>CAAGKR010080253.1_pt1 | contig 15532 bp, 12 predicted proteins | sample 2556971 | NCBI WGS metagenome assembly CAAGKR01 (sample SAMEA5207829, study PRJEB30636) | soil metagenome | biome: forest; feature: boreal; material: soil | place: USA | collected 2011-09 | depth 1 m | reverse complement strand
GTAGACAGAGATGCGGTTGATTTCTGTGCCCGAAGCTTCGATGCACGGCCAATCTATTCGACGGTCGATGTCAGGGCAATTCCGCTGCAGGAAACGTATGACCTAATTTGGTGCGGTTCGCTGTTCACCCACCTTCACGCCGATCAGTGGCGTGCGCTGCTTCAGCTCTTTTCGGAACACCTTAGTGCCTCAGGGCTACTGGTCTTCACGTCGCACGGCAGTACGCACGCTGAAAGATTGCGTTCTAGGAGAACGAATCTCGGACTTTCGGATTGGGCCGTGCGAGCGATCGTCTCGGACTACGAGCACTTTGGATGTGGCTTTCAGAATTATTCGGGCCAGACGGGCTACGGGATCTCCCTATCATCACCCTCGTGGGTCTGTGCACAGGTTGCCCAGACCAGCGGCCTCCGACTTGTTGCCTATCAAGAGCAGGGCTGGGCCGGAAGTCAGGATGCGGTCGCGTGCGTCAACGGCAGATGAGGGAATTTTCCCTACGACTCAAGTCGGTATGTTTAGCCATCGATGGCTGGGTCAGGCTGAACGGACTACTGGAAGGCCAACCTCAGCGTCGCATTCGAAAGGTGGAACTGGCCGAGCTCAATCGCCACTGTGCTGGTGTTCATCGTGGCGTTCCTGGCGTTCGTGGGAACGATCCCCCAGGGTTGGGGCGCTGCAATATCGGTCTTCGTCGGGCTGTTTCTCTGCGTCTGGTTACTGCTTCTTGTGTTGGTACTGACCCCAGTCCGTCTTTGGCGGTCTGATCAGGCGACGATCGGCGAATTACGTGACCTTCAGCGGCCAAACCTCGGGCTGGTGTTTGATCCCAAATTGGGCCGCCCATACGTAGAGGACTCCGTTATCGAAAGCGACAAGGGGAAATTCCTTCTGCGCAAGTTTCGAATTGGGATCACCAATCTCAGCAACAAAACTGTGGAACGCGTTCGGGTGGTGCTTGAAAATTGTGAGCCTCAATCAGCCAACGTCTGGCCGGATAACGCCCTCCATTGGATGGGAAAATCCGATGAGTATGTTGACCTTCATCCTAATAAAGGTCCGACAGAGTACGTGCATCACGCGCCGTGACTGGCTTGGAGTTCGTTTACCAGGGAAAGCAACTTGAAGCGAAACGGAAACTGCCGCTCCGCGATCATCATGTTGGCCTTCGCGCGGAGGGCCGCGACGCAAGCGCGGTGGCTCAGCAATTTGACCTTAGGGTCTGGCACGCCGATGTCGAGATGGTTCCTGGGCCGTGACAAGCTCTGCGCCCACCTTGCCTCGCGTGAGAAAGCCCTCCGCCCTAAGCACTGTGGCTAGCGTGTCACGAAACAGATACTCGTTCTAGAAGCCCTGCAAAACTCGAAGCTAAACGGCGAGCCGAGGATGCCGCCAGGTCATCGACGTATTTCTGTGCGCAAAGGACGATCAGCAAGAACCATGTCCTGGAAGGTCAGGCCGGTGACGCGGCCCGGCCAGCGGCCGAACTTAATGTCCCGGACGACTAGGCCGGAGTTCTTGAAGAGCTCCCCAACCTGCGCTTCGGCATAGGCGACGACGCTGCCTGGACTGTCGGCCCTCGCCAGGTAGCAGCCATCGCCCTGGACCGGGAACCTTAGCGCCTTTGGGTCTCCAGCAGTCAGTCCCTCGGACTCGGGTGTGAGGATGAAGAAGGTGAATAGGGCGCGACCACCGGGCCGGAGGACACGCCGCGTCTCGGCCAGATAGTTTCCCGTCTCGCCTCCTACAAGGTGTGTAAACAGCGATGACGCGAAAGCGAAGTCGAAATAGCCATCTGTGTAGGGAAATCGGTAGGTCTCCGCACGGACGACCCCGCGAGGGTTATAGCGTGAGTTATAGGCATCGACGTGCTCAAACTCAAAGTTGGGATGCGCGCCGGCGATGTGTTCGCGACACCAGGCGATGGCCTCAGCATGAGCGTCGAATCCGCGATATGTCCCCGTGCTCAGGAAGCGTGAGAGCGGCAGCGCCATTCGACCGCTGCCGCAGCCGATGTCGAGTACGCGCGCTTCGGGGTAGAGCCCGCCGACTTCGGTATAGATGCCGAAAAACTCTGCTCCAATGGCCAGGTAGTCTCCGCCTCCCACCATGTCGATCAGGGTCTGCGGCGGAATCTGCTCGTTCATCATGTTGTGAGGTCGGCAAATGATCGAAGCTCAATGCGGTTAGCGCTGATCGCCGACCGAATACGAGGGTCGCAGAGCGTCTGCATTTCAAGCGCTCGCTCGCGCCCGTAAACGGATTCGGTGTCCGGCCAAACGCCAGGGTGGCATCCGAGTTCGGTCACACCTACTGGGAGCGATGCGAGCAGGCCAAGTAGTGCCTGGACACTGATGGCCTCGTGGACCGGCTCTCCCTTGGACGTCTGTCCGTAGAAATCTCCGCAATAACGCACGCGAAGGTCACATCCCCGCAGGGGGGTTCCAAGTTCGCGAGCGACATCTAAGAATGCTGAGCCAACAGAGTTTTGTCGATGAACATGCTGATGGGAGTCTAGGTGCGTGGGATCCCGTCCCATGAGCACCCGGAAGCTGGCCAGTTGGCGGCGCAGTTCTTCTTCCCCGGGGCCCGGCACTTCTTCGATGGCTTCCCAGGCTCCATTGCGAAATGCCCATTCGCCGAGGTCCACGTGAAGACCGATGCTGAGCTTGGGATGCTCTCGCGAGTAGGCCGCAGCCTCGTCGGCCGCGTGGCGGCGCACCATAAGGCTCGCGCTGGTGACGATCCCCATCTCGTGCGCGATAGCGATGCCGCGATTAACAGCAGAACTGCAACCGAGATCGTCGGCATTGACGATGAGGATCTTCTTGGACTCGTCCATCAGCTCAACCAGATGCCAATGGGCTACGCGCAGGCAACGAAAAATCGAAGAAGGCCGCAAGGCCGCTCGCCGTTCGATCACGAAAAGTCAATGGTTCCACATGAAAGAGGTCTTCGATAAACCTCAGCAGACTGACGGGCGACAGGACCTGGTGCGCCACGGTGCCGGCCGGGGTGAACGGGCTGATCACGAGCAGTGGAACCCTGAAACCGTATCGAATCGGCCTTTCGGCAGCCGACGTCTCGAGCACAGGTGGCACGACATGGTCTGCGACATCTCCGGCGTCGTCCCACGTGATGAGGATCGCGGTCGACGACCAGTACCGGCTCCGCATAACGGCATTCACGATGTCTACGGTCCATTTCTCGCCTTGCTCAACGTCATACCCGGGGTGCTCACTTTCAGTGGGGGACGGGGGGACCCAGGCGACCGCCGGAAGAGTACCGGTGCTGAGATCGTCAAAAAATTGTGGCACGCCGACGTTATGGACTTGGTCCGTCTGAAAACGCGAGATGGATCGAAACGGATCGTAAATCTGCTCTCCGTAATTGCGCCAGGTCACGCCGGAGTCGCCTAGTCGATCGCCGATCGTCGGGAAGTCATAGCAGGTAATCGGGCACACCCATGTTGTGAGTGGTAGGGATGGATCGTCAACGAGTGGCGACTGGCCAGCGATCATCATCATCTGATTCGGCCATGAGGGCCCGCGAATATCCGTGAAGTAGTTGTCGGCGTAACCGAATGTACGGGCGTACTGATAGTAGGCGGGAATGTCGGAGCTGTCGTATTGACAGCCCACCTGCTCCACACGACTGGCGCAATACGGGAACGACCACGGAGAGTTCTCTAACGATCCAAAGTAGTTGTCGAAGCTGTAGTTCTCTTTAACGAGGATCACAATGTGCTTTATCGAGCCCTGCACAGCGGGTCCTGACCTGGCCACCGTCGAACAGCCGCCCATACTAAGCCCGACGATGGTTAACACGGCCAAAGTGACTTCTGGTAATTGCCTCCGCCTTGCGACGGTCAATGCAACGTAAGCCCGAGCCGTTGTGCTGCTGAGAGGGCGTCAGCAAGCCAGTCGCGTGCGTGCTCAGGCGGTGGAGTCCAGTCGGGCGACCACCCAAGCCACTGCACACCGATGTGAATGCGGCACGCCTCCAGGGCGTCGTGTGGGACATCGCCGTAAGCGCTTTCGATCGCGGTACGCTCGTTCTCGCCCCAACCAGTGGTCAGCGCCGCGAGGTCGACCAAGCCTGGCCCGATCGCAGCAACCTCCCAATCGATCGGCGCAACTCGCCGGCCGTCGATGAGGACATTCGATGCATAGAACTCGCCATGTATAAACGTTGGCGGCAAGGACACCAGGAGATCAATCACGTCTTCGTAGCGCTGAGCAATGGGGTTGAGCCGCTCCCCTGTGAATTCCAATGCCCGCTCCAACCACCGCAGGTAGAAATCCCGGCCATACCTCAGCAAATGCGTGGACGTAGGCAGGTGATTCAGGTGGCTCGCATGGAACGCGGATAGCCAGTTAGCCGCAGAGCGCCACACCTCGAGATCGCCCACTTGATACAGCTCGATGCCTGGCACCCGCTCGAGCACCAGCCACGTGCGATTCAGGTGTGGCTGAGCGACGGATACATAACACTTTGGTGCGCCCAAGCCGGACGCAAGGATGCTTCCGTAAACCTCGATCTCGCGGAGCGGGTCGTACAGGAACTCAGGTTTCGCCCTCAGTGCAACCGCCGAGAGAGTGCTTCGGCTCAGGTCCTTCAAGACAAGTCGCAACGGTTGTTCCCCGTCAAGCCAGACATCGACCTCTTCGAGCCGAAAGCTTGTCTGGTAGCGCGAGGCTCGCCGCTCGATCCTTTGAATCGGCTTGCGCAGCACATGCTCCAGCTGCGTCTGCAGCTCAGTGGTCGTCGGGCAGCCGCCCTGGGTAACTATGACGAGCGCGCGACTTGATCGAGAAGGTGTGTGAGCACCTTATCGGAATCAAGGAATTCTTCGGCGATAGCCCGCGCCGCACGGCGGTGGATTTCATGGCGGCGTCTCAGGTCATCAATGCCGGCGACTGCTTCCTCGATATTGTTGAAGGCAAGGAGGCCATCGCCGGTGGGTAGGTACTCACTGAAGCCGGTGTCCTGCGCCAGGACCGGTCGGCCAGACGCCAGGTAACAGGCACTGCGGTCGCTAAACCAGCCAGAACGGGATGCGACATAGCCGCCCTTGGCGATACCGAACTCGGCCATTGAACCCTCAACGAAGTTTCGATACGCCGCAGGAGTGCTCGCTACCGTGGCTGGGTCGATGAGCTCCCAACCGCACGCCGACAGCGCAGCCATGTCGCGATCGTCGCCCGGATGGATCGCCAGAGCCGGTGCGAGGCGCTCCTTCGTGAGTGTCGGCAGCTCAATAAACCTTCGGAAGGAGTGTGCCCGCTGGCCGTAAAGAATGCCGTTGTGCTCGATCGACCCGTAGCTTCGCCAATTGCCGACCGTCGTCAGCGCCTCGTAATTAATGCCGTTCGCCATCGGCCATTCATCAAGTACCACTGGCGGGAGGGTCGTGATCCAGGTGCGGTCGCATTTGGGAACCGAGCAGCCGGGCGACCCGATCGCAAGCCCGACAGTCGCGAAGTGCGTGTGGCCATCAAAGCCGCGATCGATTCCCTCGACTGAGTACCAAAGCTGGTTGAAGGCAGGGTCAAGGTCAAGGTACACGCGGACTGGTATTTGCTCGATGAGCTCCGAGCCGGCCATCATGCCAGACACGTCGAGCAGGACATCAGCACTGCGCGTTAGCTCGCTGACCATCGGGTACGAAAGACCCACGCTATCCCGATTGCTCGCAACGAACATGGCCGACCGGCCACCGAAATCGAACTCCTGCATAACGCTTTGGAAGTAGGCGATCGAAGTCGGCTTGAGCTCGGGCACCCGCTCGAGGACCAGCACGTCGTGGCCGAGTTTCCGCAGGCCGAGGGCGTACTGAAGAACAGCCCATGTCGCCCCGCCATGACCGGGGTCGCCACCAAACATCCCCGATATGACGATCACGGCGCCACCGCCGTCTGTTCGATGAGCCTGCCGAGCACCCGATCCGAGTCGAAGTAATCCTCGGCGAGCGCCCGCGCCGCTTGGCTGTGGCGCTGGTAGTCAGAGACGATCGACCGCACTCCGGCGGCAGCCTCATCGAGAGTGCGGTAGGCGATGAGCCCCTCGCCCGTCGGAAGGTTGCTGCTAAAACCCGTGTCCTGGACTAGGACCGGCTTGCCTGACGCCAGATAGCGGACGGTGCGATCGCTGAACCAGCCGCACTGTGTCTCGACGTAAATTCCTTGTGCAGCGGAGTACTCGGCCGCCGATTCCTGCACGTAACTGCGAAATGCGAAAGGATCGGGCGCCACTGTGCGCGGGTCCACAAGGCGCCAACCATGCTCGCGCAGAAGCGTGATGTCGCTTTGTTCACCCGGGTGAATGTCGAGCGCCAGCTCAAAGCTCGATCCCGTTAGCGTCGGCAGATCCACGAACTTGCGAAACTCGTGCAGCTTGAGGCCGTAGGTGTGTCCGTTCCAGGTCACAGGCCCGTATGGCCCACGCCAGGTGGCGACGGTGGTAAAGACGCCTGCCTCGCCTCCGCCAACAAGGGGCCAGTCGGCCAGGACGACCGCAGGACGAGTTGGGTGCCAATCGATGCCGTCCGTCGGAATCGGACAACCGGGGCGGCCAATGTTCTCACCGTATGTGAAGTAAAAATCGTGGCCGCTCAGCCGCGCCCCGCCCGTTCCCGACGCCTCCCAGAGCTGCGTAAAGCCAGGGTCGTCGTCGAGATAGACCTTGCAGCGAGCAGGTCTCACGAGTTCAGGGATCGTGAGATGCCCCCCAAAGTTGATGAGCAGGGTCGCGTTACTTGCGATGGCTGCCAGCTCACGCCAATCCATCCCATGGCACTCTTGGCCTGAGACGAGCGCCGCGCTACCAACAAGGCCAAGCTGCCGGACTACCGCCTCAAAGTAGGCAACGTTCTCCGGCTCGGCATTTTCGATTTGTTCAATGAAGAACGTTTGGAAGCCAAGCCTGCGCAACCCGACCACGACGCTCAGCCGCGCCCAGGCGTTGCCTCCGTTACCAGGCTTGCCGGCAAGCACACCGCTCACGATGGCGGTCGACATATCAGGCGCTTAGCTTTTCGAGGAGTGTTGTCAGAACCTTGTCAGAGTCGAAGAACTCCTCTGCGAGCGCGCGGGCAGCCCTTGAGTGCCTCGCGTAGTCGCTCGTGATCGCCTTCACTCCCCTTGCCGCCTCCTCCAGAGTTGAGAATGTAAGAAGCCCTTCGCCAACCGGGTACAAGGGTGCGATCCCTGTGTCCTGGGCAAGTACTGGTTTTCCGCTCGCTAGGTAGCACGCGCTTCGGTCGCTGAACCAGCCGCCACGCGTCTCCACGTACATGTTTTTCGCAACCATGAATTCGGCACGAGATCGGCCAACATACTCCCTGTAGCTGATTGGGTCACCGGCGACCGTCTCTGGAGGGACGATGCGCCAGCCGGTCCGGCGCAAGAGTTCGAGGTCCGATGTCTCCGCCTCGTGGATATCGAGCGCGAGCTCGAAATCTTCACCCGTCTGGTGCGGCAGCTCGGCGAATTTCCGAAACTCGTGGACCCTGAGCCCATATGTCGCGCCCTCGTACTGAACGGGGGCGAACGGCCCGCGCCAGGCGGCGATGCTCGTAAACGCCTGACCCCCTCCGTGTTGGGCGGGCCAGAGGTCTAAGACGACTGGCTGGCGAGTTGTGATCCAGTCGAGCCCGCAGGTAGGGATGAGACAATCTGGACGGCCGATGTTCTCGCCGATGGTTACGAACGCGTCGTGGCCGGTGAATGCATCGTGTTGCCCTAACTCCCGCCACATCTGTGCAAAGCCGGGATCGATATCTAAATAGACACGGCGTCGAGCCGCACCGAGTAACTCTTCATCGTCGAGATAGCCCGAGACGTTGATGATGAATTCCGCCTCTCCCAAACGTCTGAGCAGTTCATCACGCGCGACACCTGCAAGCACGCGGCCGTCGCGACGATCGAGCAGCGACCAGCGGTCGTCAAGGTCGAACGTATGCATGACTCTTATTAGGTACGCGAGGTTAGACGAGCTCTCACTAGGCCCGTCGTACATCTCGGGAGTAAGGGCGTCGAGAAACAGGACGTCATAGCCGAGCCGTTGGAAGCCCAGCAGCCAACCAATGAAAACCCATGTGTGGCCGGCGTAGCCCTGTTTCTGGGCGAGCGCGCCGGCCACGACGACGCGACCCTTCAAGCGCTCCGGTCAGGCACCGCGTCGCGTTCGGCGACGAAGTCACAAGGAACCTGCCGGTGTCCGAAGAGGCGGGCAAGGAAGAGGCGGTGATAACCGTCGAATGTTGTTATTTCGAGAGGCACGCCGCTTCCGGACTCGTAAATCCGCTTGACGCCACGTGTCGGCGTTGGCGTCGGCACACCTTCCGGCACGACCAGCCGGACTGGCGACATCTTCAACGGCGCCTCGGGGTCGCTGCGGAAGAGATCGAAATCCTTGAAACGCCGCCTAACCAGCTCTAGAAGGAGGTCTGGGTCGCGGAAATCGGCGGCGCGGCCCGGGTCTTTGTTCCAGTGCCGAGTGAGCATGTCGTAGTAAGGATTTCCAAGCCCGACCTCGCCGGCCCTAGCGCGTTGCAACGCACCCTGCAAATAGACCTGCCAGTAAACCCTGCCACCCATGCCATCCGTGCCGAGGTCGCCGTTGCGGACCAGCACGTCTAAGTCGACGACCGTCTCGTCAATCGCAGACAACACCTTCTCAGGCGAGTCAAATGCAAAAGCTCCGAAGAACCTGTCGTACCAAGGCGTCCGACGTACATCAATCGACCGAACATCCGGCTCGGTGCCTGCTCGGCGGTCGGCGCTGAACTGGCCCCCAGCCGACGCCAGGCCCCGCATATGTGAATGGAGGGCTTCATCGCTCTTGGCGAATGCAATTACGGCGCGTTCAACTGTGGGATCGAATCCACTCCCCCACTCAGAGGTCCCGAGGATCGCGTGGTGAGGAAAGAACTCGCCTATCGGCCCAAGGTAGGTCGACTCAAAGTTGTCGTCGAGCCGATGTGTCTCCACTATGAGTACGCCGTCGGTTATATCGCGTACGGCATTCAGCACCTCGCGGAGATACACGAAGACAGATAAGGCCAGCACGATGTCAAAGCGCTCGCGATACACCGCGGGATCCGTAATGTCGCGCTCAAAAAAGGAAACACGTGTGGTTCCGTTGTACGCGTTCACCGCGTTGGCCAATTCAACGAAAAAGGGATCGAATTCATAGCCATCGACGAGAGTGGCGCCACGAGCGCGCGCTGCTCGACTTATCTCACCAAGGTTCGCTCCCAGGTCGAGCACACGCTTGCCGCGGAAGTCGATCTGATCGAGTAGCTTCTCCCGACCAGAACGGAATCCCTCCGTGCGTTCGTCCCCAAGTATCAAAGACTGATAGTGGTTGCCGGTCTCGATGCTCTCCTTGGAAGACTGGCTCGTGTATCTGAGGCGGATCGCATCCGCAATGACTTGCTTCAAGGCCGGTTTAACGGTTGGAATCCGTACCTCTTTCATTGCACTCCGAATTTGTCAACCACAACCTTGATAGTTGTCTTAGTTGGCCGTGGATCCCGGCCGCCTATGGCGTTACGCGACGCGCTTTTGGCGTCTAATAAAGGTGGCCGCTCCGATCGATGCACCTCGAGGCCTCTCTTTCGACCAGGTATGCTCGAGATGCGCTCGTGCAGATCGCCGGACCGCAAAATGGTCTTCATCGCCTTGTCATCTATCTCATTGGCGCGTGGGATCGTGTTGGCCCAGATCTCATTGAAGAGCCAGCGGTTGTACTCATAGTTCACTTGACGGGCCGCGCTCGTGTACGACTGGCCTTCGAGGTGATACAGCTCGACTCCCGGAAAGTACCAGTTTTCCCGACCTGACTGCGATAGCCGCAGGCATAGATCAGAATCCTCGAAATCGCCCTGAACGTAGACGCCCGAAAGCCCACCCGCGGCTTCATAAAGGCCCGCATCGATCATGAGACAGGCCCCAGTTACCGCCGGCACCTGGCGAGCGATGTTTGCCGCTGGCAGATCGGCGTGAAGTCCTTTGTAATAGTGCTCATTCGTCCAGACACCTGACTCCTGAACCCACTCGAAGAAGAGACCCGCATGCTGGAGTGACTTGTCCTCATAGAGCAACTTGGGACCGAGCGCCCCTGGCTTCTCCAGCGCTTGATAGAACTCACTGAGCTTCGAGATCCAGCCTGCGTTGATGGGAATGACATCCGAGTTCAGGAGCAGGAGCAACCGCCCGCGGGCGTGGGAAGCCGCAACGTTGTTTGCGATCGAGAAACCCGAGTTCTCCGACAAGATAAGGACCTTGAATGGCAATCGATACAGTTGAAATAGACCCTCAGCCATGGTCAATAGCTCTAACTTCAGCTCTGGAGAATCCAAGACATAAATCAACTCGGCGGCGCGCAAGTCGTCATCGTCAGCAAACTGCGCCATCTGATGTTCGAGCAAGTCGATTCGTCCGTAGAGCGGTACCAGGATGGAGATTCGCGGTTCGGCGGGCAGCCTACCAAATTCAGCTGAACTCTCGACGTTGACACGCCGACGCCGGTCTTGCAAAGCGGACAGCGCGGGCGAAATATGTAGTCGGCGCAGCTCCTGACTCGCACCGTCGTCGAGCCGGAGGTCGTTGAGTAGTTCGACTCGAATACGCTGCACGTCGGTGATGACCGGAGGGGCGATAACCTCTATTGCCATGCCAGAGGCCATCTCCACTTCGACGACCCATCCCGTAGGCAGGAGACTCGGTGCGCTAAGCCGGAAGTAGCACACGAACCCATATTGCGCGCCGTGCTGCTCACCGATCACCTCTCTGAAGAAGTCTTCAGCGTCTGGACGTCGATAACGGAACACTTGCTCAAGAAGCTCACTCCTCACTCCCTCGGGCGAAACTGCGGTCATCCGAACGGCGTCCGACTCGCCATCGCACAACCAGCCCTCGATGTAGAAGGAGACGTCATCAAGCGCGATCAGGGCTTCAACCGCAAGGCCTTCTATTCGGCTGGGCTTCAGCTCACATATGGGGAGCCGTTCTCGCAACATGTTGCGGACGAGGCTCGAACTCCGGCTCAATCTCAGGCGATCGGTCGAATCGTCGCCCGCATCCAATGAACTCGAGGCGATAAATTCGACGATTGAGTTGCGCTCACGTGCATCGAGCGCAGTGAACTGATTGCGGGCAAGCGTCTGAAGATCGTTCAGTAAGATCTCAACTGACCTAGCCTCAACGTAGTGTGGCTCTCCTGCAGCCCATAAAGTCACTCCGAAGCCCGAACCTCCCCGAAGGCAACCGGGACCGCGTGCGACGATCAGCCATTGGACCAACGATTCGCCGTCTCGCTCCTTCGACGAGAGGTGCATCGAGCCGCTAATACGCAACTCGGTGGTCGAATCGCCCCGTACGAACTGGGCGTTGGTGATATCAGGAAGTCCTCGGCCGTGCGACCCAACCAGTAACAGCGTGGAGTCCGATAGCCAGCAAACTGCAGTCAATCGCAAACGCGCGTTGGTACCTTCAAAGCGACTCGTAATCTTTTTAGTCGATCGCGGCATGCACTTGGCTCCCTGAAAGCTTGCTTGCCAATAATTGGCCATACAAGTCGCGCAATTTGGCTACTTGATCGTCCAGCTCATATATCGGCGGAATGCCGTGGCGCATTTCTTCCCAGATGGCAGGAGACTGCACTGCCTTGCGGATGGCAGCCGCCAGACTCGTGGGATCACCGACGCGGAAATGGAGGCCATTCAAGCCATCGGTAACTTTCTCGGCCATCCCACCAACGTCGCTGCATATGACCGGGCGACCATTCATGAATGCTTCCTGGATTACCAGGGGCGAGTTTTCCCACCAGATCGATGGCACGACGACCCAATCAACTTCACGCATCAACTCGGGAAGTCGTTCCTGAGAGTACTTGCCGACAAACGTGACGCTGTCCCTCGTCTCTTCTAGCAGGCGGGCAAATGTCCGCTTGAACTCGCCTTCTTGAAGGTCAAGGTTGGCGCCGTGGAGCTTCAACGTGACGCGAGGCTGCCCAGACCCAGCTTGCCTATCAGGCTGGCGCCCGTTTGACGCTTTCCCCTTCTTCGGAGCATTACCGTCCGACGAAACACTCGCGTCTTCGAGTCCGATCAGACGCATTGCATCAAGTAAGACCTGGACGCCTTTATATGGACTGAACTGACCAAAAAACCCAAGGCGAGTTCGGCGCATCTCGTGAAGTTCCGGCGGAAGGGGTAGAGCAGTACGGCCGTAGTCCTCGAATTGAATCTTGTCGGCGGGAATCCCCCAATCGACGTATTTCTGCATCAAGAACCGACTTGGCGCGAGGAAGAGATCGACCAAACCAAGCTGCGCCTGAATGAATCGTTGGCGGAGAAGGAATGCTTGCGCTGTAATCTGCGGAAAACATTCATGACATCGACTCGGAGAGGCGTGATCACACAACTCATTGGTTGTTGTCCGAATCATCTGACCGTCACGCGAACATATCGGAAGGTATTCGTGGAGTGTGTAAATAATCGGCGCCCGCGGCAGGGTGTTACGCACTTCCCGAATGAGGTCATAACCGAGAAACAGTGTGTGTTGGATGTGGACGACGTCGGGCTTGATAGCCAAGAGAAAGGTACGAAAGTGTTTTGTCAGGAGCTGTTTGCTGGTCGTGGTCCCGTTCAAATAATCAAAGTAGTATCCGTCCGTATGGAGGAAGTACTCATCGGCGCGGCTGCCGACCGGGGCAACAAAAGTCCCCTCGTGCACTCGGCCGATTTGCCCGACAGGCGGGCCACCTTTCGTGAGGAGGACTGATTCCACTCCTGGGATTGCAGCCATCGCGCGATGGAGCTCGAGCGCGTGCTGTTCGGCTCCGCCCGGCCGGACAGTCGGGTGGTTGTGTGCGATGTAAAGGACTTTCAGGCTCATTTGTTCCCTCGGGCGCCGAGCCTGAGGTCATATATCGTGCAAACGTTTCGCTGATTGGTCACCAGGGAGTAAGACTGTTCGATATGTTTCGCGAGAAGAACCTGCCTATCCAACACCTCGCGCGACGAGATAGGAACCACCAGAAAATCTGCGATCCCATCCGCCAGGGCACGCAACTCACTGACCGCGGCGATCGGATCGATCACAGCGTCGTCGGCAAGGCGAAGTGCGATTGCCGGTAGGGGCGAGTGAGCCACGAACTCATCGTCCTTTGTGGCAATTACCGCAATCCTTGCCGTAGCTGGGAGAACTGCCTCCAGCAGGTTGACCATTTGTTGAATTGATTGCCTCGGCTCTCCCTCAGCATTTACTTGTGCCAACGCCGGCGCGGTAACGGGATCCAGTTCGAAAATTGCCCCCAAGTCCGGCTCTTCAAGCAAGGGCCTGCCGCAGGATCGCACGTGCGCAATGAACTCCGAGTAGTGGTCAAGCCACCACGAACTTGTGCTCGGGATCACGAGATAGCGAGCGCCCAACTGACGCTGGACCTCAAGTCGGTTGATCGCGTCGTTGTTGTCGGCGGGATGGAAGCCCGCGTACTGTCCATCGGCCGCCCTTGGAAAGTGCCAGCCTGTACGGGGACCAAGCGACACCAGAGCGGGGTCGCCTTTGCTCACAACGAGAACCGTCGATCCGGCGGGAACGAGCTCGTCAACAGCTCGCTGCATTCGACCGATGAGTTGTTGGTACTCATCGAATCGCGATGCACGCTCGTCGGCAAGTCGCTGCGGGGTCGTCGATCTTTTTGTAGGCATCAGCTCACCAAGTCCAGCGCTTTCACTACCCGTGCGCCCCAAGGCGGTAGATAACGCAAGCCTCCGACTGCGCCACGGCCCCATGTTCTTCGAGATAGGTACGCAACCCGCCGTAATAGTCGAGCCACCATAGCGATGTGCGCGGGATCACAACGAACTCGGCACCCGCGGATCCAAGCTGTTCCAACTCGGCAATTGCTTCGCCGCTATCCGCCGGGTGATGCCCTGCATAGACGCCGCCCGCAACCTGGGGAAAGTGAGCGCCCCGCCGGCCATCGAGCTTGAGCAACTCCTCGTCGCCCCTGGAGACAACTAAAACCTGCGCGCCAGCTGGAACGGAACCACTAACCGTTTCGCGGATGCGCTGGATAGTGTCGCGATATTCGTCGGTCTGGCGGCGACCATGACGTCGCCAAGGCATTTCCCACTTCTCCTCGAAACGCTGTCGGTTGGCTTCGAAGAGCCGAGCATGTTCTCCGGTAGGCACGAGAGCACCGAATGAGGCCTCACCAAAGTGATGCACCAGCACGTCCTCTGCGCAAACAACGCGGTAGCCTGCGCGGCGCGCGCGCATCGAATAGTCGTCGTCCTCGAAGAGGCCGATCTCGAAGCGCTCGTCAAGCGGCCCAATGTGCGCGTACAGGTCGCGACGGAAAGCGGCGCAGAACATCGTGAGCACTGGCACGTCGAGCAAATCCCCACGGTGGGAATGCGTACGTTCCTCGGCTGCCTTCATCAGCTCGCCGAACGTTCGGTATGCAACCTCGATCTCAGCCTCGGTTGATGCCTCGTTGCTCACCGGACCGATGAGGCCGATGGAGGGATCCTGGAGATGACCGAGCAGGAGAGACAAAGCGTATGGCGGAACGATCGTGTCGTTGTTCAAAACAACCAGCGCTTCACCTCGAGCTGCGGCTAAACCTTTGTTCACCGCCGCAGCGAACCCTTCGTTGCTGCCGTTCTTGATCAAGCAAAACCGGGAATCGCGCTCAGCGAGTGCGTGCAGATATTCATCTGTGCTGTCAGTCGAGTCGTTGTCCACAACGATCACCTCGAAGTTGGCGAGGCCTTGGCTGGCGAGCACGCTTTCGAGGCAGAGCCGTGTGAATACGACGCCGTTGTGAGTGACCACTACCACGCTGGCCACGGTAGGTCCATCAGTCGGTATCGCCACCGAAACAGGCATCGGTGCCTGGACTACTGCACGGTCCGTCTTTTCCAGCAAGGTCGTCGGTCGACGCGACGAGGTAGCAATCACCAGGCCGGGAGCAATGCGCGGCATGCCCACCCGCTCGAGAAGGTGTGCCAGCACTTTCCCTGAATCGAAGTACTCGCGCGCGATCTCGCTTGCGGCGCGTGAGTGCCGCTTGTAATCACTTTCGATCGCCTCAACCGCACCTACGATGCCGTCCAGAGTGGAGAAAGCAAAGAGTCCCTCCCCTACCGGCATGACGTTTCCGAAGCCTGTGTCCTGGTTGACGACGGGCCGCCCAGCAGCGAGGTAGGTCGCGGCGCGATCGCTGAACCATCCAGTGCGGAGTCTTATGTTCTGGTCCTTGGCCACCGTGAACTCGCCACGAGACCCGGCGATGTACTGGCGATAAAGGTCGATGTTCAGGGATAGGGGCTGAGCTTCACGCACGCGCCAGCCATGTTGTTCGAGCAACTTCCGATCCGGATCCTCGCAGCCGCCGAGCGCGAGTTCGAATTCCGCCTCCACACGCTTTGGTAGGTCCAGGAACTTCAGGAACTCGTGATGCTTGCTCCAGCTGTACTTCTCACCTCCAAACTCGACTTCACGCCATTGCTGGCGCC
>CAAGKR010183622.1_pt1 | contig 15536 bp, 15 predicted proteins | sample 2556971 | NCBI WGS metagenome assembly CAAGKR01 (sample SAMEA5207829, study PRJEB30636) | soil metagenome | biome: forest; feature: boreal; material: soil | place: USA | collected 2011-09 | depth 1 m | reverse complement strand
TGTGTATTGTAGGGGCGACCCTTGCGGTCGCCCTGGTTCCTTGCACCCGCCTTGTTGGAAGGGGATAGGCATGCGTTATCTGCTCCGTCGCATTGGTTTCTATCTGGTTGCGCTGTGGGCCGCGATTACCATCAATTTTCTCGTTCCCCACCTGGTTCCAGGCGACCCGGCGCAAATATTTATGTCCCGCATGAGAGGACACGCCTCGCCCCAGATGCTGCGCGCGCTAGAGGTCTCGCTGGGGGTGAGTCACGACCCTTTGTTGGTCCAGTATGGGCAGTATCTCAATAATCTTATGCATGGCAACCTGGGCATCTCCCTTACGTATTTGCCTACTCCTGTGACTCAGATTCTAGGACAGGACCTTCCCTGGACTCTTGTCCTGGTCGGGACATCGCTGATCATTAGCTTTGTTATCGGAACGATTCTGGGAGTTATCGTCGTGTGGCAGCGTGGCTCGTTTCATGATGCTTTCTGGACTCCCTTCTTTGCCTTTATTTCCGCGATCCCCTATTTCCGGCTGGCACTCGTGTTGCTCTATGTCCTGGGGGCGCAACTCGGATGGTTCCCCCTGCATGGCGGATATGATACCGACAACACAACGCCAGGATGGAGCCTGGATTTCATTTTAAGCGCGGCCCAGTATGCCATCTTGCCCGCTTTGACTATTGTGATTGGCTCTATTTCTGGGTGGATGCTTGGTATGCGTAACGCCATGATTACCACGTTGTCGGAGGATTACGTCTTGATGGCCGAGGCGAAGGGCGTATTATGTATATGTACGCGGCACGCAATGCCATTTTGCCAAATATTACCGCGTTCGCGCTCTCGCTGGGGTTTGTGGTAAGCGGTTCCTTGCTGACCGAGATCGTTTTCTCGTATCCTGGCATTGGCTTGGCAACCTTACAAGCGGTAGATAATCATGATTACGCGCTTTTGCAGGGGGCTTTCCTGGTGATTAGCATTGCTGTGCTGGCCGCGAACTTCCTGGCCGACTTCTTGTATATTCTGCTTGATCCGCGTGTACGCCTGGGAGGAAATTAACGAATGAGCGTCTCATTTCAAGAGGTAAGTTTGCCTTCTCCTGAAGCCAATGCAATTCCTGCTCAGGCGCATCGCTGGTACGATGTATGGCGACTGGTGACGGGGAATCGCAAGGCAAGCTTTGGCCTGATCGTTGTGGGTTTCTTTTTCCTGCTTGCCATCTTTGGGCCAATCATCTTGTCGCAAGACCCGCATACCTTTACTGCCGATGTCCTACAGCCACCATCGGCCACGCACTTGTTTGGCACAACGAATTTTGGGGAGGACGTGTTCCTCCAGACGGTAGTAGGAGCGCGTTTCTCGGTTTTTATGGGCCTGGGCATTGGCCTGGTGACCACCATCATTTCGGTGCTGGTGGGCCTGACTTCGGGCTACTTTCTCGGATGGGTGGACGAGATTCTTTCGCTAGTGTGCAATGTGTTCCTGGTGTTGCCAACGCTGCCTCTCGCCATCTTGCTGGCGGCCTTCTTGCCGAATAAGGGGCCGGTAGCAATTGGATTTGTTTTGACGATCACGGGCTGGTCCTGGGGAGCGCGGGTGCTGCGCTCACAGACGCTCTCGCTGCGCAACCGGGATTGCGTTGAGGCGGCCCGTGCTTCTGGTGAGTCAACGTGGCGCATCATTTTCTATGAGATACTGCCAAATCAGACATCAATCGTGGCGGCCCAGTTTTTTGGAACGGTGGTCTATGTAATCCTGGCCGAGACTGCTTTGGAGTATCTGGGTCTGGGTGATATCACTGCCTCGACCTGGGGCAATATGCTCTTCTCGGCCTCCAATAACGCCGCTCTGCTGCTCGGCGCGTGGTGGTGGTTCCTGCCCCCTGGTCTGTGCATTGCCATACTGGGCGCCGCGCTCACCTTCGTGAACTTTGGCATTGATGAGATAGCCAATCCGCGCCTGCGCAGGGAACCGAAGACATTAAAGGTTCGCAAGTTAAAGGCGGTTAAGCAGAAAGAAGTGGCGGGATGATGAGCAATGAATTTGTAGAAGCTTCCTCCAATGCAAATGGAAGCAGGTTGCTGGATATTCGTAATCTCAGTGTCGATTATTATGCCGCCAGTGGCACGGTTCATGCCCTGGATAACGTGAGCTTTACGCTGGATCGCGGGCAAATTCTCGGACTGGCGGGCGAAAGCGGCAGTGGAAAATCGACCCTGGCCTACGCCATCACTCGTTTGCTGCGCCCACCGGCGGAAATTACGAGTGGGCAAGTCCTCTATTATCCGCGCTCGAAGGCCGAAGACGATGTGCGCATGGAACGTCTCTCGCGCATAACGAAGAAGAAAAAGGGTGCGGGTAAGCTCGGACTTAATGAGGATACGCCGGAGGCCGTCGATATTATCTCCTTTACACCAGGTGAGCTGCGCGCGTTTCGCTGGAGCGAACTTTCGATTGTCTTTCAAAGCGCCATGAATGCCTTGAATCCGGTAATGAATATCGGGTCGCAGATCAACGATGTTCTGAGAACACATCAACCCAAAATGGGGTCGGATTCACGCAAGAAGCGTATAGCGGATTTGCTGCGGCTGGTGGGTATCGCGCCTGATCGAATGCGCAGCTATCCACACGAATTGAGCGGCGGAATGCGCCAGCGCGCCATTATTGCCATCGCCCTGGCGCTCTCACCGGAACTGATTATCATGGATGAACCCACGACGGCGCTTGATGTGGTGGTGCAGCGTGAAATTTTGACGGAGATTATGGGCCTGCGCGAGCGGTTGAACTTCTCGGTCATCTTTATCACGCATGACCTTTCGCTGCTGCTTGAGATCGCGGATAAGATCGCCATTATGTACGCCGGGCGTATTGTGGAGACGGCAACAAGCGGTGAATTGCATCGCCAGCCGCGTCACCCCTATAGTTTCGGGCTATTGAACTCGTTTCCGACTATACATGGGCCGCGCCGTCAGATGACCGGCATCCCCGGTTCGCCGCCCGATTTACGAGCGGTGCCATCCGGCTGCGCGTTTCATCCACGCTGCCCCTGTATTTTTGAACCGTGCTCGACGGTCATACCGGTGCTTCGCCCGTCCGCGCCTGAGACGCCGGGGCAATTAGTAGCCTGTCATTTGTATGATACCAAATTAAACAGTAGCGAAGAACTACCCACGAACGCGGACTTCGAAGCGAAATACGGGGCTTATATACGAGGCGTTGCAGGGAGTGAGGAGCGTTGAATGAGCATAGAAAATGGCAAAGCCGATTTTCCAACAGTGCCGGATACAACAGGCAGCGATGCGCGTACAGACGCGCCTATCTTAGAAGCGAGACATTTGCGCAAGTATTTCCCTATACGGGGTGTCAAGCTATTTGGGCCTAAAAGTGTCGTTCATGCGGTCGAAGATACCTCGCTCGCGCTCTATCCGGGCCGCGCGCTGGCGCTGGTGGGAGAGAGTGGAAGCGGCAAAACGACGATAGCGCGTTTACTGGCGCGGCTCTATGAGCCAACATCTGGCAGCATCCTGTTTCGTGAAAAGCCAGTGCAGGGTTCGCTCGGACTCAAAGAATATCGCCGCCATGTGCAGCTTGTGTTTCAAGACCCGTTCTCATCGCTTAACCCCGTGCATGATGTGCGCTATCATTTAAGTCGCCCACTGCGCATCCATGGTCATGTGCGTAAATCGTTCCAGGAAAGAGAGCAGATTCTGACACTTTTAAGGCGAGTTAGCCTGAGTCCCGCGGAACAGTTTATTACGAAATTTCCGCACCAGTTAAGCGGTGGGCAGCGACAGCGCGTGGCGATTGCGCGTTCATTGGCGACTCGCCCCAATGTGCTACTGGCCGATGAACCAGTCTCTATGCTGGATGTCTCGATTCGCCTGGATGTGCTGAATCTGTTACTGCACCTGAAGGACGAGGAACATCTTGCTCTGCTCTTTATTACGCACGACATCGCCAGCGCCCGTTACTTCGCCGAAGATACGCTGGTCATGTATGCAGGTCAAAGCGTCGAGGGCGGGCCAAGTGAGGAAGTGATCCAGCAACCCAGGCACCCTTATACCCGGTTGCTGATCTCTGCCGCGCCCGACCCTGATCGCCTGGGGCCAGATGGGCAAAAGGCCGCGCCGCTTCCGGCGCGTGGAGAGATTCCCAGCTTCCTGTATGGCGAAGGCGAGACGGCGACGGATGCTGTAAAAGCTGAATCTGTGGGTAAATCATAGAAGGAGATAAAAATCAACATGGCACGTATCAAACTGGCGTATATCGGCGGGGGCAGCACGCGGGCGGCTGGCACGATGGCTTCGTTTATCCACCAGGGGGGAAATTTCGATGGATCCGAAGTGGCGCTGATCGATCTCGACGAGGAACGATTGGGGATTGTGCAGACCATCGCCCGCAAGATGGCACGCGCCAGGGGCCTGGACATCACCTTCAGCACCACGACGAACAGGCGAGAAGGGCTGGGTGACTGCGATGCCGTGCTGACGAGCTTTCGCGTGGGTGGCTTCGAGGCGCGTTACCTGGATGAAAGCATTCCGCTCAAATATGGCGTGATTGGCCAGGAAACGCAGGCACCGGGCGGATTCTTTATGGCGCTGCGTTCCATTCATGTGACGAAAAGTATCATCGAAGACATGGAGGCGGTCTGCCCAGGAGCGCGGCTCTTTAACTATACCAACCCCATCAATATCGTCTCCGAGGCGGTCACGCACCATACCTCGATTCCGACGGTTTCGTTGTGTGAGGGGCCGATTATGATCAACCGCGAGTTTGCCGAACTGGCTGGACTCGACCCTGACAAATTGGACGCCGTTTCGGTGGGGTTGAATCACGGCTCGTGGACGATACGCCACCAGTACGAGGGACAGGATTTCATGCCGATGCTGCGCGACGCCTATGAACGTATGCCTCATACACTCGAAAATCGCAAGGAATTGCGCATGATTGAACTGGCTCTGATAATGGATGCGTTGCCCAGCCACTATTTCCAGTATTTTTACTTCAAGGACGAGATACTGGCGGAATTGCTGGCTAAGCCGACCACAAGGTCGCAGGATATCATGGCGAAGGTGCCTGACTATTGGGCGCATTACCGCGAGCAGGCAGCGCAAGACGTGCCTGAGCTTGATCCCAAACGCTCGCGTGGCGGCATCCACGAGCTTGAACTGGCCCTGGATGTGATGGACGCCATTTATAATGATCGCAAAGAGGTCTGGTACGTCAATGTGCCGAATGGCGGCTCGCTGGCGGATTTCCCGGATGACCTGGTAGTTGAGACACAGGCATTTGTAGACCGCAACGGCGTGAGGCCACTGGTGTTCGGACATATGCCGCGTCACGTCGTGGGCCTGGTCAAAATGCTCGGTGAATACCAGGCGTTGGCTGCCGAGGCCGCCTGGTCAGGCAATCGTCGCGATGCCATTCGCGCTCTTGCCAGTCATCCCCTCGTCTTTTCTCTGCCCAAAGCCGAGGCGATCTATGACGAGATGGCAGCGGCGCATCGCCAGTATCTACCGGAACGTTTGCTACACTAACAAAGAGATTGTGCCATTCAAGGATCATAGATAGTGTGATTCCAAACGACAGGAAGTTGAGCTGTTGTATGCAGGAGGAAGGTTATGCGCTACGTACTGGGTGTTGATGGGGGCAATATGAAAACAATCGCGCTGGTTGCCGCGCTGGATGGCACAATAGTGGGCGCGGGGCGTGGAGGCTGTGGCGACATTTATAACGGTCCGGTGAGTGGGACGAACTGGCCTGACCCGGCTGCTGCGGCTATCGCTAACATCGAGTTTGCCGTTGAAACAGCGCTGCAGGCGGCGCATATCCTCCCTTCTGATCTGCTGGCCGGAGTCTTCAGTATGGCAGGCGCGGATTGGCCCGAAGATTTCGCCCTGCTCAACTCTGCCATGCGCGTGCGGGGTTACGGGCGTTCCATCAGCGTACAGAACGATGCGATGGGAGTGCTGCACGCCGGGGTAGCTAACAACGTGGGCGTCTCCGTCGTGTGTGGCACAGGAGGCGCAACTGGCGCGCGCGGCCCCGATGGTCGCACGTGGCATTCCAGCTTCTGGCAGGATCAGGCGCAGGGAGCCTCTCAAATGGGCTCCCTGGCGTTGGAAGCCGTTGTGCGTTCCGAGCTAGGCATCGATCCGCCAACGACCCTCAAGCAGCGTTTTCTCGAATATTTCGGGCTTGAAAGCGTGGAAGAGGTATTGCATCTCTTCACTGCGCGCCCACATAAACACTCCAGGAGCATCAGTGGTATAGCACCGTTCCTGCTGGACGAAGCTGAGGCAGGTGACGTGGCTGCTCGCAAAATTGTACAGAAACATGGCCGCGCTTTGGGGGAATACGCCAGGGTTGCCGCGCGTAAGGTCGGGATTGAGGGTACGCCATTTCCTCTGGTATTGGCTGGCGGCGTGCTGCGCCATCCCTCTACTCTGTTGCCAGATACCGTAATCGAGCGTGTGCAGGCCACCTCGCCGGATGTGCGCCCGACACGCAGCCGCTTTGAGCCGGTGATTGGCGTGCTGTTTACCGCGTTAGAGGCGGGAGGTGTGACTATCGACGATGCACTACTTGATCGATTGATCCCGACTATTCCTCCTTCGGATTTATTCGCTACCGCGCTTGAATACAAGTTGAAGTAGTTCGAAATTACAAAAAAACATTCAAAGTCCAGGTTCTTCAGCCGGCTCTTCTTCGTCGGTTATCTCTTCAACGGTCTCTTCAATTACTTTGCCATCGGGCGTTGCTCTGATTGTGCGAATCCGGCGTTTACTTCTAAAACGGCCTGTTCCCACCGCGCCTTGAGAATAGAGTCGCACGCTTATGACAACTCCAGCGGCAATAAGTAGACCAAAAACGAGTAGTAAGGCTAAGGCTCCTGCTCCCATGACGACTTCCTCCTTGAAAAATTGATAAGGGCCTATACGTATTATACACCGATGATGGTTGTGTTTTATATTGCTTCTGTGGCTCCAACCAGATATGTAGTACAATACAGAACATAATTCCCTGGGAACCAACCCATACATTCTCATCACTATAACAATGGAGAACATAATTCATGCGAATCCGGCGTTATCGCCCTGGAGATATTGCAACCCTGGCGCATATTCAGCAGCAAGCGGCGCAGGCTGATGGCATCGCGCCCATGAGCGAGGCAGACTTTGAGCAGTGGCTGGCGCAGCCGGAATTACAGCCAGCAACCAATGTATTCTTGATAACCGATGACGACGACGACCTGAACGAGTGGGGGCAGGCTGGCACGTTGGATGGGCTGGAAGGTGAAGCGGTCGGTTATACCGTGCTGCAATTGCGCCGCAGTCATCATGCCTATCACTTCCTGTGCGAAGGAACGGTGTTGCCCCAACAACGGCGGCGTGGCGCGGGCTATGCCTTGCTCATGAGCGCCCTCAACAATGTGCGTGTGCGTATCTTTGAGTTTGAATACGAGGCCCGGCAGCAGGGACAGCCCATCTTCTTTGAAGCCCTACTGCCGGAAAGCGACCCGGCATCAGAGAGTCTGGCGGCACAGTTCGAGATGCAGCGAGTGGATGAGCAGACGCTGCCGGGTATGCGTTTGTATCGTGGCGATTTATAAGCCGATCAGTTAGACTTTTGGGTATTCGGTTTTCACGGCGAAGGTGCCATCGGGTAGCTTTTCCAGTGTGTAATCGCTGAATAGCACCGGGTCAGTTTTGTAGAGGCACAGGAAGACGCGCATCGCTAGTTCGCGAATCTCGATCTCGGCGTGCGCGCTGGCCCGCATCTCGATGAAGTGCCGCCATGCGCGGGCATTGCCGGTCATGACCATCGGCGCTTCTGTTTCGTTGGGCAACACCGAACGCGCGCACTGCTGCACCTTTTTGCGCAAATCGGTTTTGGCCTCCGCGCTGAGAATCTGCGTACCCGCCTGTTGCATCTCCAAGAGGCGATTGCTGAGGGCGGCATATTCGCTGGAGGCGCGTTCGATGCGCTCTAAGAATTGCGTATGAAAGAGTTCATCGCCGCCGTATTCTGGTCGCTCGACGAAACGCAGCATACGCCCTGAGACGAAACGCTGGCTGAGCTGGGAATATCCGAATCCGGCGCGGTGACGGACGATTTCATGCGTCATGCTGCGCGAAATGCCATATAGCAGAAAACTGTAACTGGCGTGTTCAAAGACGGAGCCGTGTCCAGAGGACTTGAGGTTGTCAAAATAGCGGTTGGCCTGGGCATTGAAGGTGCGTTTTGGGCCAAAACTCATATAACAGACCTGCCCGGCAATTTTGCTGAGTTGCGCCCCGTCTGGCAAGGACGTGGGATCGTTCAGGTACTCTGGAAAATGCAACGATTCATCGAACCCATCCAGAAAACCTGCTAATCCATGTAGATTGACGGTTGGCCGGGCAAGCATAACAACCCCTGGCCGGGTGAGATACGATGCTCCACCTGGAGAGAGGTAAGCCAGGGAATGAAGCGCCGCAAATTTTGAACTATCGTCGCCGTGCAGTTCTTGAAATAACTTTTCAGGCGTGATCGCAGACATATGTGCCTCCTGACTACTAGCTGGTTTACTGAGGACTAGTCTAGCAGGTTGGAAGCCATTTGGCTACGGTTCAGCGGGTGGGCTGTTCGGACGGGTTGAGCAGGGCATCCAGGGTTGCCTGTCGAATGCGATACGCCTGACGCGCTCCACGGTGAGGAAGCGTAATAGCCTCCAGTACACCGTTCTTGATCCAGCGTCTCACCGTCGTATCATCCACCCGTAACTGTTGGGCAACTTCGCGGACTGTTAGTAGATCCGCTTCTTCATGCGCCACGGTGGCCTCTTTCTGCTTTTACGCTACAAAAACGAGCAGCCCTTTAAGAAACATTGGACTGCGCATATCATCTATTTGACTATAACGACGAACAATCAGCTTTTTCGTAACGCTATGCGGTAAAGCCGCTCATAGTGCTAATGCATGTAGTGCATGTGTAAAATGGGTGCAGCATACACATGGAAAATTGCAGTATTATAGCTAACAGCCTGCTTAGCCGCCAATCATCGACATGCTGCGATTGGCGCGTTTGAAACGTTTGTCACCGATATGGTGTTTCAGTTCTTTGTTCCAGACAGCCTGCCGTATTATCTGTGCGAGGGCTTCATCGGATGCATCGGAGCGCAGCGCTGCGCGCAGGTCTGTTTCTTCGGTGGCGAAGAGGCAGGTGCGAAGCTGGCCGTCGGCGGTCAGGCGGATGCGGTCGCAGGTGGAGCAGAATGGTTCGCTAACGGGGTTGATAAATCCGACCTCACCGACGCCGTCGCTGAAGGTGTAGCGGCGTGCCGTTTCGGAGGGGTCGCCTGTGGTGATGGGCACCAGGGGGCCGTATTCCGCTTCGATGATGGCTTTGAGTTCCGCGCCGGTCAGGATGTCTTCCTTGCGCCATATCTGGTCGGCATCCAGTGGCATAAATTCGATCCAGCGCATGACATAGGCTTTGCGTCGCGCCAGGCGCACAAATTCCAGCGCCTCTTCTTCACTATAGCCTTTAATGGCAACGGCATTTACTTTGATCGGATGAATGGATGGGTGCTTTTCAAGCTCCTCCAATCCTTCCAGCACGCGCTGCAACTGATCTCGGCGTGTCAACTGCGCGAACTTCTCGCGCACCAGCGAGTCCAGGCTGACGTTGATGCGAGTCAATCCGGCTTCGGCAAGCGGGCCTGCCAGTTGTTTCAGAAGAATACCATTGGTGGTCAGGCTGAGACTGCGCAGCCCATCGATCTTGCGCAACATGCGCACCAGGTCGGGGACATCGCGCCGCACCAGTGGCTCGCCGCCCGTCAGGCGAATTTGCTCGATGCCAGTAGCTACGGCCACGCGTGAGATACGTTCGATTTCCTCGTAAGAGAGGATTTCCGCCTTCTTGAGCCAGGGCAAACCTTCGGCTGGCATACAATAGGTGCAGCGGAAGTTGCATTTGTCGGTAATCGAAATGCGCATACTTTTAATGCGGCGTCCATAGCTATCGACGAGCAGTTCCATGATCAAACTCCGGTTCGGTACATCTCTGTTTATCAACGCTTCATACTTTACTATATCATATTCGGTGAGCCATCTACCAATGCTTTCGCCATCTCTTTCTCGCGCAACCTGTTGGTGTATTCCACCTCGACCTGCCAGTGGCTGCTAGCGCGGCGTAAGGTGTGGAGGGTCAATTCAAGCTGAACAAGGCTCAAGGAGCGATAATAGGCTTTCCCATCCACCACGTTTTTGGTCTCGGCTTTCAGGTGATGGGTGTGCATCTGGCAATAGTGGATGTAGTGATCGACCAGCTCCAGGCGTTCCGCCGGGTGCAAAAGATCAAAGAAGCACACCTTGAGCCAGAAGAATTTGGAGTATTCGCCGGGATGCGCGGTCATATCCATCATTAACTGGTGAAAATGGCTGCGTCCTTCCTCTGATGAAATGGAGTACGCTCGAGCATGGCGGTCATGGTGCGATGCCTCATCCTTTGTCTCAGAGGAAATAATCAACCCTGCCTGCTCTAAGGCCTTCAATTTGGGGTAGAGCGAGCCATGACTTACTTTCGTCTCTGGCCCGATCATATCGTTCATGATTTTTGCGATCAAATAGCCGTGCATGGTATCGCGCATCAACAGCGCCAATATGAGCAGTTCGTACAAATCATCCTCTTCTCTCTTAAATACCGCCGCAAGCGGAACGGATGCGTATCTGGATTTAGAGCTATCGCTATGACCGGTCTAATAGAGATGTCAGATAAGTATATTCGATAGATATAGTATGATTGATATAGTAAAAATTGTCAATGAGGAAAACGTGTAGTTGAGATGTTTCTTATTGAAGATATCTCAACTACATGGAAGAATTTGCGAGTGGTATGAGGGTATTAGTAGCTAACCAGGGAAAATCCATTTTTAATGGTAATAGGGCGATTCTTCTTGAGCGATTTCCAGGCGGTTTTGCTCATATAGGCCTGGTTGCGCAATTCAACAAGCAGAGCTTCTTCAAAATGTTCAGAAGCGATGATCACTGCTTTGCGCAATTCTTCGCGCTGCGAGTTAATGGATGCTTCGATCTCTGAGAGCCTGCCTGTATTATAATTCAACCCTCGGATTGCCTGTCGTGCCAGGTTGGCCCATTCCATGTACGGAGCGCGTAGTGCCGCGAATTTGTAGGAGATGAACGATGAAAGTTCCTCGTAGTCAGGAATCGATGAATTGCTCGCCATTGGTGTTTCCTCCCATTCAACATTATAACTTCTGTGAGTGACTCAAACCGCTTGAGAACTGGTTTACAGGTTGGCGACAGAACAAGCATATCATACAACACCGCTCCATGTCAACCTTTTATCAAATATCGCCCCAAATATTGCACTATGAATAGCATTGACAAATATCTATACAAGATATCATAGTAAAGAACACAATGGTACTCGAAGCGTTAAGTTGAGGCTAAAAGGAACCTGGCAACAGAAGTTGCCAGGTTCCCAATGAAAGGAGGCACGGATGGAATTAAGCGTCGTAGTACAGGGCGAACTCCAACGGCGTAGGCCGCAGGCGCACTTCGTCTGATTGGGCGCGTTTCAATTCGACGAAATGTTCGAGCAAATCGGTTGTGAAGACGCCGCCCTCCAATAGGAAGACATGGTCGTCTTCGAGAGCGTCCAATGCGGCGTCCAGCGAGGACGGCACAGAGCGAATTTCTCTCAATTCTTCTTTTGACATGTGGAACAAGTCTTTGTCCACCGGGCCAAAGCCATGTTCGCTCGGCTCGATGCCCCTGCGAATACCATCCAGACCCGCCATGAGCAGGGCGGCAAAGGCCAGGTAGGGGTTTGCCGTCGGGTCGGGCGAGCGGAACTCAATGCGTTTGGCCGAGGGGCAATCGGTCAGGGGTATGCGCACGGCAGCGCTGCGGTTGCCCTTTGAGAAGACCAGGTTCACCGGCGCTTCGTAACCGGGCACCAGGCGCTTGTAACTATTGGTGGTGGAGGCCACAATGCCCAGCAGAGCCGGGGCGTGTGTCAGCAGCCCGCCGATATAGTAGCGTGCCAGTTGTGAGATACCGGCGTAACCCTCTCCGTCGTAGAAGAGGGGCTTCTCGCCTTTCCACAGGCTTTGATGGACGTGCATACCGGAACCGTTATCGCCAAACACCGGCTTGGGCATGAATGTGGCCGTTTTGCCGTTCCTGCGCGCCACGTTCTTCACGATGTATTTATAAAGCAGCAGGTTATCCGCCGTTTTCAGCAGCGTGTTGAAGCGGATATCGATTTCAGACTGTCCGGGAGCGCCAACCTCGTGATGCTGCGCCTCGACCAGCACGCCTTTCTCTTCGAGCAGCAGCACCATTTCGGTGCGCAAATCCTGTAGCGTATCATTGGGAGCGACAGGGAAGTAGCCTTCTTTAGGGCGCATACGATGACCGAGGTTGGCTGTGCCATTGCGCGTGCTATTCCAATGCGCCTCGTCGGAGTCAATTTCGGCATACTGGATGTTGGCGGTTGAGTTGTAGCGCACGTTGTCAAAAATGAAAAACTCGGCCTCCGGGCCGAAATAGCTGGTATCCGCGATACCGCTTGAGCGCAGGTAGGCTTCCGCTTTTTGTGCGACATAGCGAGGGTCGCGGCTATAGGATTTCTTGGTTCCGCCGGGGCCTGGATGAGCGATATTACACACAAGGCTCAGGGTCGGAGCTGCCATGAAGGGGTCCATAATGGCGGTGTTGGGATCAGGGATAATGAGCATATCGCTTTCATTGATCGTCTGAAATCCGCGCACGCTGGAGCCGTCGAACGCTTTCCCTTCTACAAACGTCTCAAGATCAAGCTCGTGCAGTGGCACGCTGAAGTGTTGCCATGTACCGGGAACGTCAACGAACTTGAAATCCACCATCTTTGCGTCATTCTTTTTGGCAAATTGCAGTACCGCTTCTGGGGTCATTACCTCTCACTCCTTCTCTTTCTATCCCGGCTCCATTGCTGGAATATTGGGATCCTTCTAAATCGATATATTTATGTACTTTGCACAAAGATGACCATTTATCAGCCATTATCAGAAATGATCAATCTCTGCTACAATGATAGAATGTTGTGATGCGTCATGCTATGGATAGATTACCAGAAAGTCAAGGCATGTTATTTGTGCATATTGCACAAATTGAAAATTGGCAAAAAAAAACTTGACAGGACTTCGCGGGTATGGTAGTATAAGTCCTGTCAAGAAGAACCGCCTGTATGCGCAGGTGAACCGGTGACAATAGCGAAGAGGGTACACCCGTTCCCATCCCGAACACGGAAGTTAAGCTCTTCAGCTCCGATGATACTTTGGGGGTAGCCCCACGGGAAAATAGGAAGTCGCCGTTTCACCCGCTCACATAGGTGGTTTTTTTATGTAGGGATGCGATGTATCGCGTCCTCGTTTATTTCGTCCTCGATGGCATCGCGTCCCTACCCAGCAGGCGCTACATTGCGCGCAGCGCTCTCACCAGGGTATCGATTTCCTCCTCTGTGTTATAAAAACCGGTTGAAATGCGTAATGCATGAGTAGAGGGGATGTTGCGAATGAAGATGTTATGCTTTTCATTCAACACTTTGACCACTTCGGCGTCGTTTTTTTCCTCAAGCCGAAATGCAAGCAGCCCGCTTTCACCTGGGCGCGGTGTCAACATGAGCAGGCCGGGAATCTCCGAGAGTGCATGAAAGGCGTATGCGCTTAATGTGGCAATGCGCTCATACATCCAGTCATAGCCGACCATCGAATCCAGCCAGTTCAGCACGGCGACCTGGCCCACCAGAGCCGCCGTTTGCCGACCTCCTACCTCGAAGCGCTGCGCTTTTTCGAGCAGTTCCCAGTCAATCCCCTCTTCGTGTTTTACCGACCAGTAGCCGACATAGGTGGACTTGACGTAGGACAGCGCATCCTGGCGGGCATAGAGTGCGCCAGTGCCATCGGGGCCGCATAGCCATTTCTGCATGGGGATGGCATAGAAATCGACGTTGAGCGCGTGCATGTCCAGTGGAATGGCTCCTGCCGATTGCGCGCCGTCGATTAAGACGGGGATGCCCCATTCTCGGCCCATATAGCCGACTTCGCTGATATTCAGCCGCGCTCCCGTCATCCAGGAAACGTGCGAAAGCGAGATCAGGCGCGTGCGCGGTGTCACGAGGTCCGCAACGGGCTTGAGTACGGGCAAATCCCCTTTTTCGCCGATATCGGCGACGCGAATGCTGATGCCGTAGCGGTCGCGCAACTGGTATAATGGCGCGAGTAAACTGATATGCTCATGGTTGGTGGTAATCACCTCATCACCTTCATGCCAGTCGATGCCGAAACTAATGATGTTGAGACCCTCACCTGTATTATCGGTCAGAGCGATTTCATCGACATCCGCGTTCAAGAGATGCGCCGCTCCTTTGCGTGCAGCATCATAAATAGTTGACATACTCTCATAGCCTGATGCGCCAAGCCGCCCGTTTTGCCACTCTTGCTGCACCCGCTCTTGCATAGCGGCGGGAACACACGCGGGCATTGGGCCAAACGTCCCTGTATTCAAATAGATGCGCGAAGTCGTGGCGATCATTTCCTGTCGAATGTGTTGAAGATGGGTGAGGTCTGACAATGTTGAACTCCTTCATAGAGGTAAGGTACTGGCGCCTGGATTTGTCGCCGGGTTATGCGTGATGTCATGCCCCAGCGAGGTTTTTCAAAAAACCGTATTATAAAGTATACAATACTTTTGGTGGCGCTCACCGCACCGGAAAGAGAAGGGCACGGCGCAACTCGTTGAATTCGTCAACACGCTATACTGATACATATAGAGCAAATGGATGATACCGTATAATGGCACCAATAAATTGATGGCTATAATTGGCAAAAGGTGAGATAACAATGCCAGATGTGATTATCAGTGCGACGGGGATTGGAGCCACGTTGCTTGCCTGCGGCATAGCCATTGTTCTGGTTATACGCTTCCGCCGCGCCTATAAGCAGCAAAGCACTGCCATGCGCGATGGCAAAACCCCACGTTATGCCGCCTATAAAAAGCTCGCGATGGCGGGCGCGCATTTAACACTGTTGGTGACGATCTCCAGCCTCTTAGTTACCATAGCGGCAGTGTTGTTCTTGAGCGCGCAGGCTATATATCCCAGAGTCTTTGTCTTCGTGGGGATAGCCCTGTGCATTATTGTAGCGCCTTGCCTGGCGCTGCCGCGTTTCCTATTCGACTTTCTTGCTTTATTGTACGTGGATAATCCCGCTCTGGCCGAATTCCAGGGATGCGATCTCGCGGCGGGAGTGGTAATGGCTTTTTCATTACGAAGCATCCTATTCGGCCAAATAGCGAATGATCGCCGTTATCGAAATGTACTTATTGTCTCCCTGCCCTCTTTTTTACTGATCGAGGCAACAGGTATACTTTTATTGCTCAACTTTCAAATGTACCTTTGGGTTATTCCTGTGCTGGCCGTATTGCTTCGCCTCGTTGATGGACTGACTACTAACTTTACGCTCGAGTGGATTGCGCGGGTGGAACCGCTTGAACAGACAT
>CAAGKR010508189.1_pt1 | contig 15540 bp, 17 predicted proteins | sample 2556971 | NCBI WGS metagenome assembly CAAGKR01 (sample SAMEA5207829, study PRJEB30636) | soil metagenome | biome: forest; feature: boreal; material: soil | place: USA | collected 2011-09 | depth 1 m | reverse complement strand
CCTGTGTTGTCAGGAAAACTTCTACCAGTCGCCTCAATCGCCAGGCCATGCGCTAGCCGATGCTCGGAACTCTGCGGTTCTACGAATCTCTTCTAAGAACCATTCTGGAAAGGGACGAAAATCCGAAAAATTACCAAAGGACCTTGAGACCTTTGTACAGGCTGAATTTCTCATCGCAAGTCATCACCGGGATCTCTTCCGACAAAGCCTGGGCGATGATTTGACGGTCGAAGGGATCCGCGTGCAGGAGCGGCAGATCGAAAAGAGAGAATGCATGGTTCGCAGTGTACGGTAGTACGCGAAGGTCCAGGTCCTCAAGCGCGCGGCGCGTGTCCGTGACAGAAAACTTTAACTTGCCGCGGGCCGCTTTGATGGCGATTTCGGAAAGAGAAATTGCGCTCAGTTCGAGGATGTTTTCTGTATTCTGCAAAATGGCTGTCGCGCGCTTGGTGAACCGTTCTGGTGACTCAACAGCGAAAATCAATGCGACCGTGTCCAGGAGCAAGCGCACCTAGTCTCGCCCCTCTACAAAGGCGTCGGCTTCGTCGTCCGCCATGGGTTTCCACCAGTCGATATCGAGAATCTGAATTTTGCCTTTCAGTGTCCCGAGCTTCCGCTTTTTGCGACTAGGCTTTTTTGTTCGGATGATATCCACGGCAGGCACACCCCGGCGGTAGATGGTCACTGTTTCGCCATCCTCGACAGCCTTGATTAGCTCGGGAAGCTTATTCTTGGCATCCGCCACGCTAACCTTCATGCTGTCGATGATAGCTATCTAATATAGCTATGTCAACTGCACGCTCGCCCTCCTGCTCTCCTCTTATCCGGCGTATTTCGGACGCTTTCAGTCTTAGATGAAAAGGACGCGATCCAGGCTCTGTGAGACTGCTCTTGTGGGACGCTTTCGTGAGCCGACCAGCAAAGTCTTCTAAATCTGTCCCGGTATTTAGCGAAACTGAGCTCAGTAACAAAGTCAGATAACAGAAGAACGGTTTCATGGATAATCATAATGTAACAAAGGGTTTAGCCGCCGGACAAGCGAAGCGGCGCCTGAAACCTTCGGTCGGAGCCCAACATCACGGACGCCATCAAGTTCCGAGTCGCTTCCAGCTCCTCGTTGCAGTACACCAAGAATTCCAAAATCCTTCTCGACGTTTATCAAACGCTTGTTTGACCCCGGCCATCCCGTTTTGTAACCTGTGGTGCCACAGTAAATCGACTTCATAGGGTCTTGTCATGACGCAACGCATTCAAAAAGCCGTGGTGCTCGGCGCGGGCACCATGGGCGCGCGTATCGCTGCACATTTCGCGAACGCGGGACTGCCGTGCCTGCTGCTGGACATCGTTCCCAAGGATGTTCCGAAAGATGCGCCGCCCGCCGCTCGAAATAAACTTGTCCTGGCCGGCCTCGAAGCCGCCAAAAAATCCAAGCCCGCCGCTTTTTTTGCGCCAGACCTAGCCGCAAAACTCTCCATTGGCAATTTTGAAGATGATCTCGCTCGCATCGCCGACGCGGATTGGATTATCGAAGTGGTGGCGGAAAGTCTGGAGATCAAGCGCAGCTTGCTCGCGAAAGTCGCGCAGTTTCGCAAGCCCGGTTCCATCATTACCACCAACACCTCCGGATTGCCCGTCCATTTGATCGCCGAAGGTCTGCCGGAAGAATTCCAGCAGCATTGGGCTGGCACCCATTTTTTCAATCCTCCACGCTATCTGAAACTGGTGGAACTGATACCCGGCCCGAAAACTTCTCCACAAGTTCTGGCGGTATTGACCGATTTTTGCGATCACCGCCTGGGCAAGGGCGTAGTCCTCGCCAAAGACACCCCGAATTTTATCGCCAACCGCGTCGGTACTTTCTCCATGCTGAACGCCCTGAAGCTGATGACCAAGCTCGGTATGACCATCGAAGAAATCGACGCCTGCACCGGTCCGGCCGCAGGTTGGCCGAAATCCGCCACTTTCCGCACCGCCGATATCGTCGGCATCGATGTGCTGGCACACGTGGTGAGAAACATTTACGAGACAGCCGCGAACGACGAATCGCGCGAGACCTACAAAGTGCCTCAACTGGTCGAGGAAATGCTCCGCCGTAATTGGCTGGGAGATAAGACCGGCCAGGGCTTTTACAAGCGCGTGAAAGGCTCTGCCGAAAAAGAGATTTTGACGCTCGATATACACAGCATGGAATATCGCGCGCGCCAGAAAGCCCGGTTCGCCTCCATCGACGCGGGAAAAGCGATCGAAGACACCCGCGATCGACTGCGCGCGCTGATAACTCCGCTCTTCGAAGGTCAGAAGACCGACGGCGCGCAGCAATTTATCTGGGGCGGCTTGTCCGAAACGTGTCTCTATGCCGGCCGCCGCATGCCGGAAATTGCCGATCATATTGTGGATGTGGACCGCGCCATGCGTTGGGGTTTCGCCTGGGAACTTGGTCCATTTGAAATCGTCGATGCCCTCGGCCTTCCCGCATTTGCCCAGCAGATCAAGAAAGAGGGCCGCTCACTTCCTCCGATCTTTGAAAAAGCACTGGCCAGCGGCCGCAAGAACTTCTACGAATCGGAAAAAGGTTTAACCTCGGTCTTCGATTTCGCCAGCGGTACAACCCAAAAAGTCGAAGAGCCTGCCGGTATTATTTTGCTGAAAAATCTAAAAGAGGCGGGCCTCGAGGTGGAGCGCAATGCCGGAGCAAGTCTCATCGATCTTGGCGACGGTGTAGTCTGCTGCGAATTTCACTCCAAGATGAACGCCATCGGCTCCGACTTGATTGCCATGCTCCACAAAGGCATCAAGCGGCTGGAGACCGATTTTGACGCGATGGTGATCGCCAATCAGGCGCCGAATTTTTGCGTCGGCGCAAATTTGATGCTGGTGCTGATCGGCGCCCAGGAGCAGGAGTGGGATGAACTCCACATGGCCGTGAAGCAGTTCCAGAACGTGAATCTGGCTATTAAGTACGCGCCGAAGCCTGTTGTCGCCGCCCCGCAAGGCATGGCCCTCGGTGGCGGCTGCGAAATCAGTCTGCATGCAGCGAAAATTCATGCCGCCGCCGAATCCTACATCGGATTGGTGGAAGCTGGCGTTGGATTGATCCCTGGAGGCGGCGGAACAAAAGAGATGATGATTCGCACCAATGAATGTGCCGGCTCCGGCGACGATCTCGATTTATTCCACGCCTTGCGGCCCACTTTCGAAAATATCGCCACCGCCAAAGTCGGAACCAGCGCGGAAGAGAATCGCCAGTTGGGCTATTTGCGTCGGACGGATACGTATTCGATGAATCGCGAACGCCTCGTCGCGGATGCCAAACAATCGGCGCTCGCTCTGGCGCTCTCCGGATGGAAGCCCGCCGCATCTACCTGGCAGGAAGGCGCGCAAACCACCCAAATTAAAGTCCTCGGCGAATCATTTCTTGCGGCCGCCAAAATGTCCATTCATTTGATGGTGCGCGGCGGTTACGCTTCGGACCATGATGCGCACGTTGCGCGCAAGCTGGCCAACATCCTCGCCGGCGGGTCCCTCTCCGCCCCACAAATGGTCAGCGAGCAATACGTCCTCGATCTCGAACGCGAAGCCTTTGTCTCCCTCTGCGGCGAAAAGAAAACCCAGGACCGCATCGCCCACACCCTGAAAACCGGCAAACCCCTCCGCAATTAACTCATCCGTCGCTCTGTATTTATGTAGGGACCGCCTTCCGCCTGCCCGCCACAGGAGGGAGGCGGTCCGTTCCGCGCACCGCATAACACTGAACCCAACTTAAACATCGCGTAGATTTCTGCTCCCAGCAGCCGCTCCCACAAAAACCGTATAGAATCGAATTGAAATAACCCTTACGATACATATAGACTCCCTCCTGGAGGCACTATGCAGCGACTTCTCGCTCCCCGTGAGGCTGCCGCCATTCTAGGCGTCAGCTACCCCACCCTGAAACAGTGGATCTATCACGGAAAACTGAAAACCGCGAAAACTCCCGGCGGCCATCACCGCGTCCCCGAATCCGAAATCGACCGCCTTATTCCCAAGAAACTCGAGCGCGGCGATATTGCGCTCCGGCGCGGCAATTTTCGCAAAGTTTCCGGCCGCAACCAGCTGATCGGACGTGTGGTAGCCATTAAATTCGGCGGCCTGCTGGCGCAGATCACCATGGCTATTGGAGAGCAGCATATCACCGCGATTATTACTGCCGACGCTGCGAAAGAAATGCGCCTGAAAGTCGGCGAACGCGCCGCTGCCCTGATAAAGTCCACGGAAGTCATGATTCTTCGCGTATAGGTGATCCATGCCAAAGAATCTAATTTCTCGGCACTTTCGTTCTCCATCGCGTTCTTGCTCTCGGCTTCTTCGCCTCGGGGTAATCGCGCTGTTGTGTCTCTCGGCCATATCCATTTCCGCCGGCCAGGAGTTGCGTGTCGCCGCTGCCGCCGACCTGCAATTTGCCATGAAAGATCTCGCCGCCAGCTACCAAGTGAAAACCAAGCAGTCTGTCTCCGTAACCTACGGCTCCAGCGGAAATTTCTTCACGCAAATCCAGAATGGTGCGCCGTTCGATTTATTTTTCTCGGCTGATATCAGCTATCCACAGAAACTGGTCGATGCGGGACTCGCCGAACGCCAGACCCTATACACCTACGCGTTTGGCCGGCTGGCCTTGTGGGCCCTTCCAGAGGAGCATTTGCATTTGGCTGAAAAGGGTTTGTCAGCTTTGCTCGATCCGAAGGTGCAAAAAATCGCCATCGCCAATCCAGAACACGCGCCTTACGGAAAAGCGGCCGTTGCCGCACTGCAGAAAACGGGAATCTACGACCAGGTGAAGGCAAAGTTTGTTTTTGGAGAAAACATTTCACAAGCCGCCCAGTTTGCGCAGTCTGGAAACGCGCAGGTCGGCATCATCGCTTTGTCCCTGGCCATTTCGCCGGCCATGCAGCAGGGCGACCGCTGGCTGGTTCCCGCGGATTTGCATCCAGCGCTGGAGCAGGCCGCCGTTGTAACCGGCGCTTCAACCAACAAGAGCGCGGCCTCATTCTTTTTGGATTTTGTGAAGAGTGCGCAGGGTAAGGAAATTCTCGCGAAATACGGCTTCACCATGACTCAAGCTCCATCCGGTGGAAAATAATATTGAACCCGCAACCTCTTCTGCTTTCCCTTCGCCTGGCTCTGACGGTCTCCGCCATCTTGCTCGTCATCGCTATGCCGCTCGCCTATTGGCTGGCATTCACCAGGTGGCGCGGCAAATTCCTGCTGGAATCGATCGTCGCGCTGCCATTGGTATTGCCGCCCACGGTTTTGGGTTTCTACGCGTTGGTGGTTCTCGGCTCGCGCGGCTCAGTCGGCAAATTGTGGCAAAGCCTTTTTGGCCACTCGCTCGCGTTCACCTTTACCGGCCTGGTGCTCGCTTCACTGCTGTACAGTTTGCCTTTCGCCGTGCAACCGCTGATCACTTCTTTCGAGTCTCTGGACCGGCGCCAGTTGGACGCTTCCTCTATCCTCGGTGCAGGCCCGGTGCGAACTTTCCTTCGCATCATCCTGCCACTTTCCTGGCCGGGATTGCTAAGCGCCTTCGTGCTCACCTTTGCGCACACCCTCGGCGAGTTCGGAGTCGTGTTGATGGTCGGCGGCAATTTGCCCGGGATCACGCGCACTGTCTCTATCGACATTTATGATCGCGTGCAGGCCATGGATTACGCCGGCGCGCACGGTATGGCCTTGCTGCTGCTGGCCGTTTCCTTCGCGGTGCTGGCCGTGGTCTATTCCGTGAATCGCAGGGTGTGGTCTCCCTGGCCCTCGCGGTGAATTCGCCGATGCTTCGCGTCGAAATCGAAAAGCATTTCCACTCACTCAATTCTTTCGACTTTCACTTGCAAATCAACCAGGACTTTCCGCCTGGATTCACGGTTCTTTTTGGCCCCTCTGGTGCCGGGAAGTCGACAATTTTGGATTGCATCGCAGGATTGCAACTTCCCGACTATGGCCGTATCGCTTTAGGCGAACACCTTTTTCATGATTCAAGCCAAAACATCAACGAGTCGCCGCAACACCGGCGCATCGCCTATGTTTTCCAGTCACTTGCATTGTTTCCGCATCTCACCGTCGAAGAAAATATAGCCTACGGGCTCTCTTCGCTTCCGAAAAGAGTGCGCTTGCCGAAAACTGAGCAAGCCTTGCGCGCATTTCACATCACACAACTGAAATACCGCAAGCCGCACGAGCTTTCCGGCGGCGAACAGCAACGCGTCGCTCTGGCGCGCTCTCTGGCGACCGATCCGAGCGTGTTGCTGCTCGATGAGCCGTTGACCGGATTGGATACCGGATTGCGCCAGACCATTCTTCAGGATTTGCGTGAATGGAATTCGTCACGGCGCTTACCCATTGTATATGTCACTCATAATCGCGAGGAGGTCGATGCCATCGGCGAGCGCGTGATTGTGCTTGCGCAGGGCCGCGTCTTAGCCGTGGGAAATCCTGGCGAGGTTCTAGACGCCCCGCGCGCGTTGCCGATAGCCCAGGCAGCGGGTTTCGAGAATGTTCTTAGCGCGACGGTGGGAGAATTGCTCCCAGCCGACGGCGTAATGCACGTGCGCCTGCTGCCCTCGAAGGCAGAATTGGAAGTGCCGTTGGGAGTTGCACAATCAGGGGATTCTGTCCGTGTCGCGATTCGCGCGGGAGATATTTTAGTGGCCACGGAAATGCCGCGATCTATCAGCGCACGAAACATGATGCCCGGAATAGTTGAAACGATGGAACCGAGCGGGACTTTAGTGAACTTGCAGGTGAACGCTGGGGCCAGTTTCGAGGTTCATGTCACGCCGGCTGCGGTCCGCGCGCTCTCCCTCGCGCCGGGTCAGACGGTCTGGTTGGTGGTGAAAACGCACTCTTGCCACGTGCTCGCCGACTGAGGAATCGCTCTCCTCTGGAAAACGCAGCCGGTCTTTCTTGCGCGTCACCGCAAGAGTTTGGCAAATGCTGCGCAACCATGCCAAGCTCCCTTATCCCTCAAAGGAAAAAATCAAGACCTCACTTTTACCCGCAAGATAACACGCGGCGATGCCCTCCGGAATTCTACTGCCCCTCAAGACTCTTATCATACGGGTCCAGCACGGCTGGACTTCTCCCAGCGAGAGTGTCACTCCCTGTGCGCTTTTTCCCATCCCATCAGGTCCCCCGCAAGCAGCGCCAAAATCACGCTCTCTGCTAGTATCGTTCCACCATAATCTCGACGTCCGCATGCCCGAAATGAGACCGAGCCGGAAATCCGCCCCCAAGCAGTCCCGCCCGCGCCATTCGGCGCGCTCCACAGCGCCGGGCTCCAAACCAAAAACCGGCACGCGCTTGGAAGAAGTCTTGCGCAGCGCTACGAATATTTTCTTTGCCAAGGGATTTCACGCCACCAGCATCGAAGACGTTGCGCGCGACGTTGGCATGCTGAAAGGTTCGCTGTATTACTACATCAAATCCAAGGACGATTTGCTGTTCAAGTTGCTGCTGGCCGGAATCGAAGATGGCGATGCCTTCATCGCCCAACAAATTGATCCCGCTGGAGATCCGGTAGAGCAGTTGGAGCGGGCCATTCGCGCGCAGATTGATTACATTATCCAGAACAAGGTGCCGTTTGGATTGTTTCTCCACGAATTCGATTCGCTGCCTGGTAAGCGCCAGCACAAATTGACCGCAGTGATGTCCCGCTACAACAACCGTTTCGTCGAACTGGTGCGCAAGGGCCAGAAGCAGGGCAAGCTTATGAAGGGCGAGCCATGGATCATCGTGAATGGCATGCTGGGCATGTGCAACTGGTTGTACCGCTGGTACGACACGGATCATATCTCGGATACCGAACAGATCAAGCAGGTTTTCGTCGAGATGATTTTCTGCGGCATACGCAAGACCTGACCAATTTCCCGCGGCTGCCACTGAACCGCCCTTTCTTTACTGTTCCATGTAGCGCTGGCTTCATGCCAACTCTTCGGCCGAGTCCAAATTCCCAACACCTCCGGCGTGGGGTTGCACAATCGCCGCAGGTTGTGAACAATCTATAGGCAAGATCAATCCTAAATTCTCTTGATCGAGCGTCGGATGACGAAAAAAATTGTGGATTCCCTGGACGCAGCGGTGGCCGGCATCGGCGATGGCGCGCGCATCATGTTTGGCGGATTTGGCGGCGCGGGTTTCCCGAATAATTTGATCCAGGCGCTAGCGCGCAAGGGCCTCAAGAACGTCACCGCCATCAGCAACAACTGCGGAACGCGCGACGGCGAACTGGGCATCATGTTCAAAAATGGCCAGGTGAGCCACGTCATCGCTGCGTTCCCCGGCCCGCACTCGAATTATTTTCAGGACAGCTACGCCAAAGGTGAAGTGACCTGCGAACTGGTGCCACAAGGAATCCTCTGCGAGCGGATGCGCGCAGCCGCGGCCGGATTGCTGGGATTTTACAGCGGCGTGGGAGTCGGCACCGAAGTAGCCAGCGGCAAAGAAGAGCGCGTCATCGATGGCAAACGCTGCATTCTCGAAAAACCGATTTATGCCGATTTTGCCTTGATCAAGGCGCATAAGGCGGATGAATTGGGAAATTTGACCTATCGCCTGGCCGCGCGAAATTTCAATCCGATCATGGCCATGGCCGCGAAGACCACCATCGTGGAGGTCGATGAAATTGTGCCGCTCGGTGCGATTGAGCCGGAAAATGTAATTACGCCTGCCATTTTTGTGCATCGCATCGTGCAAGCGAAAGGACTTCGCTATGCCGGATAAACCGCGTCTCACTCGCGACCAGATTGCCCAGCGCGCCGGGATGGAATTGCCGGAGGGCGCTTTCGTCAACCTCGGTTGGGGCATTCCGAATCTGATTGCCGATCACCTGCCCGCCGGGCTAACGGTATATTTTCACAGCGAAAACGGAATTCTGGGCATGGGCCGGCGCGCGAAACCCGGCGAAGAAGATTTTGATCTGGTGGATGCCATGAAAGTTCCCGTGACGCTCATTCCCGGCGCTTCGTTTTTTCATCAGGCGGATGCGCATCTGATGACTCGTGGCGGGCATCTGGATGTCGCGGTGCTCGGCGGCTTTCAGGTTTCGGAGAAGGGCGATCTTGCCAACTGGAAGATTCCGGGCGCCAAGGGAGTTGGCGGAATCGGTGGCGCCATGGACATTGCTACCGGCGCGAAGAATCTGATCGTGTGCATGGAGCACAACGCCAAGGATGGCTCGCCGAAAATTGTTACGAAGTGCACGTATCCGTTGACCGCACTCGAGTGTGTGAACGCGGTCGTGACCGATCTTGCGGTAATTGACGTCACGGCCGAGGGATTAGTCCTGCGTGAGGTCGCTCCGGGATGGACCGCTGCCGAAGTTCAAGGGCTCACCGAAGCGAAGCTCATTGTGCGCGGCGAAGTGCCGCAAATGAAGCTGGTTTGAAGGCGGTCTCTCATCACCAGTCGCAAAACGCAGATATAGTCATTCCGAGTCCCGTTCGCTGTTAGGACGTGGCGAGGAATCCAATTTTTCTTTGAGATCGCGCGAAAAACAGATCCCTAAGCTGCAAAAAGCGCGAATTCCGGATGACAAAAAATTCATAGGCTACATGCGCGCGGCGACGCGGGCGATGATGTGGCCGGTGGGCGTAGTGAGAATAATGACAAGACTGTCGGTGAGCGGAACGCTCTTGCCGGGTACGTCGAAGTTAAACCACCATTCGTACACTTCCGGAAGGTCTTTAACGACTTCTCCAGCGTAGGGCCGAATCGGGCGCGCTTCGGCGATCGCACGGCTGATTTGGGCCACCGGCCGCAGCTCCATGCCACGCTTCCACGCAAAGCGGACGCGCATCGCTTCAATTGACCCTTTGTTGAGATAGGTGCGCGTTCCGGTTTGTTGCAGAGATGTGCTACAAGGCCGATCGTAGAGCACCAGGCTCAAATGCAGAAGGCTGGGAAATTCGGTGACGATATCGTTGCCGCGGCGGTAGAGCGTGCCGCTGCTAGTGTCTTCCCGGCGCAAATTCTCGAAGAAATCATCGGCCGCGAGGTGCCCGATCAGGCGGAAGCATGGGCCATCGGGAACCGATCCATCGGTGGCGAGGGAGAGTCCGCCATCATAATTCCAGACCGTCTTTCCGTGCGAGCGCACCGGGAAACTGAGTTGCGAAGCAGCGACAGCGGGAAGGAGTCCTGCAAAAAGTAGATAAATGAGTGACCGGCGAAACATAATTCCTCGGTTAAAACGAGTGTACTCTACCGGGGCTCAGCCCTGAGAAGAAAAGAGATGCTATCGACCTTGCACACCTTCTTGCCCGGGCCGCCGGATTTGCAACGTCCTTTTCCGTTATCGCGCATGGCGCGCAGTCTGGTTGAGGCAACTGCAAGTATCGGCAATACAGAGCCGGGCGCGGTCGGCAGGTTGTGAGCGCCTAGGAGCGTTTGAATGTTGCGGGGTTGGTATTCAAGGCGCGCAATCGAAGATTCATAGAGCAGAAGGTCGGTTTCCGGGCGGTAGAGCCAGATGGTGCCGGGATAGTAGGTGTCGCCGGTGAACAGCAGATGGCTGGCTGCATCGTAAAGACAGATGGAATCCGGGGTATGACCGGGAGTGGTGATGATTTCGAGCGTGCGGCCGCCGAGATCAAGTTTTTCGCCATCGTGCACGTACCGGGAGATTTTCCAGGGCTTGGTTGCATAGGACTCGGGGTCGAAGTCTTTGGGCAGCTCACCGCAAATTTCGCCGGGCGCGATTTCGGCCTGCGCGTCGCCCCGGGAACCTTGGGCGTTGGCGCGCGTGAAATCCGTGTCCATGCCCAGGACGGTGTCGAATTGCCAGTTGCCGCCGACGTGGTCGTTGTGGGTGTGGGAATTGAGCACCAGGACGGGCAGCGTGGTCAGTTCGGCGGTGAGTATCTTCATGTCACCTATGCCCATGCCGGTGTCGAAAAGCAATGCTTTGTCCGTGCCGAGAATCAGGTAGCTGATGGTTTCTTCGGACTGGTGCGGCTCATAAATGGCGTAAACATTCGGCGCGACTTTGTAGACTTCAAACCATGTCTCGCTCGTTGGCACACGTTCGAGCGCTTCGTATTCCGGACGCGGCAGCTTTTTGCACCATTCTGGCTTGGCGGTCTGTTGTTGGACGGGAAGAGCAAGGTTTAACGGGGAGTTCGCAGAGGCCAGAGCGCTGAGTGCGCAGAGAAGTAGTGCATGGCGGAGCGTGGATGCGGTTGATCCAACAAATCTCATGGATGAGTCATGTCTTCAGGTTTGACCAGGGCGTCGAATTCTTCGGGGGTGAGGTGGCCCAGTTGCATGGCGGCTTCGCGGAGGCTGATGTGGTGCTGGTGAGCGGTGTGGGCGACTTTGGCAGCGTTGTCGTAGCCGATACGCGGGGCCAAGGCGGTAACCAGCATCAGCGAATTTTTCACGTAATGCTCAATGGTCGTGAGGTTGAGCTCGATGCCGACGACGCAGTGATCGACGAAACTGTTGCAAGCGTCGGCGAGCAGTTCGACGCTGTGAAGATAGTTGAAGATCATTACCGGCTTATAGACGTTGAGCTCGAAGTTGCCCTGCGAGCCGGCGAAGCCGATGGCGGCATCATTGCCCATCACTTGCACGGAGACCATGGTGAGCGCTTCGCACTGTGTGGGATTTACTTTGCCGGGCATGATGGAAGAGCCAGGCTCGTTCTCGGGTAGAGTGAGTTCGCCCAGGCCGCAACGGGGACCGGAAGCCAGCCAGCGGATATCGTTGGCGATTTTCATGAGAGATCCCGCGAGAGTTTTCAGCGCGCCGCTGGCAAATACGATCTCATCATGAGCGGAAAGACTGGCGAACTTATTAGGATGCGAGCGGAAGGGAAGTCCAGCAAGTTCGGCAATTTTCTTGGCGGCGCGTTCGGCAAATTCGGGATGCGCGTTCAGCCCGGTACCGACGGCGGTGCCACCGATGGCGAGATCGAGCAGCCCATCGAGAGCCACGGCGATGCGCGCACCATCGCGATCGAGCAGGCTGACCCAGCCGGAAATTTCCTGGCCTACGGTAAGCGGGGTAGCGTCCTGCAAATGGGTGCGGCCGATTTTGACCACGCCCATGAATTCGCGGGCTTTGGCATCCAACGCGTCGCGAAGTTTTTTCACCGCAGGCAGCAACCGACGCGAAGTTTCCGTGGCTGCGGCGATGTGCATGGCGGTCGGGAAAGTGTCGTTCGAGGATTGCGACATATTTACATCGTCGTTGGGATGAACGGGCTTTTTGCTGCCCATCTCTCCACCGCCGATTTGAATGGCGCGATTGGAGATCACTTCGTTGACGTTCATGTTGGTTTGCGTGCCGCTGCCGGTCTGCCAGATGCGTAACGGAAAATGATCGTGCAGCTTGCCGGAGATCACTTCATCGGCGGCGTAGGTTATCAGGTTGGTTTTCTCCTCGGAGAGTTTTCCCAAATCGCGATTCACCAGCGCGGCGGCCTTTTTCAGGATGCCGAAGGCGCGGATCAGCTCCGGCGGCATAGTGTCTTTGCCGATAGCGAAGTAGATCAGCGAGCGGGCGGTCTGCGCGCCGTAGTAGCGGTCCAGCGGAACATCCATCTTGCCCATGCTGTCGGATTCACTGCGCGTGGGGGTGGACTTGGCAAACGATGTAGCTTCGGACATGAAGGACTCCTGAGAGCGGTCGAAAAGATTGTAGCAGGGGGGAGAAGGCAGTCATAAGTTCAAAGTCTTACGTCATAAGTCTCGGAACCGGATGGCGGACGGGGCCAGTTTCGAATTTGAGGTTAGTAGCAGGGCAGGAAGGCCCCGTTGTTGGCGTTCATGTCCGCACCGTTGCGAACAAGAATGCGGATAAGCTCGGCGGCGTCCCAATCGATCTAGTCCTGCATGATTTTGGGCATGTCTTCGGAGATGCGCCAACCACGAGCGATCTTGTTACGCAATTCAGCAGGAATCAAAAGGACCCAGCGCCAGACGCGGGCAGCAGCGGCAACTTCGTCCATCAACTGGTCCACGAGCGGTGGGGCATTGACAGGTTCCGACGGACTTCTCCCGGGCATCCAGCCGAATGCGAAGAGGGCCCCCGACCCATCGACCGCCAAGCACGGGCGATTGTCATAAGACTCAGGCAAGTCGAAAAAATTTCGAGACACGAACATGTGCGACAAGTTGTTCAACGGCGTCCGCGAAAATATGGTCGTGGCGTTTCCCTTTCCAGCGAACATGGTCGTAGCTGTTGTAGTTCACAGTGCCATCGCCATGGATGCTCAGCGTATGGCCAGGACTAGGGAAGAAGCCAACTCTGCTGCCCATCTCGATTTCGAAAGTGGAGAAGCTTTTGCGGCCGTCAGCGGCAGAGGTATTGAGACAGAAACTGAGGAACGAGGATAGGAAAAATAAATACGAATGAAAATAAGACCGAGTGGCGAAAGCCTTCTGTGGCGCGGGGGCAAACATTGCATGGAATTATGCACCATCGGAAAGCACAGGAGGGTGCCAAACGGAAGGTAGCCGGTGTGGTGGCAGCGGACGGCCTCCCTCCGACGGCAGGCAGGCAGAAGGCCGCCCCTGCATAAGCGAGAAAATAGGCGCGGTTGCGGGCGGATGTTTAGGGGGCCGACACGGATGAAGCGAGGCCGATGACTATGGCGTAGCTGGCGGAGAAGTTGGGCGGTAACGTGATTTTGAGGTTTTGGCCCTGCTGGGACCAGGTTAGTGCTTCGGAGTGGCCGACCAGGAGGATTTTTGAGCCGGCCTTTAGGGAGATAGAGTTGATGGTGATGGAAGCTGTCGTCGGGACGCCTAGCAGTGTGGCGTAAACGTTGGAATCTTTTTGCGTGAAGCGGACGGGGATGCCCTCGGCGGTGGTTCCCTCGGCGCGCTGCCAGGGATGGGTGGCGTAGATGGCTTCGCCATTCAAGTGCAGCCAATCGCCGAGTGCGTGCAGCCGTTCCAGTTGAACGAGGGGAATGGTGCCGTCGGCTGCGGGACCCACGTCGAGGAGCAGGTTGCCGTTTTTGCTGACGATGTCGACGAGTAGATAGATGAGGTCCGCGGCGGAAATCGTTTCGGCTTCGCCTTCGGCGCGGTTGTAGCCGAAGGAGCGGCCGAGCCCGCGGCACTCTTCCCATTTTGTTGGACTGATTTTGTCGAGATGCTCGTACTCCGGCGAGGTGAAGTCGTGGTGCTTCACGCCGAAGCGGTCGTCGATGACGCCATCGGGAACCGCGTTGTAATATTCCGCCATGATTTCGAGAGGATGGCCGGACTTGGGATAGTTGATGTCATTCCAGAGCAGCGCGGGTTTGTAACGCTGAATCATTTCCCGCATGTGAGCGTCCACGTATTTGCCGTAGGCTTCGCTCTGCGGCTGCACAGATTCGTAATCGGCAGCGACGCGAATCGGGCCGGGTACAAAAGTCCAATCGTAGCCTCCTGAATAGTACAGGCCCATACGCAGGCCCTGCTTGCGGACGGCGGTGGTGAGTTCGCCAACGATGTCGCGGGAGGCGTGCTGGCGATCGGCAGGGAGTGTGGGATTGGGCGTGGTGCTGGGCCACAGCGTGAAGCCTTCGTGGTGTTTGCTGGTGAGGACGACATACTTGGCGCCGGCAGTGCGAAATATTTCCGCCCAGGCATCGGGATTCCACTTTTGTATTTCCTTATCAAAAATCGGCGCGAAATTGTAGTAGTCGTAATCCGCGCCATACGTTTCGCGGTGGTATTTTTGCGTTGGCGAGCCGTCGATGCGCATGGTGTTGTAATACCACTCCGCGTAAGGGTTGTTGATGATGTAATCCTGCGCCGAAAAGTCGTGGTTCGGGTGGCTCAGTGGAGCCCAGCCGGGCACCGAATACAAACCCCAGTGGATAAAAATCCCGAGCTTGGCATCCGCATACCAGTCAGGAAGCGGGTGGCGATCAAGGGATTCGATTGTGGGTTGGTACGTTGTCGGCTGTTGTGATGGCGCGGGCGAGGTGAAACAAAGGGCGATCGAAAGGATGATGGCGAATGCGCGAATGATGAATGCGAACATGGGAAGCCTCCACGACGGTGGCGGGATTATAGGATGCCTTGTGGTGGGCGGTAAATGCAGCGTTGAGGGAAACCCAAGAGGCTGCCATAAAAGGCAGCGCTACATGGAGGAGAGAGAAAACCTCCACACGCAGAGACGGCGTGTGGGCAAGTTCATCGGGCAGGAATTTGAGGGCGACGAAGCGATCGAGGCGGGTGTCCTGAGCCATATAAACAACGCCCATGCCGCCCCGCCGAGTTTTTCGAGGATGCGGTAGTGCGAAATGGTTTCGTCAATCATGCCTGGATTCAGACTCTTTGGAGGCATGATAGGTGCGGGCTGCGGAGCAAGTCAACAAATTGAGCTGGCGACGGAAGACTTGATTCTGAAGGGCACCGAGTGGAACCCGGCGGCAGCTGAGCGCAGAGAAATTTGAAAACTCTAGGTAGTTTGCGATTCAGATTTGGGCGAACCCGCCGTCGACGAAGAGTTCGATACCTGCAACGAAGCTGCTGTCCTCAGACGCCAGAAACGTTACTGCTTTAGCGATTT
>CAAGKR010440916.1_pt1 | contig 15543 bp, 13 predicted proteins | sample 2556971 | NCBI WGS metagenome assembly CAAGKR01 (sample SAMEA5207829, study PRJEB30636) | soil metagenome | biome: forest; feature: boreal; material: soil | place: USA | collected 2011-09 | depth 1 m | reverse complement strand
GGACAGTTCGAAACGGTGAGCTGGCATTGACAAAAGCACATAGGAGTAAGAAATTAACCCTGGTTACTTGTTACTTGTCACTCATCACCTATCACGGTTCGTCGGAGGTTTATCAATGCGTCTTATTGTCTCCTTTTTTGTTATCAGTTTACTGGGCGCGCTGGCTCAGAGCGGATGTAACTCGGCGGAACAGAAAAAGAAAACCACTGGTCCCGTCAGCGCCGCGTCACCAGCGGCGTCCGCACCCGCGGACGGCGCGCGCCGTATTACCACCACCGAGCTGAAGGATATGTTAGCTAAGAACGAGGCGGTCGTTATTGATGTGCGAAACGAAGCCTCTTACAACTCGGGACACATTAGCGGTGCCAGACTCATTCCCGAAGCTGAAATCCTAAACCACATCAACGAGCTGCCGAAGAATAAGCTAATAGTCACCTATTGTTCTTGACCAAACGAACATACGTCCGCCCGTGCGGTGGTCGATCTCAAAGGAAAAGGTGTGGAAAATGCTGCTGCCTTGCTAGGTGGTTTTGCGGCGTGGCAAAACGCTGGGCTGCCCGTGGAAACGAAGGCTACGAAGCAGCCGTAGTCAAAATAACCGAATGCATTGTTCCAACTGCGGCTCCTATATCCCTCCCGGCGTGCGCTTTTGCTCCGGGTGCGGCTCTCCTGCCAAGGATCCGGAAGCAACCCGAATTGTTCGTACCCAAAGCGGAATTCCAGCGGTTGCGGACCACAGAGACGAGGACCTCGAGCATGTAATATTCACAGTGCGTCCCACTTTGCTTTTCATCAAGCTCGGGTACGCCCTGGCTGTGATAGGAGCGATTGGCCTCGTCTTTTTACTGGCGCTGATACCTGTTCCTCCCCAGATTTCGATACCGCTGGCTCTAGCGCTGCTCCTGATCCCCGCTTATTACCATCTCAGGCGTAACATGGTTCGTTACACTTTGACCGACTCCAAGATTGAAATTGATACCGGTTTGATAGCACGAACCACGCGAAACATTCCGCTCGGCAAGATTCAGGATGTCACTGTTTCGGCCAGCATTCCCCAGCGAATACTCGGCTTTGGAGATCTCATCGTCGACAATGCCAGTGAGCTGGGCGGAACAACAGTCCTTCATAACATCAGCAGTCCCCGCCACTACGCGGACCTGCTTTTGCGCGAACTCAGACGCTGGCATTAAACTGCTTGCGTACGATCATCTCTGTGGCCGGGCTTAAGGGAACAACTAAAAGCTTCCGGGTTCTAAGAAAGCTGCGGGAGTGTATCCCCTGGTTGAGGCTGTGCGTTGAGACTCTTTTATTCTAAAACAGTTCTTCTGCTGGCGGTCGTCACACCTTTTTTCTTCCCGACCTTTGCGAATGCTGACGTGGCAATTTCGGAAGCGGCTAAAAGCTTACCTACCAAAATCGGAACTTTCCGCGCCCAGGGACCTGCTTCGCTTCCGGCCCATGGCTTGGACGAAAACATTCCGGGCGCAGACGTCGCGGTCTCGAGGGCCGAACGAACATATTCTTCGGTGACCGGAAACACTTTCATCGTCTCTGTGAGCAAAACTCGGAGAGATGCCGGCGCATATGGCCTGCTGACCTTGTTCAGACCTCTTAATGAGCAGGTAAAGTTGGGCGGCATCGGAACAGCAAGTATGGTAGGGCCACGGCTGGCGGCATTTTACAAAGGCAATAGCTTTGTCGAGGTGACTCCAACTTCCAGCACGGGGTCTTATGAGGATGAAATTACCAACCTCGCACGCGCCATCGCCGAGGAGCTGGACGGCGGGGAGAATGACATACCTGCCTTAGTCAAACATCTTCCTGACTGGGAAAAGGTCCAGCCAGGCGCGTGGTACGCAGTCAGCTTACAAGCATTAAAGAGACTTTTACCAAACCAACCCATCCTGGATGCCGTCAGTTTTGAAGGGGGCGTCGAGGCGGTGATAGCGAATTATGATACTGGTAAGCTAGTGATCATTGAATTCAACACCCCTCAGATTGCCACAGACAACGACAGCCGTATCGCAGCCACGCTTAACGAACTGCGCAGCCCGAACCGGCCCGTAGAAACCCCAGTCCCCTCGGCCTATCGTCGCGTCGGCAATTATTCCGTATTTGTTTTCGACGCACCGAGTGAGGCAGCAGCAAACCAACTCATCGATAAGGTCAAGTATCAGCAGATAGTGCAATGGTTGGGCGACAATCCGTATTTGTACGAACAAGCGCAGCGCGAATTCACCGAGACCACGCTGGGAGTTTTCGTTGCGGTAGTTAAAGCTTCGGGTCTTGCCCTCGTCAGCTGTTTCGCTGTTGGCGGATTTCTTGGCGGACTGTTATTTATTCGGCGGCGCGCGCAGCAGCGTCTTGTGAAAGCCTATTCTGACGCCGGCGGAATGCTCCGCCTCAACCTGGATGAAATGACTCCACAGACTGATCCCGGCAGACTACTTGGCAGCGGAAACCCGGCGAGCCGACTATAGTTTTGCAAACAAAAAAGCGCTGGTCCCAAATTCTCCAGCGCTTCTCAGTTGTTTCTCCACTTAAAACTAATGCGGGCTGCTGATCTTCCTGGGAGGCTCCCCCAAGCCCCTTCAGGACGACGATCAGCAGCCTCGCAATGATTGCTCTTTGATTGCGCGCAAACGTTAACTCCGTTCCCCCGAAAGAGCCGCCGCCTGCCTTTCAAATCGTGAGAGGACGCCTCCCCCAAAGCTTCCACTCACCGCAATCTCTGAGCCTGACCCGATTTACCCTTATCTACCCTTCTTGTCGGGTTTGTCTTTGGCAACGAGCGTGCCAATTCCCCGGCTGTCGCACTACCGCAAGTCTGATCTCGATTTTCTTAAGGGATTTGTCTCGACTGGGCCAAGACCGAACCGATGCAGCTTCATGGCCTGTCAGGAACGTCCGTACATCTTCAATACATCAAGCTGCGGGTGGCGAACGATAATCGCTCGTTGGATTGTTGGAAGCGCCCCCTCTATTCACTATGGTTGCGTTAGGGAAGGGCGTCGGCCAGTTGGTCTATCTCCTCAACCGTGTTGTAAAGGTGGGGTGAGATGCGAAGCCGATCGCCGCGTGGCGCGGTAATGATTTTTCGCTCTTTTAGGTGGGCGTAGAGGTCCATTGAGCTTAGACCGGCAGTGTGCCGAAGACAAACAATCTGCGACTTTTCGCCGCGACGCCGCGAACTGACCACCTGATAATCAGTGTCTCGCAGCCGTTCACAGAGATGGTCTGTCAGTATTTCGAGATGGTCCTGGATGTGGTGAATCCCCGTTTCAGTCAAAAGTTTTAGGCTCGCTTCCAAACCATGGATAAGACAGGCTGGCCCCGTTCCAGTTTCCCAGGGCAAAGTACCGCGATTCCATCCCTGGTCAAAGTTGCTGTAGTCATCGGGATCGGGCACGCTCGTCCAGCCCACTAGAGTCGGCTGAATTCTCTCGCGAGCCCGCGCAGAAAGATAAAGCAGACCGACACCCTCGGGCGTTAATAGCCACTTATGACAAGCTGCGGCAGCGACGTCGACCAACTCCGCTTGAACGTCGATTGGAACAACTCCCATTGCTTGAATTACGTCTACCACGAGGAGCGCATCATGCGAACGAGCTGCGCGACCGATACGCTCAAGGTCCGCGCGAAATCCCGAGGCGTATTGAATCTGGCTGATGGCAACCATCCGGGTTTTCCCATCAATCAGCCTAATTAATTCCGCGAGATCCATTCGACCGTCGCGCTCTTCACACATCCGCACTTCGACGCCGAAAGCATCTCTAATCCGCAGCCAGGGATAAATGTTAGAGGGAAACTCATTGCGGAAAGTTACGAGATTATCGCCCGGTTGCCAGTCAAGACCATTTGCCACAGTCGAGAGCCCGTCAGAAGTATTTCGCAAAAACGCGATTTGCTCGGAACGCGCGCCAAGAGTGGCGGCGACAAGTTGGCGGGTGCGTTCCTTAACTGCCATCCAGTTACGAAAGTTTAAGGAACCATTTTCTGAAACGTCGGCTAACTGAGATTGAACTGCCTCGATTGTCTTAAGTGGTGGCGGTGAAACTGCGGCGTGGTTTAAATAGTTAGCGCGCTCTGTCACGGGAAAGAGCGCGCGCAAAATGTCGTTCATAGCTATTCGTTTGGTTAGCGGCGTTTTATGGAGTAAACGGGCGGCCGTAAAATTCCTTGTAGAGCCAGCCCAACACGCGCGCTTCGGCGGTGCAAAGCGTTTCGAGCCAGCAATTGACCAGAAATTCTCGACGCCCACGCGCGGAAGGAATCTTTTCAGCTTCTTTCACGACCGAACCGCCACTACGCAAGTCGAGCTCATAAGCTTCCGAAGCGGCTTCATTGGCCTTCGACGCTGAGTCAAGCGCGTTAAGAAGTTGGCTAATCCATGAATGGAGATCGCGCTCAGTGGCATTCTCGGCAAGCGCCTGGATAATGCCGATCGCGAAACGATCCTCAGCTTGTTTGAAAGCAAAAACTTCTTCACCCGCGGTTCGACTTTGTTCTTGTTTCCACTGAAAGACTTCTTCGACGTTGCGGTGCTTGATAATCGCGACGCGTTCGTCGTAGTCGAGAAACCACTGAATAACGTCGGTTACCGAATCAAGATCGATGTTCCCTCGGGCATCACGCTGCAAAGGCGGGAGGTTAAGCGAAGCCTCGTTGCTATTGTTGCCGTTATCAGAAGTCGGTTGCGAGAGTTTAGCGCTGTCCATAAGTCACTCTTGTTTGTCGGCGGGCCGCATTAACTTAAACTTGGCGCTTACTTCTCCGACAACATCTCCGCGCCGGTTGCGTACCGGGAAAAATGCATAGCGCGATACAGCCTCCAACGATTCATCCGCCAGTATGCCAAGTTGCCGTAACGATTCAATTACGACGGTGGGACGTGCCCGGTGATCGTTGCCGTCCTCGATCTTGAGAGCGATTCCCAGGCCTCGAGGCCATTCTTCACAGGGCAATACGCCAACAGTGTAAACACCTTCCGCACCCACCTTCGAGACTAAGCGACCTTTTGCGGCACGCATTATCTCCGTGTCGAGACGATCGCTGGTGCCCCCAATCAATTCGGGATAGGTTGTCATTGCCGAAACAATTCGTGCGCACGCTCCTTTGATCTTCTCATCAAACTCCTTCGGTGGCGCGACGAGTCTCGCGTACATCAGCGCCATTGCCTTGACCGTAACTCCAAAAACCGGAACGCCACAGCCATCTATTCCAACCGCAATATCCTCAATCGGAACTCCTGAGAACTCCGAGATTGTTTTTCCTATCGCCAGTTGGACCGGGTTGGTGGGCTGGTCATAAGTTTCAATTGCGGCGCCTAGTTGCAAGGCGAGCGCCAGCATGCCTGCGTGCTTACCCGAACAGTTGTTTTGTAACACATTGGGCTCTTCGCCCGTTTCGCGGAGTTGGCAAGCCACTTCGGGACTGAAGGGTTCATGCGTGCCGCATTTTAGGGCGCTCGGTTCCAGACCCATCTTGTTGAGCATCGAAGCGACAACTTCAGTATGAATCGGTTCTCCACTGTGCGACGCACAGGCGAGCGCAAGCTCTTTTTCCGTGAAGCTGAAGCGATCGGCGGCGCCGGAGGTGGTTAATGGAATAGCCTGGTGTGGTTTAGCGGAAGAACGAAGGTAAGTGAGAGTTTCCGGTTCACCGAGAGAGCCGACGATTTTACCGTCAGGTTCCACGGCCACAATGTGCCCGCGATGCCGCGACTCGGTAATGCCGCCACGGGTCACCTCCACCAGCGGTTCGGCCACGGGGATCTCTTTGTTGTTCTCAGACGGCTGCCTGGAAACCTGCATATCGTCTCAGGAACTCGCCACCAATGAAATGATTTGACTTGATTATGTTAACACGGGCAATTAATTGTTACGTCTCCGCACAAACCAAGCCGCAAAATAAAAAGGCAGAAGGTTTTTCCTTCTGCCTTGCTGATTTCGCAAAGATTGGTTGGCTTAGAGTTTTGCAATTCGCCTGGGTCGCTTGCCGCCGTAACTAAGAACCGTGAGCTTAACCGTGCGACGTCCGAACCGCATGGCCTCACTTGTGCTGGGAGTCCAGATGTCGATTCTGCGACCGCGGATAGCTCCTCCAGTGTCGGCCACGAGGTATTCTCCGCTATAACCCGCCGATTCTAATCTCACGCGAGAACCCAATGGTAAGAACGAAGGATCGGCGGCAATAAGACCCTTGCTCACTATCCTGCCACTCGCCGTTCGGCCCCTCAGGCTATAGGCCGTGGCAACGTATGGCACCGCTGGTACAAGAGGTTTCTGCTCTTCAATTATTCCGCTGAGTGTTGAAGTAGGGGTACGCGCGGGCGGGGCATTTTCCGATCCAGCTTTGCCAAGGGCGCCACCCGAATTCTGCTTGGATTCTTGTTTCTGAAACTGAATCAGGGAGAGGGGTTCTGCTATTGAAGCTTTTGGGGAAAAAACTATCAAACTTAGAAGAAGCGCTGCGGCAATTATCGCCGTTCTAGCAACTATTGTTTTCATTTGTCGGGTCTCCTGTCCGAGAAGGGTTAGACTTCTTTCCCAGCGCTCTGCGCGAGTCCGTTCTTTCCTATGACTCGACCTCCGGCCCAAGGAGTTAGTAACAAGGTCAGCCGGAGTTGGGGGCTTGCATCCTTGATGCATGCGCTGAAAAACCCAAATAAGTGGCCAAAAACCAAACAAGCGAGCATACCCTGCCGCTTGTTGCCGAGGAGGCTAGCACAGGGGGTAGGGGGTGTCCAGCCGCCATGGTGCCGTGAAAAGCCTGCAAACCTGACACATTTTTGTAACTATTGAAATACATAGAGTTATAAAAAGGATAAAAATGAGGCTATTCCGGGGATTTGGGTGCTTCCCTTAAATCGAGAGTAAATCGATCGGTGTTGGGCAAAGGGGAAAACAGAGGCGGGGCAAACTTATAGGCGAAGAAAGTTCTCCAAAGCTCGCCGGCCATCAGGATGCTCTTCGTTAAAGAGTTCGGGATGAAATTGCACACCAAACAAGGGACGCTCCGTATGTTGCATAGCCTGAATGGAGCACGTTTCGTTGGAGGCGGTGCTCTCGAAGCCTGCGGGAAGCTCCTTCACTTCGTCAAAATGTGAATGCCAAACAGTAATCGTGGAGGGCAGATCCTTGAATATGCCGCTGGCTTTGCTGATTTCCACTGGGAAGTAACCACGTTCCCGCTTAGCGCCCTCATACCCTTCGCCCGGCTCCAATCGCGCCATCAACCCAATTGGAGCGCCGAAAGCCAGGGCCATTTGCTGATGTCCTCCACAAACTCCGAGTATCGGCTGCGAAGCATTCTTAATGACCTTAAAGACGCCGGCCAGCGACTCCCGGGAGTATTGATCCCAAGGGTGACTCTGGCCGCTCAAAATAATATGCGAAGGCTGAAGCGACTGTATGCGCTCCGGAGAAACAGCGTAGAAGGGCTCCGTCAATATCTTAAGCCCTTCGCGCATGCGTTCGAGGACTGCTCGCAATTCGCGAGGACTCGCGCCCTGACCGTCAAGCGTGTTGTCGATAAGATATATCAGCAAATTACTTCAGGCAGTAAAATTTTCCATTGAACGCGCCGACGTAGATTCGGCCATCCATTATGGCGGGCGTCGCATCCACGTTCTCGCCAATTTGAATTTCCGAGACAAGCTTGCCATCCCCGGCCGACAACGCGTAAACCCAGCCGCTCTTATCGCCGAAAATCACGCGCCCATCAACTACCGGCGATGTGCCCCATATCGCCGCTCTGGCAAGGTGACTCCAAACAAGTTTCCCGTCCGTGCCTGAGAGACAATATAAATAGCCGTTGTTAGATCCGATAAAGATACGGCCGTGGAAAACGATCGGGCTTGCCCAGAATCCCCTCTTCTCTTTAGTTTTCAAGTTTAATCCGCCTTCGGCCTTATACGTCCAAACTGGTTCGCCATTCTCCTGCTTGTACGCTCGGACTATGCCATCTTCGGCGGCTGTATAAACGAAGCCATCGGCGACGGCAGGCGTGGAATTGGAGTCAGCGCCTATGCGTGCTTTCCAAACGACAGTTCCGTCCGTCAGGTTAAGACAGTACAAATCGCCCGCTTCCGTCCCTACATATATCTTTCCTTCAACGATGGTCGAACCACCCTCAACCGATCCTCCCAGGGGTTGTTTGTAGATAAGAACACCGTCCTTAAGATCGAGGCAGTAATAAAAACCGTCTTCACCACCGATATAAACGCGCCCGTCGATGATTGTCGGCGACGAGTCGGTTTCAAAGCCAGTCTTATACTTCCACACGAGTGTTCCGTCGTTCGTGTTGAGACAATAGATGTGATTGTCCAGATTGCCGATAACGAGTCTATCGCCTGCAACTGCGGGAGAAGACTTGGCACTGTCGCCTGTCTTGTAACTCCATACGACGCTGCCGTCTTTTGAATTTAGACAATAAACGCGCGAGTCGGTTGAACCAAAATACACTCGATCGGCAACTATGGCCGGCTGTCCTGGCCAACCTGAGCCGGCCCAGGGATCTTTGTGCAAGCGACCGCTTGACCATTCAGTTTTGAAGTCCCAAACAATCTGCAAAGGAAGATCTGACCACGGCCCGGTGCCGTAGAAGTCTCGCGAAGCGTTTCCCAACCACGTTGGTAAGCTCGTAGGCACAGGTGTTTTGCGTTCGACTTTCGGTTCCGCCACCGTCTCTTTGACAAGTTTGCCGCCGCAGGCATTGAGCGATAACGAAAGCGCCAGGAAAAGAATCAGCAATGCGGAGCCTCGTAGAAAGTCAGCCCGCAAATAAAAGCGTTTCTTAAGAGGAGAGTTCATTGGGGGAATTTGGGGAGGTGTACGGCGCACGACTCCCACCGCTGGTCCCCTCTCCGGCAGTGGGAGGAATTTCAAACAGCGGCCAGTCTTTACTAGTTCGCCCGGTCAGGGCACGAATCCTAAGAGCGACCTGCCTCCCTAGACCGTCTTCGTTAACCAGTCACCGCCATAAATTACTTCAGCAGCGCCTGTAATGACAACCTCGCCCCCCTCACCATCACTGCGCCAGTGGATTTTTGCCTTGCCACCCGGCATCAGAACAGTTACGAATCTTTCGGTTTGTCCTTTGATCATGGCGGCGACGGCTGCGGCGCACGAACAGGTGCCCGAAGCCATTGTCTCGCCCACTCCGCGCTCCCAAATTCGGAGCTCAATTGTCTTCCGATCCCGAACGCACACAAACACTACGTTCGTGCGATCCGGAAACTGCTCGTGGTTTTCGAGGCTCTTTCCCACTCGCCGCCAGTCAAGCGCATCGAAGTCTTCGACAAAAATACAGCAGTTTGGATTTCCCATCTGCAATGCTGTAACACTAAAAACCTCGCCGTCGACCTTAAGATCATAGTCAATGACCTTCTCCATGGGTGCTGCGGTCGTCATGGGAATTGAGTTGGAATCAAACTTTGGTTGGCCCAACTCTGAATCAAAAACATACCGTCCTGGGTCGGTGTGTTCACGCAGAATGTATCGCTTGACGCCCGCGCGAGTGCTCAAGCAGAGTTCTTCGGCGGTCCAGAGTTTTTTGTAATAGAGATACGCGGCGGCGCATCTGGTTCCGTTACCTGACAACGATGCCTCGCTGCCGTCCGGATTAAAGATGCGCACGTGAAAATCAGCACTTTGTTCTTCAGACGGACTTACGAGTGCGATGCCGTCGGCACCCGCGCCGTAGTGGCGATTGCAGATGCGGCGCGCAAATTCGCCTGGCTGGGCGATGTCGGCCAGGTCCCGGGACTCGATAACGATATAGTCGTTGCCGAAACCATGAAACTTGGTAAAGCTAGGAGGCATTTTCGGCGGCTTTGTTTGATTCTATCTTTGCGAAGAGTTTATTGAAACGTCGAGTCAAAGCGGGTTCGATGTTCATTAGCCGCTCGTAAACCGTTAGCTGGCCTCGATGATACATCTCATGCGCCACGGCAAAGTTTAAGAAGTCGAGCTTCGTCATTTCTTTTCCATCAAAGCGCCGCATTGTCTCTTTCAACTTTTCGCCGCCGGCGCGAATAGTAGCTTCAGATGTTTCCATGCTGCTGCGCAGGAGTTCAAGCAGGCCATTCTTGTCGTCGACGGTAGCAACTTCGGGCGCATACTCCTTGATGTGATCCGCAAAAGATTGTCTCATCAAATTCGTTTCAGCCCGACAGGCTTCGCCAATAAGCATCTTTTGCGATTCTACGACGTGCTGCAGAAGCCCGCCCACGCTGCGTGTGTTCGGCGTGGCCCGAAACGAGAACTGATCGGCCGGAATCTGGGAAGCTTCTTCTATAAATCCTGCCCTTACTTCTCTCCAACTTTCAACCAGGCGATCGATTGACATGACTCCTCCTCAGTGTAAACGCATGACAACCTTTTATGGTTTCGCGGCGAAGGATGCCAGCAATATCGCAATCGGATCAACGCAGACTGCTCGCACGTCAGTATCTTCCTCGTAGTTGTTGACCATGATGGAGAAGACCAGGTCTTCCCCACCCGCGTCGCGAACGAAACCCGAAAGGCTGGTAGCTGAGCTTAGCGTCCCGGTCTTGGCGCGAAGATTGTTTTCCGCCAAAGTTCCCTTAAGGCGGTTTTTGAGCGTGCCATCGACTCCAGCGATTGGTAATGCGTCACGAAACGCAGTCGCATAACGATGACGACGCATGTAAGTGAGCAACTGAACAGTCGCTTCGGCCGTCACCATCTCGTTACGCGAAAGACCGGAGCCATCCGTTAACACTAACGTGGATGGATTGATACCAGCTTCCCGCAAAAATGTCCTGACCACTTCAATCCCCGCGGCTTCGCTCGTGCGGTTCGGGCTAACCGCAGTTGGCGAAGGAGCCGCAACTTTTCCTAATGTGCGCAAGATGAGTTCGGTGTAAAGATTCTGGCTCGGTTTGAGTGTCTGCGCTGCAACCATACTTAGTGGTGGCGACTGTAAGGTTGCCACTTCCACCAATCGAGAGACCGAGGGTTCTGTAGCGGTTGCCCCGGAAGAGACTGGCGAGACTACAGTTCGCGTCTTCCCTGAAATAGTCACGCCGCGCTGCGCTAACGACGAACGAAGCAGATAAACAAACAAAAGGGCCGGACGAGAAATGCTGAGGCCACCGGAATAACCTTTGTCGTCAAGTGCGATCGAACCGCTGATCTCCACCTCATTGGCTGCGAGTCCACGATAGACCGTAAGATCTCTTTTGGTTCCTCTCGCAGCCGTCACTGCTCGATTAACAATCGTTAGCAGCGGATCAGGTGGGCCGGTAGTTACTACAGCAGGCGCGCCAACTTGCGCCCCGGGCTTGACTGAGAGATCGAGCGCATTGTCGTTCACTGTCAGCGCGCTAACTTCCGCGCCATACCACCACTGTAGATCTTCCCATTCCCAGCCTGAACCATATTGAGGTCCCGCGAAATAAGTTTCATCTCCAACCAGGTCGCCTTCGACGCGCTTTATGCCCGCAGCGGCGATGCGCGTCGCCAGATCGTCAATGCCTTTGAAGTAGTTGCCGTTGTTGAAGCGAGCCGCGATCGATGGATCTCCGCGACCATAGATTGTGAGGTCTCCATGAATAATCCCTTCAGCATTCGGTTTCGCGGGCGCATAAACGGACGTTACAAAATGAAAATCGGGGGAAAGCCGATCGAGCGCCGCTGCCACCGTATACAATTTCATATTAGACGCTGGATGAAGAAGCTTGTTTGCGTTCTCTTCGAAAAGAATTTTTCCGGACTGGAGCGAAGCCACTTTGATCCCAACCATTGCTGACGCCAACTCCGGCTTTCGCAATATCTCCGAAATGCGCGCTTGCAATTCACCCAGGGTTAGTGTGGTCGAGGCTGTCCGAGGCTGGACAATAATGGGCGCGACAAGCGTGGGCGAAGCTTGAGGAATCGGTGCCGGGCTTCGGGTTGGCGCCGGGCTCGGAGTGGGAGTTGCAATTACACTCGCCGCTGCTCGTCGCTCACGTTGCGGCTGCTGCCGCTCTCTGAGGGGAGTAGCCGATTGAACTAGTGAGACGAACAGCAGAAAGCTAACAAAAATACGTCCCGCAAAGTTTCTCAACATATGGCAGTTTATCGTCTGCGAGTTTAGTTTGTCAGTGGCCGTTCCAGTTTTGAATATTAAGTGCGAACACTCGCTCCCGAAGTCTGCTGGGGAAACAGCCGCGTAGCGGCGAAATGTTTATAGCCTCGAAGAAGGATACACTTCTTTGCCTTCGGAGCGCAGCGAAATGCTAACCAGTTCGCTGCGCTCCGAAGAGTCAAAATCTGACGACAGATCTCTATAAACATTCCGCGCCTACGGCGCCCTTCCGATGGTCTTGAGCAGTAGTGTATTAATGAAATTTAGAACCAGTATCTAACTCGACGCCTTGATTCCCCGGGCTTCATGACTGGCGCGAACTTTCGCCATCAAATCCTGAAACTGGTGGTCGCTTCTCAATGAAGCCCAGTTTGGATCATTTTCGAAGCAGGATTGATTTTCATTGCCCAATGCGATGGCGCGTGCTAACCACTCAAAGGCCTCTTCACGCATTCCTTCGAGCGCGTAGACCGAGGCCACAGAATAAGCGATGTCCGCATCAACTTCGGCATTCCTTATGACCGCGCTGGTCAGCTGGGCACGGGCCTGTTCATGCTTGCCCTGTGCGCTCAAAAACATTGCAAGAAAAGGCCGAATGCCGTGCATGTTCGGATGGCGCGCGACAACCTGTTGCATCAATTCGGCAGCAGCGTCAGTTTGGCCTGTATAATACAGCGAGAGCGCCCGAAAAGTTTTCACCAGCGGGTTATCCTGATCACCAGCTTGATCCAGTTGCCGCGCAGTCTCCGCGAAGTTTCCCATATACATGTAAACCAGAGCGCGATTGAAACTGGCTACGACGTGTGCGGCCGGATCCAGAAGCATTAGTCGATCATAACTGCGCAGCGCACGCCCATACTCACCGTCCAGCCGGTGCAGGGTAGCTTTAACAAAGTGAACAACAGGCTCGTCAGGCGCTTCCCTTCGCGCGCGTGCAACTTCTTCGCGTGCCTTCTGCTTCTGGCCACGCCAGAGATAAACGAAGACCATTAGCATTCGTGCTTCAATCAACTGCGGATCGATGGCCAGTGCTTTCTTAAAAGCCACTTCCGCACGTTCGTAATCCTCCGCTCCGCCGAACCCTTTGAAAACTCGATTGACATACGAAGCTCCCAAACCGTCGAGAGCGAGCGCAAAGTTGGGATCGAGTTCGATGGCTCGTTGGAAATGTTCGATGGCTGCGTCGCAGTCTTCCGGAGCGACCGTGCGGAAAATGAAGCGAGCGAAAAGATCGCGCCCACGCAAGTATTGCTCGTAAGCCGCTGCATTTTGCGTGGACGGTTTCGCTATGCCATCCTGCTCTGCCGGGCTAAGCTCAAGCCGCAGCCCTTCCACAATTCGTTGGGCGATTGTGTCTTGCACCGCAATGATGTCTGCCGCGGAGGTGTCTATGCGGTCGCTCCAGAGTATGTCGCCGGAGACAACATCTAATAGTTGCGCCGTGACCCGGAATCTTTCGCCGGCGTGAATAAAACCCGCTGTCAGCACAGCGTTGACATGTAACTCGTCACCAATGTCCCGCGGATCCATCTGCCCTCCCTGGTATTTCGCAATCACGGAAGAGGGTCTCACTACGAGCGAACGTACCCGAGCGAGTTCCGTTATGACCGCATCGGCAAGTGAGAACTCATAAAAGCTCGAGGCCGGATCGTTGCTCAAGTTGCGGAAACAGAGGATCGCCAGGCTTTTCTTGTCCTGGTCGGCAATAGTCGTAAAAGGCGTTTCGTGAATAGTGGGCTTGGTCGGCGTCGTTCCTGGAGCCGAAGTCACGGAGTCTGTTTTGGTCCTGGACTTGAACCATCGCATAGCTCTGGATACGGGACTCGCCCCTGCTAAATGGCGCGCGGGTTCCGGCACAACACTGGTAAATAGCTGGCCAGTCGTTTCCGCGGATGAGATCTCCTGCAACACGCTGCGAAGATCGTCACGCAACTCTTCCATCTTTTGATAACGGTCGCGAGGTTCCTTTGCGAGACAGCGGTCCAAAATCTGCTGCAGGCGTGCAGGGAGGCGCTCATTGCGAAGTTCGGCAATGGGTCGCGGCGCATCATGAAGTACGGCGTGGCGCACATCAATCGTCGTCTTGCCTCGAAAAGGCCAGGTGCCTGTAAGCATTTCGTAAAGCAGCACGCCGGAAGAAAAGATGTCAGCCCGTTTATCAACACGATCGCCGCGCGCTTGCTCAGGAGCGGCGTAAGTGGCCGTACCGTAAGGCACGCCAACCTCGGTCAAGTCCGTACGATGAATAGTCGACTTCGAACTATCATCTATGTCGTCCAGCAGTTTCGCCAGACCGAAATCCAATATCTTCACTTGTCCCGACGGCGTGACCATCACGTTCCCCGATTTAATGTCACGATGAATTATTCCACGTGCGTGCGCAGCGGCGAGGGCATCGGTCACCTGGAGGGCAATCAGCAGCGCGCTCTTCAACTCGAGCGGATGGCCGCCTACGAGCTGGCGAACGTTGCGACCTTCGACGTATTGCATGGCAATGAAGTGAAGGCCCTCGGCTTCGTCCAGATCAAAGATGGTGCAAATGTTTGGATGATCGAGAGAGGAAGCCAGGCGCGCTTCGCGTTCAAAGCGTTTGAGGTTTGCTTCTCTTGCTGTCAACTCGGGTGGCAAGATTTTGACAACAACCGTGCGGCCAAGTTTTCCATCAGTGGCTTTGTAAACCGTGCCTTGCCCGCCCACGCCGAGCTTTTCGAGAATTCGATAGGTGCCTAGTGTCTTTCCGACCATGGAAAGTTGATATGCTCGTGATTAATTAGAGCCCGAGCATCGCTCACACCAGCGCTTCCGGTCAACTCGCAGCGAGCGTTTCAGAAGACAAAGGAGAAAAGGGCTGGGAAGAGCTTTAAACCAAGCGTGTATTTGACCGGAATAGGAGACTATTTTGTGTGACGGCTGAATACTAATTCGGAGGTTGCCTACGAAGGCTTGATAGTAATGAGAGCCTTGTTGCTCTGTAGACCATGAAAGTTAAGACTGATCCAGAGGTCCCCGCCCTCAGCAATTTGGTCCGGCAATATAAGATTTACCTGCATCAGCCAATTCATATTCGGAACTCTCTCAACATACTCTACAGTCACGGGAAAGATTCGATGTTGTGAGTCTTCTGCGAAGGCGGTAATGGCTGAGGGCGGTTCCCCCGACTGCAAATCAATATTCATGGCAAAAAATATGATGCGAGTGCGTTGATCAGAAGCGAAAGTAGACCTCGCGACGACAGAAAAGGGATCCGAGAAAAACGTAACTGACTCGAAGGCAATCGCGCGTTCAGAATTCTCGACGGTCATTAGCATTGGATTGAAGAATGCAATGAAATTCGCTGTCTGGTTGGAACCGAGATTGTTGAACGACTGACTCGAGGGCGCAAACGTGCGGTTGGTCTTCGTTACTGTCACCGTGTAGTTGCCACCGGCGAGCACGTTGCCAAAAGAGTAG
>CAAGKR010327670.1_pt1 | contig 15550 bp, 15 predicted proteins | sample 2556971 | NCBI WGS metagenome assembly CAAGKR01 (sample SAMEA5207829, study PRJEB30636) | soil metagenome | biome: forest; feature: boreal; material: soil | place: USA | collected 2011-09 | depth 1 m | reverse complement strand
GCGCAAGATCCCGCTCGGAATGGAAGGCGCTCTGCGCATCGCCAACATGGTGGGCAGCGTCGTCGTGCACGGCTGGAACAAGGACACGGTCATGGTGCGCGGAACATTGGGGGCCGGTGACAACTTTTTCATGGGCGGTGGCTACACCGGCGCCAAAATGTTTGTCGAAGCCACCAACGACCGTGATCCGAAGCCCAGTCAGCTCGAAGTATGGGTGCCTTCCCGTGTCCGACTCTGGATCAAGACCGCCACCGCAAACATCGATGTGAGTGATGTCACGGGCGGACTCGATCTGTATGTAGTGAGCGGTACGATCGATGTGAGGGGCGATCCGCACGAGCTGAACGCGGAAGCCATAGACGGGGATATCCACGTCGTCGGCTCTCCGTCGTGGCTCCGCGCCAAGACGGCGACTGGCACCATCACTTTCCAGGGCGCCAGCTCTGACGTCGGGCTCTCCACTGTAAGCGGACCCATAAAGGTCTACGGCGGCGTGTTCGAGCGCACCAAGATCGAGTCGGTGACCGGCAACATCGCCTTCGCCGGCAAGCTCGATAGGGGCGGTACCTTCGATTTCGACACCCACAGTGGAAGCGTGGAGATCGGGATTCCAGAGAAGGCGGGCGCAAGCGTCTCGGCGGTGACGATTGCCGGCACCATCACCAACAATCTGTCTACGCACCCACCTATACCGGGACGTTTCGGTCGCGGGGCTGAGCTGACAATGGAAGTGGCTGGAGGGGGCGCGAGAGTCTCCGTGCGCACGTTCAAGGGACCAATCGTTCTGCGACGCGCGCAATAAGAAGTCGCGTTCAACCCTGGAGAGTCGAGTGGCATCGTAGAAGCGCTGGCGAGTTGGAAGTGCTCAACAAACTTCGGCGCCGGCAAAACTTCTTCAGGAGATCGTCATGAAACGCACTCTGCTCCATTCCTTCGCGCTCGTTGCCACGCTTACACTATCCGCGTCCGGCTCCGCGCTCGCCGGTCCGCCATGGATCGCAATCGAGTATCCGGCCAATCCATTCGATGCGACCTCGCGCGGCGCGTTCCTCACCGTCCGCACATATCATCACGGCCAATTTGAGTCGAAGACCGTAACGGGCACCGCCGAAGGCGTTGTCGATGGAAAGCGACAGAGCATCGCGCTCGACATCCGTCCCGGCTCACAACCGGGTATGTACGTGGTTCGCTGGCAGCGGCCCGCTGCGGGGAAATGGGTGCTCGTGATCAACAGTGGATCGGCAGGCGTGACCGAAGCGACAGCAGTAGTGGAGATAAGTCCAAGCGGCAGCGTCGCCGGCGTAACTGTGCCGACCAAGTCGATTGGCAACGGCTGGATCTCGCCGCGAGCGGTCGCGACATCTGAGATCGACGCGCTGCTGCAAGGGCGCGCGCTAGCCAGTGTGGGCGCCGCGGCTCAAACAGCGCGCGCGCGATAAGGAGTGCTACTGCCCTCGCAGGCTATTCAGGTTCCGCTGAAGCTCGGCGGTTCTTCTGGCGGAATAGTCCGCGAGGCACCGCCCGCGCGCCCGGGCCCAGAGCGCGCCCTGGCCGCTCGTCTGTTGGGTGCATTCGCTGTCGCGTGTGTTGACCCACTCTCGCTGCGACTGCCTTAGTCGCTCCTCCAGGTCAGGGCCTCCGGATTTCCGGCTTTGCTCGAGCAGATCCTGGTAGACGCGATTGAGATCAGCGTCGTTCTGGACGATCGAGCGGTTGAGACATGAGCGTTGATCGACCGGCGCGGGCGAAGCGCACGGATCGCCCGAGGAAGACGCCGCACCCGTTCTACCGCCGGAATCGTTCTTAGAGCTTCCGTTACCAGACGTGAGCACCTGACTTGATCCTGCCGGTGGCCGCGGCACTACGAGCGTCTCGGGAGTATGACTCTGCGCCGCCGCGTCGACCATCGCCGGCAACGATCCGTCACCGGTCGTTTTCACCGTATTCAAGCTGTTGTCCATCGCGGCGGCGTTAGCGGTGTTCCTGTTTGCCTCCGCCAGGTCACGAAGCAGCATGGTATCCTGCGCGACCTTGGCTACTTCCCCTGTCTTCTTCGACCCTCGGCAGGCGAGACTGCCCGCCAAAAAGATGAGACAAAGGCCAAGCAGGAATCTGGAAAGCGTCTTCATTAGTAGTACGCCTGGAGTTGAAGGCATTCTGTAACTAATCGGGCAGAGGGCATGCTCATGAAGGGGCTCCGCCGAAGATGCAGTTGACGCGTCACCGGTGCAGATTTGAATGACGCAAGTCCGTGTCCGTGTCCGCGCCCGATGGAGAGAAGATGGAGAAAGATCAGCCCGAGCTCAACACGGTCATACGGACGTTTGCGAACGAGATCGAAGCGCATGTGGCACAAGCAGTTCTCGACGCCAACGGAATCGATTCGGGCCTGATTCGCGACGATGCGAACGGGATGATGCCGTGGCTTCAATGGCTTCACCCAATCCGGCTGGTGGTCCGGGAAGAGGATAGCGGTGACGCCGTCGAGCTCCTCGACACGCCTCCCGGACCCGCCCTTTCGCCCTGACAGCGGGTCTCTCCCGACCTGATGAGTAGCCGTTAGCTTTCGCGCCATGACTTCACAATTCTCTTTCAGGCGACGCGCTGCTTTTCTTGTTTCGAGCGCCGTAATGGTTCTTTCAATCTGCGGAACCCTTCCCATTGGCGCGCAGACGACGGCTTCTTCCGACGCCCGATACCTCGCACGCGCCAAGCGGATCCTGACGCAGACTCCGCTGATCGACGGCCACAACGACCTGCCGTGGCGCATCCGCGAGGACACGATCGCGCGCGGCAACGTCGACGCCTACGATCTGCGCACACACAGACCCGGCCAGACCGATCTGGACCGGCTCAGAAAGGGAATGATCGGAGCACAGTTCTGGTCGGTCTACACTCCGGGCGAATACCGTGATTCGGGATACGCCAGAGTGCAGCTCGAGCAGATAGACATCGCGCGCCGCGTAATCGAGAAATATCCTGATCGGCTCGCGCTTGCTCTGAGCCCCAACGACATCCGGCGCGAGTTCAAGCAGGGCAAGCTCGCGTCACTCCTCGGCCTCGAGGGCGGTCACGCCATCGAGAATTCGCTCGGCGCTCTCCGTGCGTACTACGATCTGGGCGTCAGGTACATGACGCTCACCCACAACGTGACGCTCGATTGGGCCGACGCCGCGCTCGATTCCGCGAAGCACAAGGGCCTCACTCCCTTCGGGGACAGCGTCGTGCGCGAGATGAACAGGCTCGGGATGCTGGTAGATCTGTCGCACGTGTCGCCTGCTACGATGAGCGCCGCGCTCAACGTAAGCCAGGCGCCGGTGATGTTTTCGCATTCCGGCGCGCGCGCACTCGTGGACGTGCCACGCAACGTTCCCGATTCGATTCTCCGACGCGTCACGAAGAACGGCGGGATCGTGATGGTGCCCTTCGTCCCGGGATTCGTTTCTCCGGCGGTTTTACTGTACGATCAATCGACGCGCCCGGTGATGCGGGATCTTCAGCAGAAATACGGGAACGACACAGCCGCCATCACCCGGGCCGTAAACGCCTGGCGCAAGGCACACCCCGACCCGCGCGCGACGCTGTCACAGGTCGCCGACCAGATCGAGTACGTGCGTAAGGTCGCCGGCGTCGATCACGTTGGGATCGGTGGCGACTTCGATGGCATCACCGATGTGGTACAGGGCCTGGAAGACGTGTCGACGTATCCGGCGCTTTTCGCCGAACTGGCGAGGCGTGGCTGGTCGGACGCCGACCTGCGCAAGCTGGCGGGCGAGAACTTCCTGAGGGTGTTCGCCGAGGCGGAAGCGGTCGCAAAGCGGATGCAGAAGCGGTAGCGACGCCCGGAGTCAAAATGCGTGTTACGGGGGGGGAGGCAGGGGCGTCGAAATAGGCCGGCGCGTCCGCCGGAGACTCAAACGGGTCTCATTTCCTACTCGATATGTCAACAGAGAACACGCCGGATAGCTGGCTCTCATCCTGGCCGGACGCAGTAGCGTTCGGAGCCGGCCTCGCCGTTGCGTGGTGGAGCGGCTGGCACACGGGCGATCTGGTGTGGAGCCTGTGGCTTTCGAGTCTGGTCGTCGGCTACGCGACGATCGTATGGATGATTGCTCAGCCCGTGGCGGAGATCGTCCGCGCATCGTGGCGTGAGCGCGAGTCGATGGGCTCGACCCCCCACGCGTTAGGTGCGATTTGGCTGCTGTTGTCGGGCGGCGCGCTATTTCTGCTGGCGTTTTTCACGATTCATTTCGTGGGTTTTCACTATGTCCATTCACAGTTCCTGATCTCGTTCTTCCCGATCGATGCAGGTAATGGCGCGGGGCGGGTAACTCGCGCGGGAATGTCCACCTACATCGAAGTCGCGCGGCGCTATTGGCCGTTCCTGCCGTCGGCGTTCCTGGCGCACCGAGCCGCATTTCTGCGGAAACCGCTCTCACTCACCCGGGACTTCTCTGTCGCGACGCTCGCCAGCCGCAACAAGGTTGGCAGGCTGTTTGGGGAGCCGTACAGGAATGTCATGCGAATGCATTTCCTGATATTCTTTTTCTTCTTCGCCCACTTCACGGGACTGGAGAGCTTTCCCGCTTACGCGGTGGTTTACGCCGTGTATTTCTTTCCGTGGCGCCTGGTGCGCCGTCAGGCAACACCGGCTCCTTCAGTTTCGTTTCAGTAACGAAGCACCACCTGGCGTGCTCACGTCATCCGGTCAAAAATGATAAAAGCCGGATAGCAGCAGCGCACGAGTGTCACGCACGGACCCTGTCCCCAACTCGATGCTCGCACCGAACATGAGCTGCCGAATCGGAAAAGGATAGACTTTGATCCCCGGGGCAACAAAGGTTTCCTGGATCCCCGATTCCGCTCCAACCAATGCCCGCGACGTGGAAATCTCGAACAGTCCTTCCAGCCGCGGTCGGATATGATAAAGAGCGGATGCATCGAACGATAACGTGCGTTCTGCCTCATCTCCGGGACGTCTGCGCACCGTTGTAGAGTAAGTCGCGAGGCCGACTAGCTCGAGTGCGTCTCGCTTGTAGCCGATATCCGCGAAGGGCGCCAATTCGATCATGTGCCCGCTGCCAATGCCTTTAGTGTCGCTTCCCGTCGGCAGCGCAGCGGACAGACCACCGCCAATCAGTATTCCTTGTTCAGCGAACCGCAGAGACGCTGCCTTGAGGGATAGCTCCAAGCTGCCCAGGGCGTTCAGCTTTGTACCACCGGGCAGGGTTCGAAAAACATAGGGTGCCACGACGGCGAGACTGACCGCGTCCGTGAACGCATATTCGCCCTCGAGACGAAGATCAGTCTCACGCTCATCCGTTGCTCCGGTTGTTCGCACAGCCAGGTAGTCGAATCTGATCTTCGTGTCAGGCGTCGGTGATTCGGTTACAAGCGGGTGCGAAAAGTGAAGGTGGTCATGATCGTGGTCGTCGTCGTGCTCCTGCGCGCCCCCCTTCGCCATCGGCAGCATGAGAGCAACGCAAACGATGGCAAGCAGGCTGCGCAAAGACGCGCGTAAACCCGAACCGATCGGGCTCGTACCGGACATTCAACATCTCCATTGATTTTGAGTTCACTCGGCGGAATGCCGAGTGTTCAGCGTTAGATCAGAAACGGAGACGCTGAGGGCGGGCCTGTTGCGAAAGGGAAGCGGTGGGCTGCCGCCGTGATTTCCGGTAGAATCGGCTGTAGGGAAATCGCGTCGCGCGAAACCGAGACGAAGCCCGCGGGAATTGGCGGTACAAGCGCAAAATGCGAGGCTGTCCGACCACAGTCACCCAGGCAGTTGCAGTCATGCGTCGACACCGGCTGAGAGGAGCCGCCTTCGTGCCCTGACATCTGGTGGTGCGGATGAGCAGGTGCTTTGCTCTCTGATGCAGAGCGCATTTCCATCTCGCCCGCTCTCATTCGATGCATGGGGCACGGCGCGAGCGAATGCGCAGCCGCCGCCGGCGACGCTAGCCAGGACGCGAGAAACGAGAGAAGCAGCACCGACACGATAAATCGTCGCATTACGCCAATAATCTACGTCGAGTTGCGGAATATGAGCGCAGGAGCCGGTTCCCTTCTTTCGAAGGGCGTACTTGTCGAGAGCGAAGCAATCCTTGACTCGCACAGTACCCTATTCGGGATGAACATGTTACTCGTGAGCACTATTGCGTATTAAACGAGTATGAAAAAAATGCGCGTCATTACCGCTGGCCTCTTCCTAGCCGTCTTATGCTCGCCGGCGACCGCGCTTGCCCACGCGCTCCTCCTTCGGAGCGAGCCGGCGAACCGGGAAGTGCTTTTGTCTTCTCCCGCCTATAGCGTTGAGCGCGGCCAGCCTTGTCGCGCTGACGGGTATCGTGACGGCATGGCTCCGCCTGGATAGCATCGCCGCGCTTTGGCAATCAACCTATGGCAAGTTCCTCGTCATCAAGCTGATTGCGGTTGTTCTCGTAGTCTTTGCGGGCGCCTTCAACTGGCGCTCCATGCGCCCGCGCCTCGGCGAGGATTCCGCTACCGGGAAGTTGCAGCGGTCCGCGACCACTGAGCTGGCTCTGGCTCTGGTCGTGCTGATTATAACCGCGATTCTGGTAGCTACGCCGACCCATCAGCCCGGCGGCTAGCGCTCGCATTAAGTATCGCCGCCGTCAGGGTAGACGCAGTCCCACGCGAACGACTCACCGACCTGAAACGACTTGGAAATCAGGAAGAAGGGTTCGGCTGCTCGCGGAACTGTTTCGTTACGCTCTCCGGGTGCGGAGTCAGTTCCCATCCGGGGAGATTCAAACGCGCGACAGCGGCATAGGCATCTGCATCGGCGTCGAATTTCGTCGCGCAGTCCAGAGAGCAGAGATGAAAAATCCCTCCGTTGTGCTCTCTCATGAACGGAGCGATCGCGGTGGTGATAGCCATGCCGCAAACCGGATCGATTACGCTCTCGGCTGGGGTCATATGAACTCTCCGTTCGGGTTATGCTCCGACTGTAGCCTTCCCACCCGACTTGAGCTGCTCGGCGAATTCGACGGGAAGACCGCTCGCATGAATGGCACTCGCTGCCTGGTCAATGTCGTACGCGACGCGGACAAAGTCGACCATGGCGTCCGAGCCGGTGATCGAGAGCAAGACGTACCCCGCACGCCAGTCGCCGTCCTTTGGCCGGCCCACGCTGCCAGTGTTAACGAAATGGATTCCACCCACTATCCGGTGCCACGGCTTGTGCGTATGACCGAAGCAAATGAAATCACCGGAACGCGCTCCAATCGCATTCCCCATTTTCTCGAGGAAGGCGTCGGGCCGATTTTCGGTCACGTAAACCGTGTTGAGCGTCTGGTTTCCGTGAAGCAGAGTGACGGTCGGGCCTGCGAGGTGCCCGCCAAGGGGGCGGACGTCGATCCGGAAAGGAAGGCCCGCGAGATAGGCTGTCGTCTCGGCCGACGCATGCGCACGAGTCCACTCGTAGGACTCATGCGATAGCTCCTCTTCGTGCGGGCTTTCTGACTTGCATCCGCAGTGCTTGTAGTTTGTCGCGACCGTGGAGTCGTAGTTACCGGCTATTCCGGCAATTCCTCTTGCGCGCAACAGCGCAACTGTTTCATTCGGCCACGGCGCGTAGCCGGTGAGGTCGCCAAGGTGATAGATCGCGTCGACATCAGCGCGTCGGTCAATATCCTGGAGAACTGCCCGAAGTGCGGGGAGATTCGCGTGGATGTCCGAGATGAGGGCGTAACGCATCAGAGCGAGGCGGGCGCTGGCACTATCGGCACCCTGTCGGTGGCAGATCTGATTTTCATATCAACCTCCGCAGCATCCCGGTTGGCAACAGCTCTCCGCCGGTTTTGTTGCCCTGACGAAGGCGCCCATGAATTTTCCGTCGATGTCGGTGGCGAACTTCATTGCGTCGAGTCCGCTGCCAGCGAGGAACGCCGCCGCATCTTCAGACTTATAGACGCGGGTGGGTTCGATCGACGCATCCGTGAAACCGACTTCGCGGAGCAATCCGAGAAAATCCTGTTCTTCGAGAGCGCCCGCCACGCATCCGATCCACAGCTCCATGTTCGTCTTGACCGCGGCGGGAACGTCGCCTCGCACAATGACATCGGATACTGCGAATCTGCCGCCGGGCTTCAACACCCGGAAGGCTTCAGCGAGCACCTTCCTCTTATCTCCAGAAAGATTGATGACGCAGTTAGAGATGATTACGTCGACTGATCCGTCAGGCAGCGGAATCTTTTCGATTTCCCCCTTAAGGAACTCCACGTTATCGGCGCCCGCCCGGCGCTTGTTCTCATTCGCCAGCGCCAACATTTCATCGGTCATGTCGAGGCCATACGCTTTGCCAGTCGGTCCCACGCGCTTGGCTGAGAGAAGGACATCGATGCCGCCGCCGGATCCGAGGTCGAGCACGGTTTCCCCTGGGTTGAGCTCCGCCAGAGCGGTTGGGTTCCCGCACCCCAGCGATGCCAGGACGGCTTCGGCGGGTAAGCCGGCCTTCTGATTCTCGTCGTACAAATCAGCCGTGATGGGATCCCACGCTTCGGTGGTCGCGCCACAGCAAGCGCTCGACCCAGAACAGCCCTCAGCTGGCGAGCCTCGAGCGACTCGGGTTGCTACCTGCCCGTATTTTTCCTTAACCGTGGATCTGAGGAGGGGGTTACCGGCTACGATTGATTCACCGCTCATGTTCTCTCCTAACAAGTTTCGTTGATGTATTGCGGAAAAAAAGGATCTCTATGCGCAGCAGTCTTTGACGCCCCGAAGCGACCGTGGCTTGAGTGACGAGACTAAGTCGTTCACCTCTTCGAATGCGTCGCGATCGAGCTCGTAATAAACCCACCGTCCCTGTTTCCGATCGCGGACAATCCCGGCATCCTTGAGGACGCGAAGGTGGAACGACAACCGGGACTGAGCTGCGTCGAGCTGGTCCGTCAGCTCACACACACAGCACTCACCCTTCCCGAGTTTGCGCACGATCTCAAGCCGGGTTTCGTCTGAGAGAGCGTGAAATAGCTCGACGCTGCGAGCAGTATCAGCGGGTTTGGAAGTAGCCGTCATAAGCACAACATATCAAGAAATCTTGTTATGTCAAGCGGTCGTCCGAATCGCTTCCGATGCTGACTTTTCGAAACGGCTGTGTAAGTAAGTGACTACTTGCATTTCTGGATTGGCCCGCATTAATATCCGCTCCATGCACAACCGAGATGAAATCCTCGCCGCCGCCGCCGCCGTATTCGCGCAGCACGGTTTCCGCGGCTCAACCACTCGGCGCATCGCCGACGCGGCTGGAGTCAACGAGATCACCATCTTCCGTCAGTTCGGGTCCAAGGAAGCGCTGCTGCGCGAAGCGATGAAGCACATGACGCAATCGGTCGGCCTGGCGCCGCTACCCGACGTCCCTTCGGACCCGGTGCGGGAGCTGACCCTGTGGAGCGAATCGTTCATCCAGCATTTGAGACTTCGGAGCTCGATCATCCGTAAGACAATGAGCGAGATGGAAGAGCGACCGGAAATGTGCGAGTGCGCCAGCTACGTCCCGAAGCAGGCCTCGACCGTTCTCTGTCGTTATCTCACGGCGCTGAAACGCCAGGGGAGGACAGCGGAAAAATTCGAGGCCAAGACCGCCTCGGCAATGCTCATGGGGGCCATATTCGCGGACGCCATGGGACGCGAGATGATGCCGGATGTGTATCCGCAGCCCCAGGAGAAGGCAGCGCAGATGTATACGCGATTGCTATTGCGCGCGATTGGTGTCGAAAATGGGTCCCGCCGAACGACAAATAAGCAGACCAAACGGACAAAACAACTTTCAGCCTGACCAGTGCTCTCCAGAAAATCTCAACGCCGCGCTAGAATCGTCGGCAAAGTGCTAAGAACGGTCCTCACCCTCTCGGCCACGATCGCGCCCCTGACTCTGCGCGCGCAAGTCATCGGGATCTCCGGCCAGACGACGGTCGCTCAACAGCGCGCGCTCACACTCGACGAAGCGGTGCGCACCGCCGAATCACAGAGCGAGGCGATTCGCATCGCGCGCGCAGGAGTGCTGCGGGCGCAAGGGCAACAGTACCAGGCTCGCAGCCAGCGTCTGCCGCAGCTCAACGGCTCGGCGAGCTACACGCGCACCCTGGCGTCGCAGTTCTCGAACATCGGCGGCAGCGCGCCCGCAGTCGACACCACGAAGCCCGCGCCGCCACCGGCACCATGCGATCAGTACCTTCTCGGACCGACGGCAACTGCGGACGAGCGGCTGGCGGGACTCGAGAACGCGTCTCGCTGCGCCATCGGAAATAATCCCTTCTCCTCGTTCGGCAGCCTCGGCTTCGGCGCGAAGAACCAGTACAACCTCGGCCTTTCCCTCTCGCAGAACATCTTTGCCGGTGGGCGCATCCAGGCGCAGAATGCCGTCGCCAACTCCGGACGTCGCTCAGCCGAGATCGAGCTGGCGGCCCAGAGGGCCCAGCTTCGTCTCGATGTTACGCGGGCGTACTTCGATGCCACGCTCGCCGATCGCCTGGTGGCGCTCGCCGAATCTTCCGCGGTACAAACCGACAACGTGCTCAAGCAAACCCAGCTCGCGCGGAGCGTCGGAAACGTCTCCGAGTTCGACCTGCTGCGCGCGCAGGTGACTAGCGCGAATCAGCGCCCAATCGTGATTCAGCGGCAAAGCGATCGCGAAGTCGCCTATCTCAGACTCAAGCAGCTTCTCAATATCCCACTCGACGGTCCAGTACTGCTCACGACCGTTGTCGACGACTCGGCGGCGGTGAATTCCGCGCTCCAAGCCGCGCAGATCATCGGCGACACATCCGCCACCGACAGAGCCACGGTTCGTGAAGCAGCAGAGGCGATCGACGCCCAACGGGGCCTTCTCAAGATCTCGCAAGCGCAGCGTTTCCCGACCCTCGCCCTGACGTCGTCGTACGGCAAGGTCGCGTTCCCTCTTGGGAATTTTCCGCAGTCGGGAGATTTCCGGACGAACTGGACGATCGGCGTCACCTCACAGGTTCCGCTTTTCACTGGCGGTCGCATCAAGGGTGAGCAGATGGTGGCCGAGGCGAATGTGAGGGAGGCGCAGGCACGGTACGATCAGCTGCGCGAGTTCGCGGCGCTCGATTCGCGCGTCACCCTCAACAATCTCTTCCAGGCGCGGTCCGCGTGGCTGGCTAGTGTCGGCACCGCCGAGCAGGCGAGCAGAGCTTATTCGATCGCGGAAGTGCGCTATAGAGAGGGCATCTCGACTCAGCTCGAGCTCAACGACTCTCGCATTCTGCGAGAGCAGGCGGTCGCCAATCGTGCTCTCGCCGCGCGCAACCTGCAGGTCGCGCGCGTGAAGCTGGCGCTTCTTCCCGATCTTCCGCTTCAGAGCACAAGCGCGACGCAAGCGCAGACGACGGCAACCCAGCAACAGCAGTCGCAGCAGAACACTCAGCCGACCCAGGCCGCGCAACAGCAGGCGCAGGGACAGCAGACCACCGGCATTCCTCCACAGTAACAGTACAAAGAGCAATCTTATATGAAGAACATGAATCGCGGCATCCTGAGAAAGTCCTCCGCACCCCTGCTTGTCTTTTCGGCGATTGTCGCCCTCAGCGCCTGCAGCAAGCGCGACGACGTTTCAGCGGCGGAGACGGCGAAATCGCAGACGATGGTCGTCGGCACGGAGAACATCGCCGTCGCGACGAACGGCTCGATCATGACCGGACCTTCGATTTCCGGGACGTTGAAACCGGAGCGTGAGGCGGCAATTCGCTCGCAGGTCACCGGCAGCGTGCTGCAGACCTACGCCGATCAGGGTCAGGCGGTGAACGCCGGCACCGTGCTGGCGCGGATCGATGCCAGCGGAATCCAGGACGCGTACACATCCGCGCGCGCGGGACAGGTTGCGGCGCGCAACGTGGCTGATGTAGCCGCGCACGATCTGGACAGAAATCAGAAGCTCCTGGCTGCGGGCGCGATCGCCGAACGCGACATCGAACAGTCCCGCCGCGCATCCATTTCGGCCCAGGCGGCACTGGAAGACGCCAACTCAAGGCTGGCGACCGCGGAAAAGGCTTACCGGAGCACCACGGTCACTGCGCCGTTCGGTGGGGTCGTGAGCGAACGCCCAGTTTCAGCGGGCGATGTCGTGCAACCCGGTACGGCGTTGTTCACTGTCGTTGACCCGTCGAGCATGAGACTCGACGCGTCGGTGCCGGCTGAGCAGCTGTCGCTGATTCGCGTTGGCGTCCCCGTCGTTTTCACTGTAAGTGGATATCCCGGCCGCGAATTTGTAGGACACATCATCCGCATCAACCCGACTGCGGACCCGACGACGCGACAGGTGCGCATCTATGTATCGATCCCCAACTCGGGACGTACGCTGGTCGGGGGATTGTTCGCGAACGGCCGCATGTCGAGCGCGACGAAGATGGGACTCGTCGTCCCCCAGGGGGCTGTCGATGTTCGTGGGAGCGCGCCATTCGTGATGCGCGTCAGGCAGGGAAAGGTGGAGAAGGTTCCGGTACAGGTGGGCCTGACCGACAAGAGCTCGGAGACGATCGAGGTGTTGTCGGGTCTGCAGGCGGGCGATACGCTGCTGCTTGGCGCGGCGCAGGGAATCACGCCGGGAACCCCGGTGCGGATCTCGGCGCCTCCCGCGAGCCCGGTGGCAAGCAGCGCGAGAGGAGGGCTCTGACAAATGGTCATTTCAGATTTTGCTATCAAGCGTCCGATGATCACCGTCGTCACGATGGTGGCGCTGGTGGTATTCGGACTGTTCGCTCTCTGGCGCCTTCAAACGGACGAGTTTCCGGACATTCAGCAGCCGGTCGTGCTGACCTTCATTCCTTACCCGGGCGCATCTCCCGAGGGCGTCGAGAGAGAGATCCTCAAGCCGGTCGAGGACGCGATCAAGGGAATCTCCGGCGTCGACAAGATCTACGGCACCGCGGGTGACGGCTACGCGCAGATCATCACCTTGTTCGTCTTCGAGAAGGATCCGCAGGTCGGGACGCAGGACATTCGCGATGCAATCTCGGGAATCCGCGAGGACCTGCCTGTCGAGATGAAGGAGCCGGTGCTACAGAGATTCGATCCGTCGGATCAGCCGATTATCTCGATGACGATTGCTTCGCCGACGAAAAGTCCGGCGGAGCTCACGCGGCTCGTTGACCCCGAGATCACCAGCAAGCTGAGAGGAATTCCAGGCACCGCGCAGGTCCAGATCGTCGGGGGCGTAAAGCGCGAGATGACGATTCAGCTCAAGCCGCAGGAGCTTCAGGCAGCCGGCATAAGCGTCGGTCAGGTCGTGCAGGCACTACAGGCGCAGAATCTCGCCGCGCCGGTGGGAAGAGTGAACGGAAATCTCGACGAGCGCACGATCCGTCTTCAAGGGCGTCTCGAGGGTCCGCAGGATTTCATGAATCTCGTAATTGCCGAGCGGAACGGTCAGATCGTGCGCCTGGGACAGGTAGCTGATGCAATTGATGGCACCGAGGAGCAACGCTCGCTCGCGCTCTACAACGGGGCCGAGGCCGTGGGCATCAACATCGTGAAGTCGAAGGGCTACAGCACGACGGATGTCAGCGCCAAGGTCCGCGCCAAAGTGGCCGAGATCCAGAAGACCCTTCCACCAGATGTGAAGATCGACATCGTAAAGGATTCGGGCCTGCGTGTAGAGGCCTCGGTGAAGAACGTCGAAGAAGCGCTCCTCATTGGCGCGCTTCTCACAGTGCTGGTGGTGTTCGTGTTCCTGAACTCCTGGAGATCGACGGTCATCACCGGATTGGCTCTCCCCGTATCGGTGCTGGCGTCGTTCATCGCCGTATGGGCGTTCGGGTTTACCCTCAACACCATGTCGCTGCTCGGATTGTCGCTCGCGATCGGGATCCTGATCGACGACGCAATCGTGGTGCGCGAGAACATCGTGCGCCACATCGAGATGGGCAAAGATCACATGACTGCGTCGCACGAGGGCACCGACGAAATCGGTCTCGCGGTAGCCGCGACGACCTTCTCGATCGTTGCGGTGTTCGTGCCGGTGGCGTTCATGTACGGAGTGGCCGGGCAATGGTTCAAGCCGTTTGCGCTCACGATTGCCGCGTCGGTGCTCGTGTCGCTGTTCGTCTCGTTCTCGCTCGATCCGATGCTGTCGGCATACTGGGCCGACCCGCAGGTCGAAGCGGGCGAGAGACGCAATCCGATTGCTCACACGCTCGAGAAGTTCAACAACTGGTTCAACCGCATGGCGGAGCGCTACAAGGGGCTGATCGCCTGGGCGCTCGATCACCGCGTGGCGATGGTTCTCATCGCGCTCGGCTCGTTCATCGGCGCGCTCGCGCTTCCCGCGGTTGGTCTGGTTGGCGCGAGTTTCTTTGGAGCGGAGGATCAATCCGAAGTCAACATTGCGCTCGAGACTCCGCCCGGCTCGAACCTCGCCTACACGCGTATCAAGGCTGAAGAAGCGGCCCGGCTCGCACGTGCACACAAGGAAGTTCGCTTCACTTACACCACGCTCGGCGGCACCACCGGCGACGTGAATATCGGCAACATCTACGTTCGGCTGGTGTCCAAAGCCGATCGCAGTATCGGCGCCGAGGATTTCGGGCGACAGCTGCGCGATGAAGTGGGGCGCATCGGTGGGGCGACGATGTCTGTATTCACCAGCGACTTCTCCGGGGCGCAGAAGCAGATCCAGATCGAGCTGCGAGGTGGTACGTCGCAGCAGCTCGCGACGGCAGCCGAGGCGATCGCGGAGCAGGTGAGGCAGGTGAAAGGTGCTGTCGATGTTGGACTGTCTACGAAGGGGCAGAAGCCGGAGCTCAACGTCGAGCTGAATCGTGGACTCGCGGGAACTCTTGGTGTCACGGTTGGGCAAGTCGCGCAGGCTCTGCGTCCGGCGTTTGCCGGAATCAAGGCTGGCGACTGGGTGGATCCGACCGATCAAATGCGCGATGTAAACGTGCGCTTTGCTCCTGAGGCCAGACAGCGTGCGGCGGATCTCGAGCAGCTTCCTCTCGTCGTGACCGGTCCGGATGGCCGGCCGCAGACATTGCCGCTTGGCCAGATAGCGACGATCACGCAGGGGCTCGGTCCAGCGCAAATCACCCATCTCGATGCCGATCTCGTCGTGACGGTTCAAGCGAACACATCCAATCGTCCGCTCAACGAAGTCATGAAAGACGTGAACGCCCGGATCGCGAAACTCACTCTTTCCCCAGGCGTCCATATCACGCAAGGCGGAGAAGTCGACAGCCAGAACGAAGTGTTCGGCCGCATCTTCTCCGCGCTAGGCATCGCGGTGATGCTGATGTACCTGATCCTCGTGATGCAGTTCGGCTCCTTCCTCGAGCCGCTGGCGATCATGATCTCGCTTCCCCTCTCGCTCATCGGCGTGATGCTCGCGCTCATGATCACGGGCACGACAATCAACATCATGAGCCTGATCGGAGTGATTCTGTTGATGGGAATCGTGGCGAAGAACGCGATTCTTCTCATCGATTTCGCGAAATGGGCGCGCGAGAAGGACGGACTGTCGAGGCGCGATGCGCTCATTCAGGCGGGCGCCATCCGTCTGCGTCCGATCATG
>CAAGKR010096673.1_pt1 | contig 15562 bp, 7 predicted proteins | sample 2556971 | NCBI WGS metagenome assembly CAAGKR01 (sample SAMEA5207829, study PRJEB30636) | soil metagenome | biome: forest; feature: boreal; material: soil | place: USA | collected 2011-09 | depth 1 m | reverse complement strand
CCGGCGAACGCGCAGCCGAACGGGCCAAACGTATTCCGCTGGCTCGGGACGAACCCGCCACGCTCGTCGAAGGATTTGAGTATGTGGCTCCCGTGCACCCGAGCGACATACTCAAATACTTCGACGAGCGTGGCGGGTTCGTCCCGAGCCAGGCTAATACGTTTGGCCCGTTCGGCTGCGCGTTCGCCGGCTTCGCCAGCTTCCAGCGGGATGTTCGTAACCTGGGTAGTCACATTCACTTCGCGGCCACTCCATTGAGGAAGATGTCCAACACCTGGTCGGCCATGGGCGCTAATTTGTAACGGCGTTTTGAAAGAATCCAATTCGTGGCCATTTCGTCCAAGGCGCCGAAAAGTATTTTGGCAACAACTTTGGCGTTGAGTTCAGCGCGAAACACACCGGCACGCTGTCCCTCTTCAATAGTGGAACGAATAAGACTGAGGTATTCAGCAAAACCAGCGGCTGAAAACTCCTCCATGAATTTTGTTGAGCCTCGCAATTCAACCTGGAAAACAACTGCGAGGTCGCGGTCAGCTCCGAGTCGCTCGAGATGCACGAGTGCGATGCGGCGCAACTTCTCGCGCGCATCCGTGATCTCTTCCAGCTGTTTTCGGCCCGCGGCAATTGCCTCTTCCATGTTGCGATCGAAGATTGAATGAAGGATCTCTTCCTTGCTCTTAAAGTAGAGGTAGACAGTGCCATCGGCCACCCCGGCCTCGCGCGCGATGTCGGCAACTTTGGAGTTGAAATAACCGTTATGGGCGAAGACGCGAATGGCGGCGCGCAGGATTGCCTCGCGCTTATCGGCGACTACCGGACGATCAGAATTAAGTGAACGCGCTGTTCTCATTTTTGCTTGTCCATTATCGATTGTTGTTTCCTCGGCTCATTGCCTGCAGCTCACTGCTCACTTGCCCACCGGTCACTGCCCACTGCCACGACTCACTACCGATTACTGATTGCTGATTGCTGCTTGGGTGAATGAACCATCACTCATTCGGATTTAGCCTAACCTCTAACCAAGCTTCCGCGCAATAGATTCAATATCGAATTGGTTCAGTCAAATTAAGGAGTCAATCAACCAGGGAAGCACCATTCAATTCAGATCAGCTCAGGGTTGGGAAGGGGGCCTAGCACCCCAGCGGGGCTGCCCCGCTGGGGACCCCGCCCTGCCCCCGCTCTTCATACTTCTTCTCAAAAGCAGAACCGTCTGATTTTCTTAATTACTCACTGAATGGAAGCTTTTAGCGAAGAACATTGTCTTGGTGCAGCAGCGGGGGCAGGCCCCCTTCCTAACCTTGAGCCTCTCTAACTTGAATTATCTTTATGAGCTGTCAGATTGCTAGGCAGAAGTCGCAATTAATCATCTGTCGTTTCGTTTGAATTCGTGCGGAGCCGTTAGCAAAAACTTCAGCATAGAGCACGAAACCGCGTTCCGTGCAAACATCTTGACAAGATTTCACCCCTGTCCTAAGGTGCGCGGTGTTAGAAGCAGACCTTAAATGTCCTTCCGCGAGTTTGAGGAAAGAAGCTCATTTCTAACACCGCTTAGTCTCCAACATCCGCTCGCAATTATCACCCGCTCGGTTAGACACCCTCTCGTCGAAATCAAGGACTCGTGATTGCACCGTCCGACGTTCGTCTGGATAGGGACTGTTATCGGGCTCGAACTTCTAATTGCAGCCCACGATCGTCCTTACTCGCCACATTCGCACGGACTTTTCTGGGTCGGCAAACCTTACGTGGGCTAAGGCAACGTATGTTCAAACGCACTTTATTACAGACTCGACTCCTTATTCTGATTGTGGCGGCGTTCTGTTTGACGGCCTGGGTCGGCCGCGCTTCTGGTGACGGGCCGAAGGAACGCGAGATCCCACCCGCGCCGAAAGAGCGTTTTAGTCCCTCAAACGCGCGCACTGAGGATGGCCTGTCTATTCCAGTTGATCAATTCTTCTCTGCTAAGCGATGTGCCGGTTGCCATCATGACACGCACGCCGCCTGGTCTGAATCTTTACATCGTAATGCTGCGCGCGAGCCTTTCTACCGTGAAAGCGTAGACATTCTTTTGCGCACCAGGGGTATTGAGTTCACGCGTCATTGCGAGAGCTGTCACACACCTGTAGCGCTGTTTTCCGGCGCGCTCACAAAGAACAGCATCCGCCAACAAGCGCCTTTTACTTCGCTGGATGATGAAGGCGTGACCTGCACTGTCTGCCATTCGATTACCGGCGCACGTTTAGATGGTACTGGCAGTTTTACTATTCGCCGTCCCGCGCTACTTGCGCAAGACGATGGAACGCCCATCTACGGCAACTTCACCGATGAGGAGATTCTTGCGGACGTTCCCGCTCACAAGCGCGCGATGATGCGGCCGCTGCTGCGACAGCCTGAATTCTGTGCCACCTGTCATAAGGTTGACGCCCCGGCGGAACTAAATGGTTACAAACATATCCGTGGGTTTTCCGCCTACGACGAATGGCAACAATCGGGTGCTTCGCAGGAAGTCGTATCTCCTTACTATAGAACCGAACGCAGAATAGATTGTCGCGGCTGCCACATGCCGAAGATCAAGAGCCTCAACGATCGCGCAGCGAGGAATCATCTCATTGCCTCACATCAATGGCTTGGTGCCAACACCGCGGCCCCACTCTTCTACGGCCAAACAAGACAGGTAGAACGGATCAAAGAGTTCCTCAGTGCAAAGGTCGTCAATGCCGATATTTTCGCCTTGAAGCGGGAATCCACGGGCGAGGCGTTTCGAGAGCTGGCAAGCGAGAACCAACTGGAGCTAAAGCCGGGCGAAGAAGTCACTGTAGAGGTGGTCGTCGCCAACCGCAGAGCGGCCCATTCGTTCGCGCCCGAAGTGCGAGACCTCTACGAAATCTGGATTGCGTTTGAAGCCGTCGATGATCACGGAAACTTTCTTTTGCGAAGTGGCTTTCTTAAGCCGGACGGGATACTCGACGAAAGCGCGCATGTTTATAAGGCCATCCTGCTTGATGAAGAAGCCCGACCGATTACCCGACATCAAATCTGGCTTACCAACGTTAAAGGCTACGACAATTCCATTCCGGCGGGTCGCAGCGACATCGCTCGCTTTCGTTTTCGATTGCCCTCGAACTGGAAAGCCTCGGGCTCCGGCGGTATTGCGCTCAGGGCGAGTGTTAACTATCGCCGTTTCAATCAGGAATATACAAACTTCGTTCTGGGGCGACAGGGGAAGAAGTTAACTATCCCGACCGTTCGGATGGCTGAAAGCGAAGTGAGGATTGTGCCCCTCCAAGCCGGAACGTCACAGGCAAAAAATAAAGTCGACCCTGAAAATTCGTTAAGCCCGGAACAGCAAGCGCGGCGCTGGAACGATTACGGAATCGCTCTCCTGGAACAAGCTCAGTATGGACCAGCGGCGGAAGCCTTTCGCCATGCGAGCCGACTCAATCCAAAAGATCTAAACCCCCTGGTCAGCGCGGCCATCGCCGAGATGAGAACGGAACGCTTTGGTCCGGGCCGCGATCAACTGCTCAAAGCAATCCAACTTCTTGAAGCAGCCTTGAATCTTGATCCTACAAACGCTCGCGCAAGATTCTTCCATGCACTTATACAAAGAAGTCAGGGAAAGACAGGAGACGCAGCCGAGGAGCTGAGAAAACTCGCGAGGGAGTATCCACGTGACCGTGAAGTGGCGCGGCAACTCGGCCAAACACTCTACGTTCTCGGTGAGATTGCCGAAGCCCGCCTGGCTTTTGAGGCCATCCTGAAAGTTGATCCGACAGATTTCGGTGCTTACCAATTTCTAACACCAATCTATCAAAGTGAAGGACAAGCCGATAAAGCGGAATACGCCCGATCCCTCTTTTTGCAATGGCGCGACGATCCACTGGCCGGTGCCATCGCCACACGCTTCTTCGCTACTCATCCTCAGTGGGCGGACGAGCGTGTTCCGGCGCACACGCATGATGGAGATTCCGCGCTCCGGCCAGTATTAAACGGGGTGCTCGCCGCTCCCGAAAGGTAAGGGACCGATCGCGCTGGCGATTCTGATTCTTCCTACCTATAGGACCACAAGAGATCGCCATACGGTACTGATTCAGATTGAAAAAGTTCAGAGTTCAAACTTCAGGTTGCCGATTTTAAAAGAAAGGCAAGCTAAAGCTTGAACTCAAAACTAAACGAGTACCTGGCATAACCAGGAGGCAAAACATAATTTGACGAAAAGAATGCTCTGCATTTTTACGATACTGCTTCTCGTAATCGTTTGCGCATCGTTACCCTTGTCTGCCACAGCACAGCAAGGTGGCACCACAACCTACGTGTACGACGATAACGCGCGCCTACACGCCGTGATCTCGCCAACTGGCGAAGCAGTCATCTATGAATACGATGCGGCAGGCAACATCACTGCTATTCGTCGGCTTGCAGGAGAGTCCCTCGCAATCCTTAGCTTCTCGCCGGATGAAGGATTGCCGGGCGATCTCGTGACATTTATCGGCGTGGGTTTTGGTGGCAGCGTTACGGATGTCTCCTTTAACGGAGCATCCGCAACTATCGTCAGCGTTACTGCTTCGATGGTGGTAGCGACAGTGCCGCAAGCCGCTACGACAGGACCAGTCACTGTTACCACGCCCAGGGGTGCAGTGACTACCATTGCCCCCTTCACAATAGCGGGCGGGCGAATTATTCCGTCGTTCGCCGCGTTGAAATTCGGCCAGAATGTTCAATTTACAGCCGAACTTATGTCCTCAACGCTGGACCAAAATGTTCAATGGACCGTCGACGACGCGGTTGGGGGAAATTCTAAGGTTGGAACCATCTCCTCGGCAGGTCTCTACACCGCGCCCAACTCGCGACATTCTTCCGTCACGATTCGCGCCGCTAGTATCGCCGATATCTCGAGATTCGCTGAAGCGCATGTCAGCGTCAGCGATCCCAGTGATGTGCAGTCGGTCTTTGCGGGTGCTCTAAGTGTCCAGCGGGGCGACACCATCAGCCTGGCACCGCTAGCCCCGGCGGTGACGGTACGCTACAACGCCGTTGCAGACTTACAGGCTGCCTTATCGCGGGCTGTCACGATCCGGTACGGGACTTTCAGCGGCTTGACCGCCGCCATTGGCCCAGGCGTCACGGTGCAGCGCGCAGACACTGTTCCAACAGGGGGCCTTAGCAAAGCGATTTCCGTTCAATACGAAAACGGTTCCAGCCCCTACTCATCCATGGTAGCGGTCTCATCAACGACTGGTCCATATGTCCAAACTATTACCCCTTCCAACTTAACTCGAGGTACTACGGTCCCCCTGACGATCAACGGTGTGGGGCTGACCGGCGCTACTACGCTGCGATTCCTTGTGGCAAGCGGTTCGCTCGATACAGGTCTTAGCGTTTCAAACATCAGTGTGAGCAACGATGGTGCTGCCCTTACCGCCATTGTCACGGTGAGCGCCGGTGCTGCTCCTGGAAACCACATCGTCGTTATCGCCACACCAAATGGCGATTCTGTAATTGTGGATCTCGGAATCAACACGATTAACGTGCAATGACAATTCACTGGGGCAAGAAAAACTGAGGTTGAGTAACTAGCGGATCGTTGATCGTTCAACTGTAGTTAAAACTCATGAAGGAGAAAAAAACAATGTTCGCAAACCATGTCGTCAACCAGCGGCCACATTACTTGATTACCCATTACGGGCTTGCCCTTCTTGCTCTCATCTTTCCCTTGCTGCTGGCCGCAACTGTCGCTCATGGGCAGAACAGTTTCAGCAGCGGTTCCACGGGAGCCGACGGAGCGTTCGCTCCCGCAACAACTCAAACGATTATTGTGCCGGATAGCGGCACATTCAATTTCACTACCGTAAATGTCCCCGCGGGCGTGACCATCACCTTCAACCGGGGCACGAACAATAAACCCATAACCATACTCGCCAGCGGCGACGTCACAGTCGGCGGCACGATCAATATTGATGGTAAGCCGGGGAACGGCGCCGGCGGCACTGGCGGACCGGGCGGGTCTAACGGCGGCAGTGGAGGCTACGGGTTCGATCAGTCCTTCTCTGGAGTTTCTGGGGATGGTCCCGGTGGCGGTGGCGGCGGCGTCGGCAACTCGACAATCAGTCTGGCAGGTGCGGGCGGGGGCGGTGGGTACGGAACTGCCGGCACGCCGGGCACTAACACCTCCGCCGCCCTGGCTGGGGTCGCTGGTCCAAAATTCGGCGCCGCCACCTTGCTGCCGCTCACCGGCGGCTCGGGTGGTGGTGGCGGCGGTGCTGTAAACAATGCACGTGGTGGATCGGGCGGCGGCGGGGGTGGCGCGATCCTGATTGCAAGTTCCGGCACCATCACCTTAAACGGCAGTCTGCTCAGCAGAGGCGGCAACGGTATCTTCATCGGCACGTCGTCCGGGGCAGGGGGTGGCGGCGCGGGCGGAGCCGTTCGGCTCATAGCAAACACAATTAACGGGACTGGCTCCATAAATGTAAGCGGTGGTAGTGGTGGATGCTTCCAGTCATGTGGCGGTGCTGGCGGTCAGGGCTATGTGCGGCTCGAGGCCTACGACACGAATAGCTTTTCAGGACCGACCACTCCAACCAACATCGCGAGCCTTTCATTTCCCCATCCGATCACACCGCCAGACTCACCAGTATTGCGCATAGCATCAGTGGGTGGCGTAAACGCTCCTGCGTCTCCGGCAGGTTCACTCCAATCCGTGCCAGACATCATCGTGCCTTCAACGCAACCGAATCCGGTCACCGTTGCTCTCGAAGGCGCGCATATGCCGATTGGAACGATCATCCAGTTGATTCTTACCCCGTCGCGGGGAGCACGCACGATTGTGCAGAGTAGCGAGCTTGCCGGTACTGAAAGTGCTTCGACTGCGAGCGCTATGGTGATTCTACCGGCGGGCATCAGCGTTATCACCGCGTCAGCCGTGATTGATCTGACCATCGCGAAAGCAAATCCGTTCTTCCTGGAAGGGGAACGTATATATCGGATAGAAGTTGCCGCCACCTTTGGTGGGGCTTCGGAGCTAACGTATGTCACTCAATCAGGTCGGCGGCTCAAGCGATCCGTTAACTGAGTTGCTTCCTTTCCCTGTGGGCATACCTGCTTCGCGTTCAGGAGAACGTTCATCAACTCCGATTTGCAGTTGCTGCGAACGTCGGGGAAATCGACACAAGCATATTTTCGGATCCACGGATTGAGATTTGGAAATGAAGATCAGCATTCTTGCCCACATTATCGAGTCACTTAGGCAGATACGACAGCGTGCATTTCCGTACTCGCCAATTGGTGGTCGATCTTGCATAGCCGGACTGCTCATCCTTGCCTTCTTCTGGTCGCTAGCCCTTCCGCTTTGCGCGCGTGCCAACTACACCGATCGCCCCAACCCGAATCAGTCGCAGTTGGTTCGACCAGTCGAGGCAGCGGCTGTGCGCCACGCGCCGGTCCTAAACGGGCGCGTTGAAGGATCAGTGCGCCAACTATTAGGCGAAAGCGTCACCCTTAATAACGCGGGTTCCGTCTCCGGAGATTTGCTTGTTCCCGGCACGCCGACAGTCAGGATTAACGGCACTCCGAATTTTGGGGGCACCGTCAACGGCACAGGTAGTACCCAGCCCGCCGGTTATTTTGTGACGCTTAACCGCGGATCCACTCTAGGCCGTCTAGTTAAGCGCACCGATGCAATCGTCTTCGCCGCTGTCGAAGCGCCTCCTGCGTCACTGGGAACGCGCAGCGTTACCATCAACTCGCCGGGGCAGAGTGTGGGCAATTTTGCGACGCTTCGTGACCTCACAGTTAATAGCAACGTCGGTCTCATAAACGTACCTCCAGGAACGTATCGCAACTTCACGGCCAACGGCGGCGGCTTCGTATTTGGCGTCGCAGGCTCAACGCAACCGGCGGTCTACAACCTGAACCTATTGACACTAACCAGCGGCACCCAAATCCGAGTAGCAGGCCCAGTCATTCTTACCTTGGACACTGCGTTGACAGCTAACGGCGCCACAGTCGGCACATCAGCCAATCCAAACTGGCTGACGCTGAAGGTCGCCAGCCTGGGCATATCACTAAATAGCGGCAGTGCCCTTTACGGTATCGTGCGCGCTCCGAACGGCGTTATCACGCTGAACAACTCCTCCTTGTATGGCTCGGTCCATTGCGACAGATTAATCCTCAACGGCAGCGGTCAGTTGGTTGGAATAGCTTCGGTGCCAGCTATGCTCGACTCCGTTACCCCAGAACGAGCAACGCAGAATCAGACGTTGAACATAACGCTCACAGGTCGGAATACGCACTGGATAGCCGGCCAAACTCGGGCGTCCTTCGGTGGTGAGGTATCCGTGGGCGGATCTGCGACCGGCGAACTCGGCCTGGTCACAGTTTTTAGCGAGACTACAGGCATAGCCGAACTTACAGTTTCGGGAACCGCGGCTCTCAGTCCGCGCACCGTGCGTGTCGTCACACCTCTCACAGGCGGCAGCTCTGAAGACATTTCATTAACCGACGCTTTCACTGTTGTCGCGGTAACTCCTCCTGGAGCAGCCTCCATGAACGTCACGACGTTTGCCGGCGGCGATAATGCTCCAGGCTTTACCGATGGACCAGCCGAGCAAGCGCGTTTTCGCGATCTGGCCGGGATCGCAATCGGGCCTGACGACGCCGTTTACATTGCGGATGCCGGCAACCATCGGGTGCGTGTGGTTCGCCAGCAGGCTGACGGCAGCAGAGTGGTCCAGACAATGGCGGGAGACGGCACGGCAGGTTACCGAGATGGTGCCGGCGCGCAGGCCAGCTTCAAGAATCCGCAGGGCGTCGCAGTAGATGCAAATGGTGTAGTTTTTGTCGCGGACACAGGCAATCATTGTATCCGGCGCATCACACCTGACGGCATAGTCAGTACGCTCGCTGGTGACGGTAGCGCGGGTTATCAGAACGGGGCCGGCGCGCAGGCCCGCTTCAATGGCCCACGCGGCGTGACGTTGGACCAGCAGCGTAATCTTTATGTTGCCGATACCGGCAACTCGGCTGTGCGCCTTATTAGTCTCAGTGGCGATGTGCAAACGGTAGCGGGTGATGGCACAGCCGGATCAAACGACTCGCCCAATGCACGCTTCAACGGATTGCAGGGAGTAGCGATTGACGGCACGACTGTCTTCGTCTACCTGGCCGATTCCGGCAATCACCGGATCCGCCGCCTTGATACGAGCGGTACTGTCATCACCCTCACAGGGGCAGACCGGGGATTCGCCGACGGGGATCCAAACTCCGCGCGTTTTGCGGGACCTGCGGGTGTGGCCGTCGACGGAGCGGGAAGAATCGTCATCGCCGATACTATTAACTCGTTGGTGCGGGTCGTCACACCCGAGCTCATAAGCAATGGTTCGCCAATGGCAGTTACGACAGTGGCTGGGACCGGCGAGCGGGGCTTGACGAATGGCGCTGGCAACGTCGCGCGGTTCAATACGCCGCAGGGAGTGGCAGTCAGTCTGTCGAGCGCAATCATCGTGGCCGATACGGGCAACCACGTATTGCGACGCATCGGCATCCCACCTCTTATCACATCATTCTCGCCAACCTCAGCTCGCGTCAATACTTCAATCACCATCTATGGTGAAGGCTTTGACGGGCGAGCGCCAGACCGAAATACGGTTAACTTCAGCCGTAACGTGTCGATTGGTGGTGGGCCACTCACCGCGCAAGTGACTGCCGTCACACGAACACAGTTGTCGGTCGTCGTTCCGGCAGACGCAGCCACTGGCCCGGTTACCGTGACGACGGCAGACGGTACCGCCGTCAGCCCGAGTGACTTTGTGCTGGATCAGTTTCCCGCTCCCGCCATCATTGATTTTGCTCCGAAGCGCGGGCCCGTTGGCACGCAGGTTACTCTGACCGGCACCCACCTCAAGGTAAATGCGAATGATCCGATGGTCACGTTCGCCGGCACTAATGACGCGAGACTGCCGGCATTGGTGAATAGTGCCAGCGCTACCGAAGAGCGCGCGATCGTTCCAAACGGAGCGATCACCGGCCCCATTCAACTGGCACACGTTGGTGGCACTGCTGCGACCGCCACTCCGTTTACCGTGGACTCCGAACAGGATTTTCAGTTAACAGTTGCGCCATCAGCAACAACCTCCGTCCAGGGTGGTTCGGCCACTTACGTTGTGTACGTCACCAGCGGACAAAGTAGCTTCAGTCAACTGGCGACCCTGACAACCACGGGACTGCCCGCGAGCATCACGGCGACATTTGATCCGCCGCAAATCACCCCCGGCGGGAGTTCGACGTTGATTCTCCATCTCAGCGGCACGCTTGCGCCCGGCAGTTATCCCCTGACGATTCACGGCGTAGCTACTGCTGGCGGTCACGATCTGGAACACACGGCCGGCGCCACACTGAACGTTATGGCGGGCGGAGAAACGACACTTTCCGGCCGTGTGCTCTCCACCGAAAAGGAAGCAATCATAGGGGCTACAGTTTCGCTTGATGGGCACACCGCGATGACTGATGCGGCGGGGGCATTTCTGCTGGCGGGAGTGACGGCAGGCTCGAATCGCCCATTGATGGTTGATGGACGCACGGCCAGCGCGCCAAATCGCACGTATCCAATCATCATAGAACCGGCCAGCATCGTTTCCGGCCGCGCGAACGTTGTTCCCTATATCTTCTATCTGCCGCCGATTGACACGCAGTATGAAGTGGAGGTTGTGCCGGGGCAGAATACGGATGCTACTAATCCGCGCGTGCCGGGTCTACAGATGACCATCCCTGCGGGCGCCAACCTGCGCAATCGCGACGGCTCGCCCGTAGCCCGCGTCTCGATCACTCCGCTTGCCATTGACCGCACCCCTGCGCCCCTGCCTGCGAATGTATCGACCGGTCTCGTCTACACCAGCCAACCCGGCGCGGCCATCGCCGATGTTCCGATGCCGGTTGTCTATCCGAACCTGTTAGGCGTTAGCCCGGGAACAAGACTCGAACTCTACGCTTTCAATCACGACACGGTGCAGTGGTACGTCTATGGCTACGGCCGGGTAAGTAGTGACGGACGAACGATCGCGCCCGAGATCGATCCTGGTACGGGCAGACCATACGGCTTGCGTGATTTCTCCTGGCACTTTCCCAACGGCGGACAGGGCGGCAATCCTGGCTGCAGGGGTGGTTGTGGTTGCAATGGCCCGCACCCTGTCAACTATGCAACCGGGATCAAGCTCGAAACTTCCACCGACATCGCCTTCGGCGGCGCGCGGGGCGGACTGACCTTAACCAGGTACTACACCAGTGACAACTCCGGTCAGGCTCTCTTCGGGCGCTTTGGACGAGGCACCCGCGACAACTATGAAGTGACACTGACCGGGAGCTGGAGTGTCGGTGGATCGGGCCGGGTGATTATGCCTGATGAACAAACGGGGCGCCTCTTCAGTTATGCGCGTACCAAGTCTGACGGAACGCGCGTCTTTACCACAACCAGCACGATTTCGCAGTTGGGAGATGTTGTCAGAAGGCTGACCGACGGCACGCTTGAGTACAGGTACGTCGATGGCAGTGTAATGCGCTTTGATGCCGGCGGCAGGATGACTGCAATAGCCGATCGAAACGGCAATGCGACCACTCTAACTTATACAGGCTCGCAACTAACAAGAGTTACCGATGCAGTGGGTCGTTCGATCATCCTCAGCTACGACCCTGTTTCCGGATTCGTGAGCTCGGTGTCCGACCCGCTTGGGCGCATCTGGACCTACACGTACGGAAGTTTCGGAGGCATCGGTGGTTTTTTGACAGCCGTAACCGACCCATTGGGAAACAAGACCAGCTACGCATACGACAATGCTCGTTTGACTTCAGTAACCGATTCACTGGGCTACGTGGTGAAGAGAGTTACTTACGATAGCAATGGTCGCGTCATCAGGCAGCAGTTCGCTGATGGTGGCTTTGAGACGTATGACTATTTCTTGTCCGGCGGAATCGTTACTTCGACGACCATCACTGACGCGCTGGGCCGGAAGACGACAAAGCGCTTCAACGCGAACGGCTATGTTGTCGGTTCGGTTGATGCTCTGGGACAAAGCTCACAGGTTACTCGCGACTTAGTGACTAACCTCGCCACGGCTACGGTAGGCCCGTGCGGCTGTCCTGAAGAAACCCAACAATTCGACGAAAGAGGCAATATTGTCACGCAAACTGATCGTTTGGGCCACACGGTCAGAATGGAGTATGAACCACTCTATAACAATCCTACAAAATTCATAGATCCGCTCGGTCGAGTCTTTACCTTTGGTTATGACGCGCGCGGTAATTTGACTTCTACGACCAACGCTGTCGGTCAAACTACTTCTCTGGCTTACGACGGAAATGGCCTGCTCGCCAGCACGACAGACCCGCTGGGACATACACGGCGGGTGGAGTATGACGACGCCGGTAATGTGTCGGCGATCATAGATGAGCTCGGCCATCGAACTACCCTTGAGCACGACCCTATTGGACGTCTCACAACGGTAATCGATCCGCTTGGCAGGCACACCAGTCGCACTTATGACTTTCTGGACAGGATCGTAAGCACCATCGATCCGTCGGGCGCCATCGCCACTTTCACGTACGACAATAATGGAAATCTAAAAGGCATCACGGATGCACTTAATCATCGTTGGACCAGGACATATGATGGGAAAAACCGTGCAGTATCCAGCACGGACCCGCTCGGCCGGCGCTTGCGCGTTAAGTACAACACAGGCGACGAACTCACTGAAATCAGCACCCCGACCGGAAGGGCGATGCACTACACGTACACTCCGCAAGGACTGCCCGAAACGATAACTGATCCATCCGGCGGTGTGCTGCGCTCCACCTACGACAGCAAAGGTGCCGTTGTAACGTTGACCGACCCGCGGGGCCACACAACCACTTTCACTTACGACGAATTAGGTCGGCCATTGACGAGGCGAGATGCGCTGGGAAGATTATCAAGTCTGAAGTATGACGATGCAGGCAACCTGGCTGAAAGAATTGACCGGGCCGGCGGTCGCACAACTTTCGCCTACGATGCTCTTAATCGCCCCACGACTGTCACCTACGCTGATGCGATTGTTAGTTACAGCTACGACGCTGCGTCCCAACTAACGCGTATTGACGATACGCAATCGGGATTCGCCGCATGGACCTACGACGATGCTGGCCGGCTGTTGACTGAAACCACTCCAAATGGCGTGGTCAGCTACGACTACAACTTCGCCAATCAGCCCACTTCAATGACTGCCGCGGATCGCATTCCGGCTAGCTATGGATATGACAGTGCTGGAAGGCTTCAGACAATTACGCAGGGCTCCGAAGTATTCACCTACGCATACGATCAACTCTCGCGTCTCACAAGCTTGCAGCGGCCCAACGGTGTTACGACGACCTATGGTTATGATGAAACGAGCCGGCTCGCTCGCCTAACGCACGCACAGAGTCAGACGCTTGAAGACTTCCGTTATACCTACACCGCTGACAACCAAGTCGAGAGTGTTAGCTCGCTGGCTTCAGCGACGAAACTCGCCGGACAGAACAATGCGAGCGCGGCCGACGCCGCCAATCGGATAGCGCAGTTTGGTCCACTCAGTTACACCTTCAACGAGCTTGGTCAAACGGCCGCCAAAACAGACCCGCAAGGCACGACCAGCTACCAATGGAATGCTCGTGGACGTCTGACACAGGCCACGCTTTCAGATGGGAAAACAGTCAGCTACGATTACGATGCCCTGGGAAGACGCGCCAGCCGCAGCGCCGGCGGAGTGACGACAAGCTTTCTTTACAATGGCGCGAATGTCGTCCTTGATCGATCGAACGCCGGTGCAGTGGATTACTTGAATGGCCCGGGCGTCGATAACCTGCTGCGGCAGACGAGTGTAGCCACCGGTGCGCTTTACTTTGCACAGGATCACCTGGGCAGCACCGTAACGCTCACGAATGCGTCGGGCAGTGTCGTCGAACGCAGTCAGTACGAAGCGTTCGGCCAAAGTTCGGGAAGTTCTTTGACACGGTACGGCTTTACCGGCCGAGAGCATGATGATCTCACCGGTCTAATGTACTACCGCGCGCGCTGGTACGACCCACAACAAGGCCGGTTCATTTCTGAAGACCCGATTGGCTTTGCAGGTGGAGATGCCAACCTTTATGGGTACGTCTGGCAGAGTCCCCTGGGGCGCACAGATCCGATGGGACTGGATGGTTGGGGTAATGACAGCGCGGACTGGCTGGATAGCCGTATCGAGGCGATGCGCGGATATCTGGGATCTAATCCCGATGCGGTTTACTTCAACACAGGCGTCAACTACGCCACAAACATTTACCACGGCGTCGCAAATTTGTTCCGCGTAGGCAGCGGACTTGGACATGCCGTATATGACGAATGTGATAATGGGTACGGACGTGCAGCGAGTGTCCTGGAAGATGTATCGCGAGCTGCCGCGATCTTCGAACTTTTAGGCGGGCCCGCGGCGGGTATTGCAGGCAGTGGCACCGTCGCAGCGGCGGCGGATGCAGCTTCCAGCGGAGGGGCAAGCGCAGCAGCTGCAGTTCCGAGCAGGCTAGCTCGTGTCCTAGATGCCCGTTTTGCGAACAGTCCTACGCTCGGTAATCCTGGAGCTACTGACGTTTTCGTAACGGCCGCAAACGATATTGCTGGAAATACAAGTTCGCAGGGTCTCGCTACTCGTCTTACTATGTTAGATAATAGCGGGAGTTTGCGACAGGGACCATTCGCAGTCATCGAGTTCGACACTCCAACAAACGGTCTGGCATCACCGGTGTTTAGGAATAATCCTGGCTTCCTTCAAGGTGGACTAACTAGAGGTGGCGCGCGTGAATTCCTTCTTCCGAACCTGCAAGTGAACCAGCTTAAAAACATTGTCATTAGGAGGATCCCTTGAGTAATGCTGCGCCTACGCGATTAACCGGAAATGAGGGACAAGCCTTTGCGAAGCAACACCTCATTCAACGAAAGGTGGATGATGTTAATTGGAAAGTGCTTTGGGAGAATCCGCAGACCGGAGAGTTTTGGAAGGAATACTTTCCACAATCCGAAATGCAAGCTGGAGGGCCACCTGAGTTCCTCAAGATTACGGAGCAGCAAGCTAAAGAGGAATTTGGGTTCTGGTAGTTCGCGAATATTATTCCTTCCGGCGTCGAGCCTATCTCATCAATTATGATGAGACCGAAATCAGTACCCGAGGAGGAGAAGCCAATGACGAGAATGACGATTAGACGAACCGCGATCGCGCTCTCCTTGATGATCATGCTTCTGCCGATCATCGCTCATGCGCCTTTGGCCGCCACACGCGCCAATCAAAACACGCAGAGTGGGGCTTCACCTGAGTAAGTGGTTCGGCAGTTCTACCGTTGGTATGTGAATGCGGGATATCCGGAACCGCGTCGACAGCCAACTAAGTTTCGACGATACATCACTCAAAGATGTCTCAAAAAGGCCATAGCCGCTCAGGACTATGTTTACTTCACCGGCGCTCAGGACGCTGATCCAAAGTGGAAAGACAACATTGTCGTATCCTCCGCTAAAATCCACGGAAGCCGAGCT
>CAAGKR010327075.1_pt1 | contig 15569 bp, 11 predicted proteins | sample 2556971 | NCBI WGS metagenome assembly CAAGKR01 (sample SAMEA5207829, study PRJEB30636) | soil metagenome | biome: forest; feature: boreal; material: soil | place: USA | collected 2011-09 | depth 1 m | reverse complement strand
TTCGTATACCAGATTCTCCTTGGCCACCCGCCGGAGCCGCCGCTGCACCGAATTCTTGTCGAAGGCACGGAGCAGATCGTCCAGGCTCGGTTTCAGGTCCAGCAGATGCAGCCGAAATGTTTTTCCCGCACGGAAGGCCGAGTGCTCGCTCAAGCCAAGAGCGTTCCCATCCAAGGGCCTGATCTCCGCGTATTTGCGGGAATTCTTCCCCAAACCCTGGCTGGTCCATTCCAGCACCGAGTAAAAGTCTTCTACGCGCTCGAACAAGGGCTGGCAGTGGTCAGCGAACGGCACCGACACCAGGCGCTCGCCGGTCAGCCAGCTCTTGATGCGGCAGAACACCACCCCGTTGGTCAACGCCGATCCCGGAGGGCTGGTGGTCAGAACCAGGGGATCGTATCCGTAGGTGCGCTGCAGGCTTTCGAGCCATCCCGGCGTGTGAAAGATCGATGCCTGCGGATGCGCCTGGAGCAACTCAGCCCAACGTGGGTCCTGCAATGGATCAATCTGATGAACAGTCATTGTGATGGAGTGCTTTCAACCGGTTGCCGAAATTTACGCGTCTCGGCAAGAAAATGTCTAAGCGAGGGTTCTGGATCCGGACAGGAGCGGGCCGGTGACTCTCTATTTTTTCAGGCGGAATACTCGGCGCAAGAATTCAGTTTGCGCCTGCGGGCGCTGTCAGCAGGCTGACAATATTAAGGTATTTGTCCTTGTTACTTTCCCAGTCATACTTTTCGGCGAATTCCAGGGCATTCTGCGCCATACGATTTCGCGCTTCAGGATTCCGAATCATGGCCAGCATGGCGTCCGCCAGGTCCGCGTCATCCCCGGGGCGGAAAAACTTCACCACGGAGTCATTAAAGTAGAAGCGGTCAATCTTGGTGCCGGAAACAACAACCGGGAGTCCCATGATCATAAATTCCAGGATTTTCGTGCTGAAGGCTTCGTCGCCAAACAAATCATTTCTCTTGGGCACCACGCCGAGATCCGCGTTCTCCATGATTTCCGCCATCTCGCCAATGCCGCGGCCCCCCATCATTTTCACCCGGCCGTCTAAGCCCAGGCTCTCGGTCAAGGCTTTTAACGCCGGCACGGTCGGGCCATCGCCATAAATATGGAATTCGGCGTTCGGCGCCTCATCCTTGATCCGGCCCAGCGCGCGAATCGCAATATCGATTCCCTGGTGCCAGTTCAGGCTGCCCGGAAAAACCATGATGAACTTGCTATCGTTTCGGGTTCGCCCGCGCCGATAGAATATCGCGCGATCGGGAAAGTTAAGAATCGAGGTGCATCGATCCTCGTGAATGGATCGGGCTCGGCTTACCAGTTTCGCGCGCCAGATGTCATTGGCCGCGATAACATAGTCTGCGTAGGCTGCGGAAACCCGCTCCACACCTCGCAGCAGCCGGTACAAGATTGTATTCTCGTTCGATTCGAACTTGCTGATGTACAGCTCAGGAAGCAAGTCGTGGATGTCAAGAATTACCTTCGCGCCTCGCATTTTGGGGAGCCATGCGCTGAAGACCAGAAAATCCGGGACCGAGTTTACATGCACCAGATCGTAATGCACGTGGGGTTTCTGCCGCGCCAAAAACCACATGGTCCGGAAAAAGAAGGCCAGAATCGCGAACAGATAGGAGAACTTCGACTTCTCTTTGAATGTCCGCCTCTGGATTCTGAAAATTCGGACGCCGTTCCGCACCTCCTGATCCGGATCTCCCTCCCCTTTCAGTGCGATAAAATCTACCCGGTCGCCGCGCTTGGCGAGGGTTTCCGCATAGCGAATGACTCGGCCGTCCGAGTCATAGTGGGTATACCCGATCATGCATACATTCAGCTGGCTCGCGGTTTGAACAGGCGCTTCCTGAATGACCGTCTGCAAGCTTATCTGAGCCGCTGCGCTGCCCGGATTTGTATGCTTCTTCAAGTCGACAAGGCTGGACATAAGCAAGTTTCAATCGTATCGAAACCAAGCAAAACAGGGAATTTTGCGCGGTAAAACATTGTCACTCTTGGCTTTCAGCAGTATAAGACCAAGAGGACATACCCCTCGTTGTCAACTCGGGTCCCCGGGGACAGGTAGAAACGCCTAGGCTCGTACCTGCAAGGCCGACACATCCGTCTCCAGCAGAGTTTAGCCGCCGCAGACTGTCGTCTGGATCGCCAGCATCACGCGCTGACCGCGCTAGGATTGAACCAGCAACTTCAGGCGCTGACTCCGCTAGCCGTGGGCGCCGCTGGACTCTGCTGCATCCGCCTGTCGAGAATCTCTCTGTAGGCTTGCAGTAATCTTTCGCCCGCTGCCTTCCAGGTGACCTGGAAGGCCGTTCTTAGACAGCCGGCACGGAGTCTCTCAAGCAGAGCCCGGTCTTCATGGAGCATGGTGATATGCCGGGCGAGCAACTGAACATCGCCGATCGGGTGCACTAAGGCATTTTCCATGTGTCGGCAGATATCAGTGCAGGCCTCGGAGACAAGGGGCACACACCCGCTTCCAATTGCTTCCGCGCACACTAAGCCAAATCCCTCCTCAATGCTCGGCAGCACCAGAATATCGCTCTTTCTCATAAGCTCCGGAATGTCGCTCCTGTGTCCCAATACCTCGACGCTGGGATGGCGCAATAGCGCGGAAAGCTTCTCCGCATAGGCGGGGAGAAAATTGCCCGCAATGAGGAACCTCCCGTCCCGATGAGCCGGAGATTGGAGCCACGCCTCCAGGGCAAAATGCACCCCTTTCCTCACCGCGCAATCCCCTGCGAACAGCATAGTAAGGCCGCCTGCAGTACCTCCATCCCTGTGGCTGTCTGGATAGCAGGCTTCCTCGTCAAATCCGTAGATATGCCTTACCAGCTTCTCCCGTTTGAATCCACGGTCCAGGAACGTCCGCACGGTGAACTCAGACGGACACAAGATGTAATCGGCTAGTTCGTATTCTTCTTCTTCCCGGCGCAGAACATCCGTTTTGAACGCATACTCATTGTTCGGAGGCAAAGCCACGCCTATGCGTTGGGATTCCTTCTGCACCGCCTCGTAGGCATAGCGGGTATGCGCATTGGGCCGCTCGATGACCGTGGTAATGCCGAGCCGTGACGCGGTCTTCAGGGTTTGCAGGGCGGCGTCCGGCCAGGCGTGCACGATGTCGATCTGACCCGCGAGTTTTTCAAGCCGGCGCGACACGATGTAGTCGTGAAGCGCCAAAGCGCGCATGGTTCCCAGCGCCTTGTAAGGAATTCGAAACCTACCCCTCGCCAGCGTGGGGGAAATTCGGATGTGGACAGGCAAGGGCCGTTGCACGGCGCCAGGAAAAACCGTTACCTCCGCGCCGGCGCGGGCGAGGCCATACACTTGCTGCCACGCCGTGTAACAAATTCTTGCCGCTCCCAGCTTGTGCGGAAAACTGTAGAGAACCCGAACTGGCTTTTGAGAGTTCATGAATGCCTGCGTCTGAATTGAAATCCCCGCGGTTGGTTGGAGGCCCTGCCTATTGCGTGGTGAATTCCTTCTGGACCGTCTGACCAGTGCGGTGCTGCGCCAGTTCGCCCATAACTTGGGCGACGGTCCGCATGCGGATTCCGCGCTCGGCAACGAAGGAGGCGACCGCTTCCAGCAACTCTGGCGTGCACCCGAAAGCAGAAGGATGCGCGGACACGTCGTGAGTGTAGAAGATCAGCCACCTTTGGCGGATTCCGTTTCTTAGAATCAGTTGCTTGGCCGCTTCGAGCTTTTCCACGCCTCCGTATAGATAGTTGGCACGCAGCAGATTCAAATCGAGGTCCGGGCCATTCAAGCCCGCGCAGGTTCCGCGGCAACTCGTCATCATTCGACCCAAGGCCCTCTTCGTTTTCAGGGTCGCTTCTCCGTAGGGATATGCGAAATTGTTGGAAGCGGGAATCCCGGAATTCTCTTGAATCGCTTTTTTTCCATCCTCCGCGTCGCGCCGGAATATCTCACACTCCGCCTGGTGAGAGGACAGATGACTCAAAGTGTGGCTGGCTAGTTCATGGCCACGCTCCACCAGGGAATGTAGGTCCTCCAACCGAAACTGTTCGCCGAGCTGGTTGGTCTGATTCATCAGCGCCATCGCTACATAGTACGTGCCGCGGGCGCCGAACTTCTCCAGGATCGGCGCACCGGCTGTCAGGGCACTGCGAGGAAAATCATCGAACGTGAAGGAGACAATCGGCCCACGCCCTCCGAGGGGCACAACCCGGCGGTGGAACCAACACCAGAGTTTACGGCGCACCGCGCCGATTGGGTTTCGCAAAGTCATGGCCTAACCGATCGAAACCGGATCGCGCACTGTGATGTTGACGATTTGGTCGTCCAGGACCTCGCGGCCTTTCGCAAACACCAGGCGCGACACACCATCCTTGATATCGGTCTCCTGCATCAACAAATCGCTGAAAACCTTTCCGGATGGGGCATTGCGCGGCGTCTTGCGGTAGTTTACCTGGAAATCCTTGCCGGTCTCGGCCACATATTTCCGGATGACGTAAGCCAGAAACGCGTGCTCCACCTGCTTCGACTGTATGCGGCAGCTGAACATCAAGTCGGTCATCAGCGGCACCCGGCGATCCACGATACTGAATCCCACCACACCGTATTTTCCAAACCGATCCTCCACGTCAAGCACGTAAGTGTCAAGATGGGGAGCGGCGAGGATTTGTTTCAAAACCGCGCGATCATACCGGTTCCCAGAAAAATTCATTTGGTTCGTCCGCTGCGTCAGCTCGTGAACCCGCTCCAGATTGTCCTCGACCATGGGACAAACATGCAGACGGATTTCGCAATGCTTGAGGAACGCCAGATAGTCATTGCCGAAATTCCCGGCGATATCCTGCCGTTGCGCCTCCACTTGATACATCTTCCGACGTTCCCGGCTCTCCGCCGTTACCGGCACGTTACATTCCTTCATCTCTGGAATATTCAAGTATTGCTGGGCATTCAGGACGCGAACCCCAGGATGAACGGCCTTCACTTGCTGCAATTCGAACTCGGAATCGTCGACGAACAGCAGGCTATCGATGCCGATGTTCAGCTGCTGCCCAATCGCTTGGACCGACTCGCTTTTCGGCTGCCACGAAATCTGAGGACAGAGGAAAAACTCGCTCAGCTCGAACTTCTTGAGAACTGCCATGGCCTCGTCGCGGTTGTTCTTGCTCGCGACCGATTGCAGAATCCCGCGTTGATCTAGGTCTTGCACCACTTTGGCCATCCCGGGCTTCAGGGCGAGCCTGTCGATTCCGTCCTCCACCAGAATGCCGTCCCAGATGGTGTTGTCCAAATCCCAGACCACACACTTAATGGTCCCGGCTTTGTCTTTGTGCCCACTGTTGCCCGTGCCACTCTTGTCCGACGGCTTCGCAGTCTCGCGCACGAAGTCCATCAGCCCGAAATATAGCGTCGTCTCCTCCAGGCCTTCGTTCGGTGTCAGGTCGACGTTAAAGGGTGCGCGCAAATCGAGGAACGTCGTGATCTCGTCACAAGGAATACGCACGCGATGAAACCCCGGGGGCAGCTCAATTAGCTTCTGGAAGGAAATTTTCACGGCTTCGTGGACGGATCGCATGGTCAGTGAAAGTCCGACCGTCCGCAGCTCGGGGTTATAGCATTCCAGCAAGAAGGCAGTGGGCGCGGCATCCGCGACCTCAGCCCGATATGCCATTCTCTTCTTGAAACTGTACCTTTTCCCAGTCGCCATTTTCCTGATGGACACCGGCACTGGAAGCTGATAAAGCGTCACCCCGATCTTGTAGTCGCGGTTTTCGAGCCGGCTGGCCTTGTCCAGGGTGTGCATCCGGATGTTGCCGGGCGTCCACAGCTTGCCCCAGCGCTTGAAGCGGATTTTCAGCAAGTAGGAGTTGGTCGCCTCGGGACAATCGATTCGTACCATACCGTCGGCAAACCTGCGGCACCGGCCATCCTCCCGCGGACTGTAAAGATCGCAAGACGAGTAGCAGGTTGGCCACACGCACTCGGTGCAGTGCTCGCTCCAAGGCAGAACGGTGCGCTCCAGAACCTTTCCTTTCAGCTCGCGCAATTGCGCAATGACGTCGGCCGGAATTTGGCTGGAGGACTCTTTCCGAACGTTCGCTTCGGTTTCGTACATAAAAGGTAAACCGTCAAATTTCGTGCTGGGAGTTTTGGAACCGCGTCTGGCGCGGGACTCAGCTCGGGATCCTACTCCGCGGCGGCAAGGGCTGAAACACCCTCTGGAACGCCGGCCGGAGATTTGTCCCCCTTGAGGAACGCGCGGTGCCACAATTCAAGCACCGTCAGGGAAAGCAGCTCCTTGGCGTAATTGCCGGAACGTGAATTGTCCGCGACCAGCTTCTCAATGCTCCGCTGATTGAAATAGCCGCGTGCCAAGGTTGCGCGGTCAAACAGCACGTCGCGCATCCAGTCTTTCAATTCCGTCCTCAGCCAGGTGTCGTACGGTACCGGGAATCCCGCCTTCTTACGGTGCAGGATTTCCCGCGGCACATGATGTCGCAGCGCTTTCTTCATGATGTATTTGGTGGTGAAGCCTCGCACCTTGAACTTATCGGGCAACGAGGCGGCGAACTCCAGAATTTTGTGATCGAGAAGCGGAACTCGAAGTTCAATGGAATTGGCCATGGTGATCTTGTCGGCTTTCAGCAGCAGGTCATCTACCAGCGTGCTTTTCGTGTCGGTGTATAGCATCCGGTCCAGCTTGCTTCGCCCGCTGCCATGGTTCAGATATCCCCGTACGGGGGCCACGGAAATATTCTTGTCCACAAACTCGCGAAACTCGCTGGAATATAGCTCGTCGGGCCGGGCATTGAAATAAGCGAACGGGCTGTAGGTGCGGCCATAGTAATAGCGATCGAAGGGCAGCGTGAGTAAAGGAGCATATTTGGCGAGCCGTTTGGAACCCGCGGCCTGATTCACGAATGACATTCCGGCCGACACGGACCCAGCCAGTGGCCCAAGCAGACTCTTCAGCCGCTCCAGCCACAGCACGCCTCGGTAGGTTTGGTACCCGGCAAAAGCTTCGTCCCCGCCTTCCCCGGAGATCAGAACCTTGACGTAGTTCCTGGCAAGTTTCGAAACGTAATACAGCGCCACCGCCTGCGGTTCGCAAACCGGCTCCTCCATGTACCAGGCAAACTTAGGCAGGAAATCGGCGAACTCCTGCGAACTGATCGTGGTTTCGTGGTGCTCGGTTCCATAACGCTGGGCCGCGAGCGCGGCGTAAGGCCGCTCGTCGATCAGCCCCGGCGTGGAGAATCCCAAGGTGTAGCTGCTGAGAGGCCGATCGGTTTTTCCCACGGCGAAACCCAACATCGCGGTGGAATCCACACCGCCGCTGAGCAGGAATCCGACGGGCACGTCGCTGATCATGTGCAGCCGCACGGATTCTTCGAACAGCTCCAACAACTCTTGTTCAGCCTGCTCCAGGCTGCGCGTCCGTGGCGAAAATTGCAGGTCCCAATACTGCTTGATCTCCGCCTTCCCTCCACGCACCACCATGTAGGAACCAGGCGCGAGCTTATAGATATTCCGGAACAGTGTCTCCTGGCCCGGAACGTAGTAAAACGTCAGAAAGCGGTCGATCATGCCCGGAACCACTTCCGGTTGCACCTCCGGATCGGCCAAAATCGCCTTGATCTCCGAGCCGAACACCAGAGACTTGCCGGTCAACCAGTAATACAGGGGCTTGATTCCGACCCGGTCTCGGACCAGCAACAATTGCTGCTTTTTGTCGTCCCAAATCGCGAAGGCGAACATGCCGCGCAGTTTCCCGGCGCAAGCCTCGCCGTATTCTTCGTAGAGGTGAACGATTACTTCCGTATCGGTCTGGGTTTTGAAGATATGTCCACGGCTTCGCAAATCTTGACGTAATTCCTGATAGTTATAGATCTCGCCATTGAACACGATCCAGACCGTTCCGTCTTCGTTGCCGATCGGCTGGTGGCCGGTGTTGAGGTCGATAATCGAGAGCCGGCGGAAGCCGAATCCGACCGGCCCCGCGGCGTAGTACCCCTCATCGTCCGGACCGCGATGCTCGATCGTGTCGGCCATGGATTTTAGCAATGCCGGAGGCACGCCAACTCCACGTTCGAAATTCAGTTTCCCACAAATTCCGCACACGGTATCTTCCCTCCCAGACCTGATCTGTCTCAAATAGCGAAATCTTTTCGCCCCACTGCCCACTTCAGTACTGACTTCCACTTGTCCGCTGCCGACTTGACTGACTCCTTCTTCCACACCATATTCCCCAGTGGAAACAGCAAGGCCAGCAGCCCCAGTCGCGCCGTGGCAACTACGCCCATCGCGGCGCGATAAGCGAAGGCGTACACCCCTCCCCGGGTTTTGCGGAAGAGGCGGACCATGGCCTGGTACTTCTTGATGGTCGCCCAGTTGCTGGCCTTCTGACGGGAACTGCTGCGCCCGCCGTGGTGAATAATGGCGGTCTCGCCGACATAGTAATTCCTGAATCCCGCAGCCTTGGTCTTGTAGTTCAAGTCCAGGTCTTCCGCGTACATGAAATAATCTTCGCTGAACATTCCGGCCTGTTCGAATACCGATCTCCTTAGCAACATACAGGCTCCCGGAATTACGTCCACAGGGACCAGAGTCGCGTTTTCCGCGAAGAGCGGCGCAATCTTCCACAGAAAGCAATGCGGCCACCGCAATCGCAGGTACTCCGCATCCAGCGCCTGGTTCAAGATGGTAGGAAACGTCTGGATCGAACTCAACTGAATCGACCGGTCCGTATTCAGGAGCTTGCATCCCACGATCCCGGCGTCGGAGCAGGACTTGGCGTGGTCCAGCATGATATTGATCGAGGGCGCAATCAGCTGCGTGTCCGGATTCAAGAACAGCACATACTCGCCCGTGGAGTGTCGAAAGCCGACATTGTTGGCTCCGGCAAAACCCAGGTTTTGACTGCTCTTGGTCACGAGCACCTCGGGAAACAGATCCTTCAACGTATCCACGCCACGCTCCGGTGATGCATTATCCACCACCACGATTTCGAACGAGATATCGTGCGTGTGCTCGTATACGCTGGCGATCGATTCCCGGAGATAATCCAGCGAGTTCCAGTTTACGTAAATGATTGATAGGTCCATGAGAAAAACTGCCTGGTTACCGCTTGTTGTGCCAGCCGCCGGAATGGAAGCTGAACGTGCGCGACCGTCACTTCCAGATGGTCTGTCTGCCGCAGATTTTCGCCATCTGCTGCCGGCGAAGATAGCGGATCAGTTCCGGGTCATCGACCTGGGGCATTCGCTGTAAAAACGCGGCGATGTAACCGTAGATCAATGCCACGGATCCGAGTACATAAGGCCGTTGCCACAAGCGCGCCACGGACTTCGCCGCGAGAAACAACGGATGATAGCCCGAAACATAGTCTGTCTTGCCATTTTTCACGACGCCGCCCCAACGACCATCAGCGGCTCCCGTCCAGCGGTGGTGCTGGATCAATAGGTCGGAAAAGCTCATGGTGCTCCATCCCAGCATGTTGGCTTTCACTTCGTCCACGGTGTCGGAGCCGGGGCCCACCCAGAGTTTCCCGATCGCGTCCCAGCACGCGCGGCGATAGATTTTCGCCCCGCCGCGTACGTGAAAAACGGGATGCCGTTCCAGGGTCCTGTGACCGTTGTCCTGGTGGTAAAGAAATCCGCCTCCGATGCCGAGACCGGGATTTTCGGAAAATTTCTGGAACGCGCTCTCAAAATAACTGGGCTCGAAAGACAGGTCCCCGTCCATTTTTGACATGAACTCCCAATCGTCGCAGCTCAGCTCATCGAATCCGCTGTAGAAAGCTTCGATGATTCCCGCACCCCATTTGCGAAACCCTCGGTCTTCGCGGTGGACGGCGCGAATCCATGGGATTTGGCGGGCGTACTCATCAATGATTTGTCCAGTCTTGTCGCGCGAGCCATCATTGACCAGTACATACTGAACCGGGCGAACCGTCTGCCGGATCATGCTCTCGACCGTCTGCCTCAAATAGGCTTCTTCGTCGCGCACGGGAGTGATGACAACGTACTTGGTGGACATGGTATGGATCCTAGATTTCGAGGACTAAACCCACTCCCGCGCCCCGATCCTTGACCGGTCACTTCCCGGAAGCGAATCGTACGACGGCGCCGCCAACAGCTCACCGCGGGGAACGTCGATGAGAGCAGGTTCTTTGGGGTGTCTTTCCCGTGCCCGCATCTGAAAAGTGGACGTGGTCGCAGCGGAAATCATGGCCAGCAAAGCAAACCAGCTCACTTTCGATTGATCAAAATAGTTCACTCCAAAAAAGCTCACCAGATGGGAAAAAAACGCGGCACCGAGAAACCACAACAGCCATTCCCGGTTTCCCTTCCCGTCCACCACGCGCCTCGCATTCCCGATCCTCGCCAAGGCTCGCGAAATCATTGCAATGAAAGCTCCCAGGGCCAACAGGCCCCCGGCCTCCCCCACATTAACGTACTGGTTCTGCGTATCCCAGACATCGTAGCCCCAACTGCCGGCGTTGTTGGTGCCAATCAGCCACCAGTCCCGGAAATGGCGGATGAATTGGTCGATCAACTCCGCGCGGTGATAGCCGGATGACCCTCCGGTCAGATCAATGTGGGCAATGACAAACCATACCGGAGCCTTCATGACCAGAGCTAGCCCGCACAGGGCGATTACCAGGCCCCAGCGGACAGTGCGCATCTTCTCGCGAACCGGCCAGAGGAACACAGCCAGTAGGCCAGCCGCATAGCCTAGCAAGGGTGTGCTGGATTGAGCACAGATGGTCATGATGGTGCAACCGACCGCGCCGATGGCAGCGAGCACTTTCGCCTTGCCGTTTCGCCACAGCAGGAAAAACAAAGGCAATAGGGCACAGGCGAAACACCCAGCCATGAGGGAATGCTGAAACACGGCCTGAGACCGGATCTTTCCCTCGCGAACGTCAGGCGTTAACTGAACCCCGCCCAGCAACCCGAAGATATTCTGCTGCGTCAGTTGCTCGCGTACCATGCACGCCGCCAATATGAAGCAGAGCAGCGCGAGACACTTCAGCGACCGGTAAATATCCTCCGGGTCCCGGATGAGAACCCTTACCAGGAAATAGGCGCCCAGCGAATCGATCAAAAATCCGAACTGATTGATCAAGGCCTGGGATTGCATGAATTGCAGGACGGTGCCGACCGCCTGGCAAAGCATGCACAGAATGAAGGCCCGATCAATGCCGTTCATGCCACCGGCCAGCTTGCTTTTGCCTCCAGGTCCCGACACCATGACCCGCAGCAGACCCGCCAGCACCACGATTCGGCCCACCATCCAATGGATACCGCCGGCAACGATTTGCTGGGTGGAAGGCGTAAGAAACAAAAAGAGCAGGAAAGGTACGATCACGTACTTCCGCGGCAACACCAGGATCAGCGCGATGGCAATCAGCATCGCGACCAGCACGACCGGACTCAGGATCGTGTCGGTTGCGCCGCCGCCTATGAAATGACTTTGATCCGGCATGGATGGTTTCGCTACGCGGGCTTCGCTCTGGTCGCCGGTCGCGATCAGCGCGAAGAGGCCGGGATCCGGGTGTCAGCCGCTGGCTTCCTGAGAATTGCGTGAATGCTTTCACCATCTCCCGCGAGCGACGCCAAGCCGGTCAAGATGGGTAAAACTGACAACCGAAACATCTTGCGCACCACCCTCGTTGGAATACTGAGAACGCCCCGTTTCGCCAGCGGTTGTCGCGTAATCCCAACTTTTCCGCACATCTCATCGGCGATGTAGCGGACACTTTGCTCGATGAACACTTCCCGGTGAGTGGTGACCGATTCGGCTTCGAGACCCACCAGAGTCGCGAGATGCTTGACCGCCGTTGGCGAAAAATGGGACAGATGTCGCGGCATTTCCAGTGCATACCAATAGGACTTGAAGATGTGCGCTCCGGCGGAATCGATGTTCGGCACCATGACATAGAAAATCCCCCCCGGCTTGAGCCAGCGGAAAACCTTCTCCAATATCTGCCGGGGCCGATACAGATGTTCTAGCACGTGAAAGCAGGTGATGGCGTCAAAACTCGCATCCGCGAACGGAGCGTCGAGAATATCGCCCACAAACACCTGCGCGCCGGTGCTAGCCTCAGTCTTTCTGGCCACTTCGCTCGACATCTCGATGCCATAGAGTTTCCAGGATGGCCCCTGCAAGGACCGCAGAAAGCCTCCGGAACTACAACCTAGATCCAGAACGGATCCGCCGGACTTGTATTGCAACAGCACCGCGCGCCGTTCACGCCAATGGTCGGGGTCATCGCCCGCGCCAGCGATGGCGCGGTCGTAGTCCAGACCGTAGTGCTGGCCCATTTCCGCCGGCGCGGGCGGCTCATGGAGCCATCCCATGGAGCACGAAGGGCAGCGCCGGAGTTTGTAGAGTTGCGTCCTTCCATGAAATCGATCCGGCGCCTGCAACAGGTCTTCGCCACCCTCATGTCCGCAAACCGGGCAGGAATTGGGGTCCGAAACCATCTTTTCGACGCGCGGGCTTAGCTCAACGGTTTCTGTCTGCATGCATGCTCCTCGCTGGATGTTCCTCATGAGTTGCCGGATTCACTCTCACCCAGCTCTGCGAATCTGGGTTGTAGGTCTTGATCAGTCTTGCCGGATTCCCTGCAATGACGCTGAAAGGAGGGAAGCTCTTGGTGACCACGCTGTTCGCCCCGACCACGCTATTTCGTCCCAGTACCAGTTCTCTCTTGCCGCTAGCAACGACGCTGCCGTAGCCCAGCCAACAATTCCGTCCGATGATGATTCGCCCTCCCTCGGTCACACCTTGCGCGTGGATTGGGAGCTCCGGGTCTGAGTACTCGTGGTTGTGATCCATGATGAGCACCGAGGGCGCCAGCAACACATCCTCCCCGAGTTCGACGTAATTCCTGGAAGAGATGGTTGATCTTCGGCCGATTCTGCACCCTTTCCCCAGAACCATCTTGGGGCCCGGATCCTCTGGGCCGAATACGACATTCAACCAAACCTCCGGAGCCAAATAAACCTCGTCCCCTAAGTGAATATGCCGCGCTCCGGCTCGATAGATGTCACACGAATAGTGGACCGATGTGTGGTACCCAAAATGGGGAAAGGGATACGCTAGCTTGAGCCACATCGTGTTCAACTTGGTTGCGATGTTTGCAAGCATGTAGATGGCTAGCTAGCGGTTCGCTTGGACAGAAATGCGCCGAACAGGGCTCTGCCTTCGGCCGCCGTTACCGACCGCGTGTACAGCAGTGTGGGCCAGGCTGCGAGTAAACATACCAGCCCGATCTCAGCCAGCTTGAGCGTGGCGAATGCGCGTCCTCCCATGTCGACCGGAATCGGGATATACGAGGCGAGGGCCCCGGCCCCGAGGATCACCCCGGCGGCCATGATCGATCGAGCCGCATCGGGCAGCAAGGACTTGGCGCGAAATAGCGGGAAGGTATGAGTGAGCGCAAACAGCATAAAGATCATTCCCAGAAGCTCCGCCGTGGCCATTCCACCCAAAACGCCGTAGAAGCCCAGTTTGCGCGCAAAGACAACCGTGAACAGGATGACCAGAATTCGCAGCGCCTGGCGGATGTTGTCCAACAGGGCCTTTCCCGACACCCGGTAAAGGACCAGTGCCAGCAATGAGAATGACCGGAACATCGCGGTCAGACTCACGAGCCAAAAGGCCCCGCGGAAATAAACGCTGGTTTCACCTGTCCAGGCAAAGGTCATTGTCGTTCCGAATGTGCAGATAAATCCCAATGGAAACAACAACAGAGCCAGCGTGACTTTGAACGCCTTAACCAGAAGGGCTTGCATTCTTTCGGACGACCCGGAGGCGTAGACCATGGTTCCTCCCGACAGGATCGGCGGAAGAAACGCCTCCAGCAGCACTCCGGCAGAAGCCACGATCCGGGTCACGACCGCATACGCGCCCGCCGATTCCGCTCCGAACGCCCTCAGGATGGCGAAGGGCAGCAGTGAAACGTAGAGCACTTCCAACAAGTTTACCAACTGGTAGCTTCCCGCAAACCGGAACAACTCGTACAATACATCCTTGCTCAGAAACTCAATGGAGACCCGGACTTGGGGCACGATCTGGAGAGAAGCGAAATAACAGCACAAGATGTAGACCAATTCAGAGGCTCCCATAATGCCAGCCATTGCGAACAGGCCGTATCCAAAATGCAGAACGATGATGATGGCGACGGCTTCGCCAACGGTTAGAACTGTGCTAAACTTTCTGACCAGATCGATGCGATGGCCGCCCATGACGATCGATTCGAATGCTGCTCCCACGTTGGCCATGACCATGATCAAGGCCAGCAATGAGATCGCGCCGGCAGCCGACTTCAGGAATTCAGGCGGAACGCCCGCCAGCTTCGCGATGGGAAGCGAGAAAAAGGCGGCAGGAATCAGTGCGGCCACGGAAAGTACCAGCATGACCGCGCAACCCGTGCTTAACAGCCTGTTGGCCAGCTCGTAGTCTCCATTGCCGGTCGCTTCGGCGACATACTTCTGGAAGGCGGTCTTGACCCCAACGCTTCCAAACCGCATGTAGGTCGCCGTCATCATGATGATGTTCCAGATTCCATATCCCCCCAAACCTAAGTGATGAATTACAATCGGGACCGTGACCAACCGCGTGCCCACTTGCACCACGTTCGATACGATTCCGAACAGGGTGTTCCGGCCAATCGACGCAGCCAGGTTGTGATCGGGCGTAGGAATGCTTTTATCGTGCTTTTTCATGGTCCGGTTTCTTGATGCTGGCTCGCGTCGGGACACTTCTGGTTCACGATCCGATTCCTGACCCAGGCTTGCACGGCAGGGGCCTTCCGTCAGGTTATACGGTAGTGGCCGGAAGCTGGGGGAAGGATTTAAGACCCGCGTCGACGACCCAAAACGAGAAGGCGATTATGCAATGTAACCGCGGCTTCCCCTCTCACCGCATACAACCAAATGGGAGGCGGCCGAAGGCTCCCTGTACCCCTGGATTCTTGTAGGTTCTTGGGCAAAAGCCCCTTCAGCTTTTATTGCACCGTTAGCTGGAGGTCAGAAGGCGGAGCCGGAGCGGTGGCCGCAGTGCCGGATCCAAGGTTGTAGGCTCCAGCCGTCCACCGTCCGCTCGCGGCCCTCAGTACTGGAGTGCGCGTGCCTCCCTCGGTGGTATCGCTGGCCAAACTTGCCATACTCCCCGTCGCCGCGCCCATCAGATTCGCCGCCATCCCGATTGCCGGAGACCCGGACTGCAACGAACCATCTGAGTTCACGGCTGCGGGGTTGTTTTGAACAGCACTACCGTCGCAACTGCAGGCGGACTTCCACGACGAAAATGACCCCGTGAAAGCACCGTTCCAGATGAAGCAATTATTGCCGTTCTGGCACGATGGGCCGTAGAAGTTGTAGTTCGTGGTGACCAGAGTCGAATTACTGATTTGTACCGGATCACCGCAGGGCGAAGCCACATTGTTCTCGAAACTCAATCCCGAAAGACCCTGCATGTTGAAGCACAAACTGTTGTCTGTGGCATTCAGTCCCACGATGGTGTTGTTGAAAATAAGTTGGCTTCCAGAAACCCCGGAT
>CAAGKR010248024.1_pt1 | contig 15572 bp, 13 predicted proteins | sample 2556971 | NCBI WGS metagenome assembly CAAGKR01 (sample SAMEA5207829, study PRJEB30636) | soil metagenome | biome: forest; feature: boreal; material: soil | place: USA | collected 2011-09 | depth 1 m | reverse complement strand
CGCAGGCGGTGGCGGCCGAGCCGGGACTGCAGGTGCAGCAGCCAACGGAGGTGGGATCGGCTCCGGCGGGCTCGGTGGGACCGCCGGGAGCTCGGGGGCGGGCGGCGCGGCGACGACGTTCGTTTGCAATCAAGCGATGCCATTGACGCTGACACGACAATGGTTCGAGGCCGGGTTTGAGCAGGACCCCGGCATCGTCGACGCTCGCTGGCAGCTCAAAGCGCGAGAGCATGGCTACATCACCGAGTGGGCGAACCCGACCAGCGATTTCTGGAACGAGATGATCGAGTCGCCCTGCACGAATGGCTCGACGAACCCCGACCACGTGGTCCTCATGGTGCTGAGCTGGACTTGCTGCACGACGCAGGCCGACTGGGAAACGCAGATCGACGCAGCGATCACGAATTTGATGGCCAGATATTCGGCCCTGAAGCGGATCGATCTCATGACGATCATCCGCGGACCCGGCAACATGGCCTGCCCGATGGCACCGACCGCGGGTGAGACCGACGTTGTTCCCCCCGAGCTCGATGCCGCCCTCGCCGCTACCGCGACGAAGATGCCGAGCTTCGTCTTCGTGGCTCCAAAATTCGAGGCACCCAGTTGTTCCATCTACACGGGTGGGGGGCCGGACGTGACCCCCGCGGGGAGCGCGACCATGGCGAAGATGATCGCCGCCTATTTCGTGAACCTGCAGTAGCCGGCTCTGACGCCCTGATCACGATCGCCGGCGGTTACTGCGCCGGTGAGGCCGGTGAGATCGCGGTGTAGTCGAGGAGGTTGCCGGTCATCATCAAGAGCGACAGGACCGCCCAGGACTCATCGTAGTAGGCGCCGCCGATGGTGAGCTGTCGGGGGGTCTTGACGAGCGCATAGGTGGCGTCGAGGAACGCCTGATACGACGCGTTGCTCATCGCGCCCACGCCCGCCGGGCCGATGAATGCGGCCGATTGTCCCTGCGCGGTCGTGTGCGCCGCGGAGTTCTTCGACCCATCCATGTTGTACCCGTCGACGATATTCGCGGCGCCGGCTTGGCTGAAGAAGTTGCTCGTCAGTGCGACGTAGGCTTGCGCGCGCGATGGGTTTATGGCCGCGGCGGCGCTCGCGTCCTTGGAGCCGTTCCAACACCAATCGACGCCGACGCGAAACGGCGTCCGGCACGCGTCGTACTGGTAATAGAACGGGCCTGCGCTGGAAGAGGCGCAGCTGGTGCTGGTCGTGCTGCACCACCCCGGGACGAGCCCGTTCATTGCGTTGCCGTTGCCGCTGAGTGCGAGCGCAATCGTGTCGAAGACGGTCTGCGTGACGGCGTCCCAGTCGTGGCTCGAGTCGAGCTGTTTGAACACTCGGTAGAAGGCCGGAGCGAAATACGAAATGTTGACGTCGTTGAACAGATCGGCCGACCCCCAACCATCGCCCGGGCCCGCCAGCTTGCTGCTATAGACCTCATGGTTCCAGATCGCCGAGATCTGGGCGGTAGCGAGGCTGCCGTAGTTGAGCGCGCCCTTGCTGCCCCACTGCTTGTCCGCCATCACCAGCCCAAATGCCATGTCCTCGTCTGCGTCCGTCGCACCGCCGGCACCGACAGTGGCTCCGGTCGCGTCCACCGACCAGTTCATCAAACCGCTTCCGTCGAGGTGAAGCTGCTCGTAATTCCACAAGTTATCGAACAGCGTGTGGGAAGCCGGATCGCCCATGTAGACCGCGATCAACATCCCGTAGCCGATTCCCTCCGAAACCGTGGAGTTGAGCGGCGTGGCGCCGTTCTGCCCGAGGCCGTCCGAGGGGGTGCGCTGAACCCGCTGGAATTTGTTGCCCGCGCTGTCCATGCCCGCGCCGTTCGAGGTGATGACGTCGGTCTTCCACTGGGCGTAGGCGGCCAGCACATCGTTGTTGTCGTAGCCCGTCGGGTTGATGCAACCCGCAAGCTGACGGTTCTGCGGGAAAGGAAAATTCGCGCCGCTCGTGGGCGGCGTCGGGCCGCGCGAAAGGCCGCTTCCCGCCGCGCCGCCGCTGTGCCCCGTCCCCGCGCTGTTACCGGTCCCCGCGCTGTTGCCGGTCCCCGCGCTGTTGCCGGTCCCCGCGCTGTTGCCCGTTCCAGAGATGTTGCCGGCGCCGCCGCCCGTGCCGCTGCCGGATGTGCCGCCCAAACCGCCACCGTGACCACCCGAGCCAGCGCCGCCGCCGGTCGCGCCGCCGCCAGTGGTCCCACCGCTCGCGCCCTGCCCCCCCGAGGACGTCCCCCCCGATCCCGTGGGCGAGTCCGGCCCGGATCTCGCCGGTGGTGAGCAGGCCAGGGGCGAGACAGCAACCAACGCCGTCAGCAGAGTCGCGAGGACGGCACTGAGCTGAGCAAAAGGTTCTTTAGGCATAGGAAATCCAGGCCGCCAATCCCCGCCCCCATCCCTCATGATCAGACTGCCGCGGCAGCGGCCGGTCAAGCTCTTTAATTTTCTGGAAAGACCAGCGCGCCGAAGCTGACCACGCTGCCATCGTCGATATTCCAGTGATCGTAAGAGAGGATCTGGCCTCGCGCTTCGGGGAGAGCTCGCAAGAACGTATAGAGGGGGGAGGATCCGCACCATTTGAGATCATCGTTGCCCCGCTGGTCGCCCTGATCGAGGACCAGGTTCCAAAAACCGCCGGCATCCCCCGCGGCGACACGATCCAGACGCGCCCGATCGCGCGCCGCGACCACCGCCAGCGGCCCTTCGTGTGCGCGCGCCGCGAACGGATCGCCGTAGCGCCGGCCGACGTGGGCGAAATCGACGCCCACCACGAACGAGAGTTGCCGCCCGCAACGCGCCGCCAGTTCGCCGAGCGCGCCGATGAAACGGGCGACGGCGTCGCTCGCCTCGGGTAGGCGGCGTACGCGCGGACCGGCCGCGAACGAGCCACAGAGCACCGGAAGAATCCGGACGGCGGGACCAAACAGATACTGCAAGAAGACCACCTGGAACTCGATCGAGTGTTCGACGGCGTGGCAGTAGTCCTCGATGGCGACCGCGCTCGGTGCGGCGTTGGCCAACTCGTCGACCAATCCCGTCTCGGTGCGCGCCCGGCCGAATGGCGTCGCGAACGGCTTGCGTGTCAGGCCGTAGCGATCGGCCTCGCCGTAGTGCGAGGTACCGAGAACCACGAAGATTCGATCGGCGTGGTCGGCCGGGAGAGCGCGGTAGGCCCGCACGTAGCTCGTCCGTCCCCCCTCCGGGCTGACATGCGGAGCGACGATGCCGCGAACATTGGATGGCGCGCTCGCCGGCACATTGGACGGCGCGCCGGGCGCACGCTCCGGTCTGGCGTCGAAATAGCCCCGAAGGGTTTCGGTGAGAGGTGCTGGCTCTGCTGGGTAGGCACCGCCCGCATGCGCCGACGGCCGCTCTGCGAGGGTGGCAAATTCGAGCTCTCGCACCGCACGAAGCTCGGCAAACCGCTGGTCGTCGAGAAAACCGGCTTCGTGCAGCGCCTTGACCAGGAGCCGCGCCGCCTCCCCAACCGCGACCTCGCCCGCCAGGCGCGCGAGCCTCGCCCGCAGATCGCCCTCGTCTTGCGCCCCGTCGAAACAGCCGAGGCAGCGCGCGAGCAGCGGCGGAATGAGAAGCGTCGTGGCCGAATAGCGAAAGGGATCGCGCACGACCAGCCCCGGCTGCTCCGGCAGAGGCGAAGGGATCACGTCGAGATCGGCGCGCAAGCGTGGCAGGGGGACTGCCATGAAATCGGCTCTCCCGAGTTGTGAGGTCGGCTTTCGTGAACAGCATGCACGACCGCAGCCGTGCTGCCTACCGCTTCCCGCGTTCACATTCACATTCGTCCAGCTGGCGCGCGTGCCGCGCGCGCGGCATGCTCACGTCATGTGGGGATCCGCGAAGAACAAGCTGCCCGCGGCCGGCGAAGCGCTCCCCGGCCGCGCCGAGAAAATGCGGGTTTCGGCGCGCCATTTCGTCAGCGGCGCGCCGCTAGAGCCGCCGTTTCCTGCCGGGATCGAGCTGGCGACGTTCGGGATGGGATGTTTCTGGGGCGCCGAACGTCTGTTCTGGCTACACCCGGGCGTCATCAGCACCGCGGCCGGCTATGCCGGCGGAGCCACGCCAAACCCGACCTACAACGAAGTCTGCTCGGGACGGACCGGACACGCCGAGGTCGTGCAGGTGGCCTTCGATCCCGAGGTCGCACGCTACGACGATCTCCTGAGGCTCTTCTGGGAGGGGCACGACCCGACACAGGGGATGCGGCAGGGGAACGACCGCGGGACGCAGTATCGATCGGCGATCTACACCCATGGGGACGCCCAGCGCGCCGCGGCCGAAACGTCGCGCGACGGTTACGCCCGCGCGATCGGCGCGGCCGGTCACGGCCCCGTCACGACGGAGATCGCACCGGCCCCACCGTTCTACTATGCCGAGGATATGCACCAGCAGTATCTGGCGAAAAATCCCGACGGCTATTGCGGTCTCGGCGGCACGGGCGTCGCGTGTCCAGTCGGATCTGCGGCGCGCTGACGGCCCGGGCCGCGCGACCGCATTCGAATTCGGCGTCCCTAACCCGACGACTCGTCCTCTTCGGCGTGCCAATCGGCGAGCTGGCGTTCAGCCTGACGGAGGTTCTCGAGCTGCACGCGCAACCGGTGGACGTTCGATTCGTAGACACGATTGTCGGGGGCAAGCGCGAGGGCGCGTTCCCAAGCCTCCAGTGCCTCGCCGTAACGGCCCGCGGCGCGAAGCTCGATCCCCCGATCGAACAGCTCGACCGCGTGCTGGAGCGGCGCGCGCTGGCTCGCGGGTGGCGGGAGCTCTGGCGTCCGGCGCCAACCGAGCACGCCCGGCGCCGTCGAGCCGGGACCCGCGCCGAGCGAGCGAGCGAACACATTCGTTTGCGGGCTCCAGTGCGGCGACGACGGCCCCGAGGGCGAAGGGGGACATGGCGGCGCCGGGGGCACGCCCGACTGCGCGCGCGCCGGGATCACCGGCACCGGGGGCGGTGCGGCGAACGCATGGATCGGGCCCGAGGCTTCGATGATCTCGACCTCACACAGCGCCTGATCGACGTCCGAGGTGACGTCCGGCGAGACCTCGACCGGCTCGGGAACCGCTTCGTGCACGGGCTCGAACAAGACCGGCGCCGGCGTCTCCGATGGTGATTCGATGAGAGCAGTCAACGACGCCGTCACGTCTCGCTCCTTGCTGGACGCGCCAAGGGCGGCGAGACAGGAACGCAGCGCCGCACCGAAATCGCGCGCCATGGCGAAACGCGCGTCCGGATCGGGCGCCATCGCCTTCATCACCGCCCCCGCCAGGGGCGGCGGCAGGTCCGGGACGCGCTCCCGCGGATCGCAGATTCGGCCGCTTTGCACGGCCTCGATGATCTCGCCGTCCGGCCCTTCGAAGGGTCGCCGCCCTGTCAGGCACTCGTAGAGAATCACGCCCGCCGAGTAGACATCGCTGCGCCGATCTTCGGCGGTGCGCCGAATCCGCTCTGGCGCCGCGTAGCGATACTTACCCACGAACACCGAAGGCAGCGGCGTGCGGATCGTCGCACGGGCGGCGCCGAAATCGATCAGCTTGGCCGAGCCGCTGGTCGAAACGATGATGTTGTCCGGACTGAGATCGCGGTGTACGAGCCCGAGCGGCCCCTGGCGATCGGAGATATCGTGAACGCTCTGGAGCGCCTCGCACACGTCGATCATCACGTGCAGCGTCGCCGCCACCGGCAGACGTTCACCCCGCGCGATCATGCGTTTGTTAGCGAAGCGCAGCGTGAATCCGGACACGTATTCCATCGCAATGAAATACCGCCCCTCCAGCTGACCGAAATCGAAGACGTGCGCGATGTTCGGGTGACTGAGAGCCGCGGCCAGCGTCGCTTCGTTGATGAACATCTGGACCAGCTCCGGCCGGCTCGCCAGATGCGTCAGCATCGTCTTGATGACGATTCGTTTCTCGAACCCTCGGGCGCCCTTGATCTTCGCGCGCCATACCTCCGCCATGCCGCCCACGGCCAGGCGCGAATCGATCTCGTACCTGCTGAACTGTGTGCCCGTCTGCCACGGTGAAGGTGACGCCGCGACCGGAGCCTTCTGGCGCGACCCCTCGCCGACGTTCGTCAGGGTCGTCGTACGACGGCCGGTGGCCCGGAGGTCATTCGCCATCACGACACCTCCCCTGCCGCAAACCGGCTATTCGGACCCCGCTTCCTTTCCCCTCGTGCCCACAGTAGGGGATCAACGGCGCACCGACGGAGAACTTAACTGGCGCATCAGGAAGTGCAGGCTGGCTTGCACTTCTCGGCCGCGGTGTTTGCTCCCGTTTGCCTCGGCGGGCGACCCCCGGCATTCTTCCGCGCGTGTCGGCCTTGTTTCAGACGCTCTTTTCGACCGAGATATTCCTGCCCCGTGGGCACGAGTATCTGTGGACGCCGCGGCTCCTAAAGCTCGAGATCGCGTCGAACCTGATCATTGCGGTTTCTTGTCTGGCGATGGCTGGCGCGCTCTGTCGCATCCTCGCCAAGCGCGCCCTTCTTGCGCGGCGCGCACAAATCGCGCTCGGCCTGTTCGTGTTTTGCGCCGCCGCAACGCACTTGCTGGATCTCTGGGTGATCTGGGCGCCGCGCTACTGGCTGGATGCCGTAGTCCGCAGCGGAACGGCCATCGTTGGAGCGGCAACCGCAATCGCGCTCTTCACCAACCGCGGCGATGCCTGACTACGGCGATTTGGACGGGCTCGGCCTGGCCGCGCTGGTGCAGAAGCGGCAGATCTCTGCGCTGGAGCTGCTCGATGAGGCAATCGCGCGCGCCGAGCGCGTGAACCCACGCCTCGGCGCCATCATCGGCCCGCTCTACGACGAGGCACGACGCGACGTCCTGGCCCTGCCCGGCAGCGAAGCCGCCGCGGGTGCGTTCGCGGGCGTGCCGTTCTTGCTCAAAGATCTCAATGGCGAGATGGCCGGCGTGCCGGCGACGGGCGGAAGCCGGTTTCTCGCGGGCTATAGACCAGCACGCGACGCGACGATCGTAACCCGCTTCCGCCGCGCCGGATTGATCATCTTCGGCAAGACGAACCTGCCCGAGCTCGGGCTTTTACCGGCGACGGAGCCGGCGCTCCACGGCCCCACCCGAAACCCGTGGAACCCGACGCTTTCACCCGGGGGATCGAGCGGTGGCTCGGCAGCCGCCGTCGCCGCCGGCATCGTCCCGATCGCGCACGCGAACGACGGCGGCGGATCGATCCGGATTCCGGCGTCCTGTTGTGGCCTCTTCGGCTTGAAACCAACGCGCGGGCGAACACCGGTCGGGCCCGACCGGACAGAGATCTGGAACGGGCTTTCGATCGGACACGTCATCTCGCGCAGCGTGCGGGACAGCGCCGCCGCGCTCGACGCTATCGCCGGCCCGGAGCCCACCTCGCCCTATTGGGCCCCCCCGCAAGCTCGCCCGTTTCTCGCCGAGGTCGGGGCGCCAGCGGGTCGCTTGCGGATCGCCCTCACCAAACGACCTCAGGCAGCTCTCGCCGCGCTCCACTCGGACTGCATCGCGGCGGCCGACGATGCCGCTCGCCTGCTCACCGACCTCGGCCACGATGTCGAAGAAGCCGATCTGGATGTCGATGCCGAGGCTTTCGCGCGGGACTTCTTCACGCTCACCTGTGTCGAAATGGCGGCGCTCCTGGCCAGCTGCCAAGCGCTCGTCGGCCGCAGTCCTCGGCGCGGCGAGATCGAGACCAGCACCGCCGTCACCGCGATACTCGGGCGGCAACGGACCGCGCTGGAAGCGGCGCGCGCGCGCGAACGGCTGAACGCCATCGGCCGTCGCGCGGCCGCCTTCTTCGAAGGGTACGATCTCCTCCTGTCGCCGACGCTGGGCACGCCACCGCCGGCGATCGGCGCGTTGCGCCCGCGTGGTCTCGAAGCGTTCGGACAAGAGGTCCTCACCCGACTGCACCTCGGCGTTCTGCTGCGGATTCCCGGTCTCGTGGAGGCGTCCGTGCGCCGCGTTTTTTCGTTTATTCCGTTCTCGCCGCTCGCCAACGTGACCGGCCAGCCGTCGATGAGCGTACCGCTCTTCTGGAACGCCGCGGGGCTGCCAATCGGCAGCCAGCTGACCGCGCGGTTCGGCGACGAGGCGACGCTGTTCCGGATCGCCGCCCAGCTGGAAACCGCCCGCCCCTGGCGAGATCGACGCCCGATCCTGCATGCCGACGCCCGATCGATCGGCGGCGCGACGCTCTGACCGCCGATTGCGGCCCCGGCAGCTCACTCCGTCCAGGTGGCGATCGCGCGCGGCGCCAGCACGGCGGGGCCGACGATCCACCCGCTTGGGACCCGCCCAGCCTCCGGCTCACCCCCGGTCGACGCGGACCGTGATCTCACCGTCGGTGCCGACGTGGACGGTAACGGACCAGGGGTTGCAGCAGACCGAGCAGTCCTGCACGAATATCTGATCGCCGGTAGCGTCGGGATCGTAGTCGGCGGCGATATCGCCGGGCTCGCCGCAGAACGGACATTCGACTTCACCGTCGCTCAAGGTCGCAGTCCATAAAGCGAGCTCATCGGGACGCGTGCCACGCTAGCCGGCGAAGTCGAACAGGAGCACCTCCGCCGTCTCCGGCGAAGTTATCGAGACCTTCTCCTCGTCGTCAATCGCGACGCCGTCGCCGGCCTTCAGGCTGGTGCCGTTCACGACCGCGGAGCCGCGCGCAACGTGCAGCCAGCCTTTGCGACCTCCGAAACCGCGGCTCACCGAGGCGCCCGCACCGAGGAGCGTGGCGAACATGCGCAAGTCCTGCTGAATCCGGACCGAGCCGTCGGCCCCGTCGGGCGAGGCAACCAGGCGCAAGCGCCCGCGTTTTTCGTCGTCGGCGAAATACTTTTGCTCATAGCCGGACGGCAAACCCGCACGCTTCGGCACCACCCAGATCTGCAGAAAATGGACGGAGCTCTCTTTCGAGGCGTTGTACTCGCTGTGAACCACACCCGGACCGGCGCTCATGCGTTGCACGTCGCCGGGCTTGATGACCGAGCCGTTGCCGATGTTGTCCTTGTGCTGGAGCGCGCCCTCCAGCACGTACGAGATGATCTCCATGTCGCGATGGCCGTGCGGCGGAAAGCCTCCACCCGCGGCGACCGTGTCGTCGTTGAGGACCCGCAGTGGGCCGAACCCCATGTGGGCCGGGTCGTAGTAATCGGCGAACGAGAACGTGTGGTGCGTATCGAGCCAGCCGTGATTTGCGTGGCCGCGATCTTCTGCCTTCCGAACGGTCAACATAATCCGGATCCTACCTGGAAGGGGAGGAATATGCCCTCGTGGGTCTTGTCTTTAAGGCTGACGCCCCCATGTTCGACCTTTAGTCGGGGGGCCCATTCGTCGATACACCCCCCGAAATGCGAAAGCTCTCAATGGAGGTTCCCGTGGGCATAGGTCGGAAATTCTCGAGTGGACTGCCAGTTTTGGCGATGACCGGCCTGTTTCTCGTGGCCTGCGGAGATTCCAACCCCGGGTCTGCGACCGACGCTGCGGCCGGTGCTGACGGAGCCTCGTCCGGCGGTTCCGGTGGAAAGGCAACTGGCGGTTCTGGCGGCGCTTCGTCCGGGGGTGCCGGCGGCGCTGCTGGAGAGGCAACCGGCGGTGCGGGCGGTGCGGCTGGAGAGGCAACCGGCGGTGCGGGCGGTGCGGCTGGAAAGGCAACCGGCGGTTCCGGCGGTGCCTCGTCAGGCGGTTCCGGCGGTGCCTCGTCAGGTGGTGCCGGCGGTGCCGCTGGGAAGGCAACCGGCGGCTCTGGCGGTGCCTCGTCAGGCGGAGCCGGCGGTGCTGCTGGAAAGGCAACCGGCGGCTCTGGCGGTGCCTCGTCAGGCGGAGCGGGAGGAGCGGGAGGAGCGGGAGGAACAGCAGGCGCAGCAGGAGCCGGCGGTCAAGGCGGTGCGTCCACCTCCACCGATGCGGGCGTAGACGCCCCACCGGCTGTCCCTGCGACGACCATCTCCACGAGCCCGATCGCCTTCGGCGCCGTGGATTGCGGATCGGCGGGCGGCACGAAGACGCTCTCCTTTTCCAATACCGGGACCGCGAGCCTCCATTACCGCGCCTCCATGGATCTGGGTGGCCTCTTTTCTTTGCAAGGCGCCTTGTCCGACGGATCGGTCTCGGGCGACGTGAGCCCAGGCTCCGGCGCGACGCTGACCGTCGTGGCCGGAATCGTCCCGACGACGAGCGCTTCGGGCGCGGTTCTCCAGGGATCGCTCACGGTCACGACGAATGCGGCCGGCGCCGACAACACGCAGATCCCGATCACCATGACCGCGCAAGGGAGCACCTGTACCTTGACGTGCGGCTCGTTCGCCAAGTGTACGCCCAGTAACGCGTCCCCCTACTGCGCCAACACCGCGACCGACAACGCCAACTGCGGCACCTGTGGCAATTCCTGCGGTGTGGGCGAGGTCTGCACCGCTGGCGTCTGCGCGCTGACCTGTGGCGCCCTCACCAAGTGCTCGCCGACCAGTGGAGCTCCCTATTGCGCCAACGTCGCAACCGACAGCGCCAACTGCGGCACCTGCGGCAATTCCTGTACCACGGGCCAGGTCTGCAACGGTGGCGTCTGCACGCTCAGCTGCGGCGCCCTCACCAAGTGCTCGCCGAGCAGCGGCGCGCCTTACTGTGCCAACACCACAACCGACAACACCGACTGCGGCACCTGTGGCAATATCTGCCCGGCTGGCCAAGTCTGTAGCAGCGGCTTCTGCACGATCACCTGTGGGACGCTCACGACCTGCACGCCCACGAGCGGCGCCCCCTATTGCGCCAACACCATGACCGACCGCGCCAACTGTGGCACCTGCGGCAATTCCTGCGCCACCGGTTACGTCTGCGTCGCCGGCGTTTGCACGATTACCTGCGGCTCGCTGTCGACCTGCACGCCCACGAGCGGCGCCCCGTACTGCGCCAGCCTCACGACCGACAACGCCAACTGCGGTGCTTGCGGAACCTCCTGCACCGCCGGTCAGGTCTGCACCGCCGGCCATTGCGCGATCACTTGCGGAGCGCTATCGACCTGCACCCCGACGAGCGGCGCCCCCTACTGCGCCAACCTCGCCAGCGACAACGCCAACTGCGGTACTTGCGGAACCTCCTGCACGACCGGCGGCCAGGCTTGCGTCGGCGGCGTCTGCACGGCGACCTGCTCTTCAAGCGAGACGACCTGTAACGGAATGTGCACCAACACCTCCTTCGACCCGAGCAACTGCGGGACCTGCAACAACACCTGCACCTTCGCGCAGGGATCGGGCGCTTGCTCCGGCGGGGGCTGCATCCTGGCCTCGTGCAACGCCGGATACCTGGACTGCAACCACATCCAGACCGACGGCTGCGAGGTCAACAAGAACACGGATGCCGCGAACTGCGGCGCTTGCGGCGCGTCGTGCGCCTTGGGAGAGACGTGCAATCTCGGGATTTGCACGGCGAACCTTTCCTCGGGTTTCCTCGGATATTGGAAGCTGGATGACGCCTTTGGGTCGACGAGCGCCCTCGACAGCGGCCCCAACCATCTGAACGCCCAGGTGCAGGGTCCCGTGACCTTCGTGCCCGGCGCCGGGAAACAGGGCTCGGGCGCGATCTCGCTCGCGGGCAACGGCTATCTGAGGGTTCTCTTCCCGAACGATGCCGCGAACCAGGGCACGGGCGTATCCATCCCGCAAGGGAACATCACCTTCGCGATGTGGTTCCAGACCAGCGCCTCCGTCGACGGCGGGCTTCAGGTCATCGAGGGTAGCACCTGGGGTGGCGGCTGCGACCGCATAGTCGGCAACGGGGGCGGCACGATGTTGCAATACAACTCCTGGTCGGAGGTCAACATGTCGGGCACCATCGCTGTGAACGATGGCGCCTGGCATCAAATGACCTACGTCCTCGACGAGACCAACGGGTTCAAGGCCTACATCGACGGGGTTCTCAACGTCAGCTCCACGACCGCGACCGGCAACTGCGGCGAGGGATGCAGCGGCTTTAACTGGGCTTCAGATTATTGGATCGGACGAGGCGGCGGATGCCGATTCAGCGCCGACTACTTCGTAGGCCTGATTGACGACGTGCGCTTTTACGACCACGTGCTTTCGCCGGCCGCGGTGCTCCAGCTCTACAACGCCACGAAGTAGCTTGGGGACGGCGGCGCGATGAAGCGCGCCGCCGTACTCCAGGGCGCTATCCCCGCGCTATCCCCCCCCTAAAGTCGCTCCGGCGATGAGCGGAACGGGTCAGACCTCACCCGGACCCACGTTCTGGCTTCTCCGTCGCCGCCAGCGTTGCACCAGCGGCCGTTGCCTTCGCCGCCGGCCGGCCCCTTTTGACCTTCGGCGGCAGGGCGCGGGTGTACGCCACCGCTTTGAAAATCCAACTGCGAAGCGCAGGCGCCTTGGCGACGAGGCCGGGCGGCAGGACGACGTATTCGGTCATCGGCCGGCCGGGCATGGGCTCGAATATGCGGGCGCCGGGTTTGGCGAGCAGCACCTTCCGCTCAGCTTCCGGCAATCGGACGATGACCTGTTCCTGGTGCAGGCCGGCCGCCAGGTTGCCGTTCACGAACGCGGCGGGGTAGCCGAACATCTGGCGCCGTTCGACGCGCGGGCCAGCGGGGAGAGCGGCGCGGAAGGCCGCGGCGAGGGCCTCTGGGGATTTTCGCCAGGTCGGCATTGGGACACTCTACGCCGGAATGATTCACAGATGCGCGGCGGGAGCGCAGAGCCCCATCCGATCGGAGCTGCGAACACGCGGCTCAGCGTCGGCGCGATCTGAATCGGTCGCGCACCAGGCGTCGGTGCCGTGATCGCTACGACCCTGCCCGGAGCAAGAAGAATTGCTGCATGGGGTTTTCGATGGGTAACTTTTCGAAGGACCTGAACCCCGCCTGCCCGGCAAGCTCGCGCGCGCCAGCCTCGCCGATGATGGTTCCAAGGCCGGCGCCGCCCTCGGCCAAGGACACGGTCAAACAGTGAAACGGGCTCAGGTTGGCGCGCAGCTTCCCTTGAGGGTTGCGGTTTTCGAGTGGCTCCCGAGAGCCGCTCGGCTCCGACCAGAAGACAGCTCCGTTCGCCGACAATACCCCTGCCATCGCGCGCAACGACTGCACCGGATCGACCATGTCGTGTACGCAATCGATTGCAACGACCAGATCGAAGAGGCCATCGACGCTCCCATCGATCGGCTGCGCGGAGAACCGAACATTGGCGAGATCGGCCTTCCGAGCCAGAGATTGAGCCTTTTCGATGCTCGGTTCGTGAACGTCGATTCCCAGGATCGCGCTTTTCGGAAATGCCCGCGCGAGGGCTATCGATGAACGGCCCAGGCCGCACCCGACATCGAGGACGGATATGCCTCGATCCAGCTCTTCGACGATCCCGGGCGCGCCCGGCAACCACTGTTGAACGAGCAGATGCTCGAACCAGGGACGGTGCATCCGCTCGATGGCATCGTGAATTTCGGTTGGGAGATCACCGAACGGGATCCCGCCCCCGTTTTTGAACACGTCGATGAGCCGAGGCGCCAGCAGGAGCGAGGGCAACGCGAATTGAAACACGCCGCCAATGAACGTGCGGGCGGCTTCGTCGACGAGCGCGGCCGTCTGCTCGGGAGTCATGAAGTACGCGCCCACTTCGGCGTCGTGCTCGATGTACCGCGACGAGACCATCGCCTTCAACCACTCGCGGACGTAGCGCTCGTCGAGGCCGGTCTGCCGTGCAAGGCCATCGCTCGAAGCGGGCCCCAGTATCGCGAGCGCCGAGAACAGGCCCAGCTTGTCCCCGATGTACGCCAATCCGACCGTGAACGCGCCGCCAACGTCATCGACTACCAGCTCCCCAATCGGCTTTTGGCTCGGGCTGAGATTCATCGCGCTATTTTGCCACGCGAGCATCGGCCCCGAGGTGCTGGGCGCGTAATTACTGAGAGTTGGCGTCGCCTGCGTGGGTGCCGGCGTCGCTCCCGGAAGGCCCAGCGTCGCCCGCGTCACCTGCGGAAGCTCCGGCATCGCCCGCGCGCGTGCCGGCCTTGGTCCCGTCAGCCGCAGGATCGTGGTAGCCGAGGAGAGCGGTCTTGACGACCATGCCTGGGGCATTGGGGGTCCCATCCCAGCCCGCGATGACCGACGGGAAGGCGCATCCTCCCGGAAACCAAGCCCAGGCGGTCCAACTGGCGCCGTGCGCGTCCGCGTACGTGATGAGCTCCTGGCTGTAGGCCGACGCGCAGGCGGAAACGCCGCCGTCGGTGGTCACCATGCTGGAGTCGCCGAATTCGGTGACAACCACCGGGTCGGTCGCGGTCAGAAAGCCCCAGGACCTGTCCCAGGACGCCGGGCCTTTGCCGGATTCGTTGTAGGGATGCGTCGCGTAGAGGATGTTGTAGCCCTCGATGCGATTGCTCGGGACGCCCGATAGATCGAAAGCGTAATTGAGACCGCCGATCACCACCAGATTGTCCGCGCCGGCCGCCCGCACGGCGGAGTAGAGCTGCTGCATCCCCACGGCCGTCCACCCTTTGCCGGAGCTTCCGCCGCCTTTCCAGACATCCCAGGTCACGTCGTGCGGCTCGTTGTAGAGCTCGAACAGCACGCGCCCGTCGTCCTTGTAGCGAGTGGCCACCTCCGTCCAGAACGTTATCGAATTTACGTCGGCCATGCTCTGCTGGCAGTTGCCCATCGGGTCGCAACCGCCGAGGACTCCGGTGTCGGACCAGTGCAGGTCGAGGATCACGTCCATCCCCGCGCTCTCCGCCCAGTTGACCGCGCTGTCGACGAGATAGGGGTAGCCGGCATCGTAGAGTTTGTTGGGGGTGGCGGAAGATCCGGCCAGCCAGAAGTCCTGATTGAGCGCGATGCGCACCACGTTCGCCTGCCAGGAGGCCATCAGCTGGAAGTCGGGAGCGGACAGGTTCTGCCCGATCGGGGACCATTCGAGCGAAGGGCGGTCGACGCCGTGAAACAGGTGAGCCTTGCCCAAGGCCGTGCAGACCGTATTGCCCTTGACGTAGTAGCCGCCAGGCGCCACGTGCTCGCCGGTGGCCGCGCAACCGGTCGGGGTCGAAGGGCCCGTGGTCGGCGGGGCGCCGCCGCCACCGCTCGGAAAAAGCGACGAGCAGCTGGCGACAGACAGCGCAAGAGTCGAGACGAGCAACCGAGAGACACGAAGCAAAGCGAACCTCCCAGATCTTGGAGCAAGATAGTAACGAACTGCGGAGCGGACTTTCCGACGATCATACGCCGAGCTACTCGCAGATGAACTTGAGATCGTCGATGTAGATGTCGTAGTTGGCGCCGGGGACGTTCACCTGGAACTGGATCCCGTAGATCTTCGACGGCGTGATGTGGGGCTTGTGCGGGTTCCCCCAGCCGGCGAGCTGCTTCATGCTCTTGAACGGAAATACGTACTGCTTCCACTCGGGCGTGAAGCTCATGTCGGCGCCGAAGTCGTTGAAGCACTCCGTGCAAACGCCCCCGTCCGGATCGCTGTTGACGTCCGGCACCTTGAGGCGAACCTTCCCCGTCGAGCTCTCGCCGCGCTTGGCCCAAAAAGTGATCCCGCTGTACTTCGAGGCGTCGTAT
>CAAGKR010355653.1_pt1 | contig 15576 bp, 13 predicted proteins | sample 2556971 | NCBI WGS metagenome assembly CAAGKR01 (sample SAMEA5207829, study PRJEB30636) | soil metagenome | biome: forest; feature: boreal; material: soil | place: USA | collected 2011-09 | depth 1 m | reverse complement strand
GAGATGACATGGTCCGTTGGTTTGGCTGCATGTTCGCGCACGTAATCCATGTTCAACTCCACGCCCCAGCCCGGACCCTGCGGTAGATCGAAGAATCCATCCCTCACTTCCGGATAAGGACTGCCTGCTTTCTTGATTTCGCTATCCGAGAAATCGTTGAAATGCTCCAGGATTTTTCCGTTTCGCAGGCCAGCCATCAAATGCAATGCCGCCGTGGTGCTGATGACTCCACCCACGTTATGCGGTGCGATCATTATTGAATACGTTTCCGCGGCTGCGCAGATCTTCTTTGTCTCGAGGAAGCCGCCACACTGGGTCATATCCGGCTGAAGTATCTGAATCGTCCGCCGGGGAAAGAGATCGCGGAATTGCGAAGCGGTATAATATCTTTCTCCGGTGGCAATCGGAATGGCGGTGTGGCGCGCCACCGCCTCCAGGGCTCCGGGATCATCCGGGCGGCATGGTTCTTCAATCCAACCAGGGTTGTACCTTTCGATGGCCTTGGCGATTTCAACAGCCTGGTGCGGAGCGAACCTGCCGTGCATTTCAACAAACACCTGATTGTCGCGCCCCGCGACGGCAAACACCGCTTCCAGAATATCAAGGCTGCGAAAATATTCTTCGCGGGTCAGTTCCAGATTGCCGTTGCCAAAGGAATCGAGTTTCATCGCCCGGTATCCGCGCTTCAAGACCTTTTGGGCCGCGGCCGCAAACGATTCGGGAGTGCGGTCGACGGTGTACCACCCGTTCGCGTAGGCGGGGATTTTGTCCCTTACCTTCCCACCGACGAGCGCATATACCGGCAGGTTGGCTTTCTTGCCGATGCAATCCCAGCAGGCCATTTCCACCAGGGCGAGCCCGGTCATCGCCACCTCGCCGGGTAATCCAAAATCCAGCAGCGTGAATCTTTTGTATAGATCCTCGATATCAATCGCGTCGTAGCCGACGATGTGCCGCCGCACGTCTTTCAGGTATTCGCACACTGTATGCGTCTTGGACACGACGCGCGCTTCTCCAAAGCCGCGAATTCCCTCATCGGTCTCCAGCACCAGGTAGGTGAGGTTGCGCCAGGGCGTTTGCAGAACAAATGTTGAGAAATCCGTAATCTTCATGCGATTCCCTTTGGGTGCGCGGTCATCATCCATCTTTCCTTAGCAGAAATGGTTCGCCGTGGTTCATCTTCAGGTACGCCGTATCGGGGCATAGCTGTTTCAGCGCCACCTCGAACTGATGCGGATCGGACTGGTTATCTTCGAACATGTCGTAATGGCAAGGGATGGCAATACGCGGTTTGATATTACTCGCTAAGTCTGCCGCTTCCCAATGCGACAGATTGTTAAACCCGCCGTTGATGCAGGTAATCATCGCGTCCGGATGATGTTCAGCAGCAGCGTACAGGAGTGGATGATGATCGGTGTCTCCGGTAATGTACATTTTTGGGCCGTCGCCAAACTGCAGCACGAAGCCGAGATGGTTTAACTCCGTCGTGTCGGTTGGGAGAGCGAAAGTTGCGGTCAGTCGTGCGTCTTTGAATTGATAGACGGCGCTCGGCCAGACGGTCTGAATTCGGCTAGATTCCACTCCGGCACTGCGGTATAGCGGCTCGCATTGGCCCGCGCCAACGAATGCAACCGTATCCTTATTGCGCAGCGCATGGATGGTGTCAGGGTCCAGATGGTCGAGATGGTTGTGTGTGCAGGCGTAGAGATCAACTTCGACTTCTTTCGGTGCAATCAAGACGGGGACTTTCCGGCGCAGATTTAAATTTGGATATTCACGCTCGCAACTGTGCGACAGATAAAGATCAACGGAAACTAACGAGCTTTCCGGCGACTTGAAAATATAGCCGTTTTGACCAAGCCACCACACCGCCATGGCATTTTTGTCGACACGATATTCCTTAATAGACTTCATCAACGCTGGCTGCACCGGAACGCTCCGCGACGCTCATGCGTCATTGCTGCTTTGTGCAAATCTAAGCTTGCCCGCACACCTGGCGTTGCTTGCCCAGTCCCAAAATTTCTAGCTCCACAACGTCGCCGGCTTTCAGGAATTGCGGCGGCTTCATTCCGAGTCCTACACCCGGCGGAGTGCCCGTAGAAATCAGGTCGCCCGGTTCCAGGGTCATGAATTGTGAAAGGTAACGAATTAGCTCCATCACCCCGAACACCATAGTGGAAGTATTGCCCTTTTGCCGTGGCTGCCCGTTCACGAAGAGACTCATCGGCAAATCAGAAACATTTCTAATTTCATCGGGGGTGGACAGCCACGGGCCCAAAGGATTAAACGTGTCACAGCTTTTGCCCTTGGTCCATTGCCCGCCTCGTTCGAGTTGGAATTCACGCTCGGACACGTCGTGCGCCAGCACATAGCCGCCGACACACGACTCAGCATCCTTATGCGATTCCACATAGCGCGCCGTGCTTCCAATCACCACCCCCAATTCCACTTCCCAATCAGTCTTGGCACTCTTGCGCGGGATTAAAAGTTCGTCGTACGGGCCGACGACCGTATTTGCCGCCTTCATGAATACAATCGGCTCTGAGGGAACGGGCATGCCGGATTCTTTGGCATGATCCGAATAGTTCAGCCCGATGCAAATAACTTTTCCGGGCCGCGCGACCGGAGCTCCCCAGCGCACTTTGTCATCAACCGTCGGCAACTTCTCCAAAGGATGAGTCGCGACAAATCTTGCCAGTCGCTCCAGGCCCGAATCGTTGAAAAAAGCGTAGTTCCAATCCGTGAAATGCTCGGAGAGATCCCGGCGCTTTCCATCGACCGACAGAATTCCCGGCTTTTCTTTTCCCATGACTCCAAAACGAATCAATTGCATCCGCGCAACCCTCCTAAGTGACCAACGCCGCCCAATAGTATACGAGAGGATTCACGGAAGCGCTCGCGCGCATCGAAGTGAACGAGCATTCAGAAGCATTCAGAAGCATTGACAGACGTAAGTCCGCGCCATACCATCGAACTGTTTTTGAGCATTCTGCACATTTACCAGGACAAACCCGCATGAGTCTTCGCGATTTCCTTTCCAAACAGTTTATAGATGTAATCGATTGGGTCGAACCCGAAGATGGCATACTTGCTTACCGCTATCCCATGCAGGATCGGGAGATTCAGAATGGCGGCAAGCTTACCGTTCGAGAGTCGCAAGTCGCGCTCTTTGTGAACGAAGGCACCGTCGCCGACGCCTTTAGCCCGGGCTTGTACACATTGAATACGCAAACGCTGCCGATTCTTACCTATCTGAAGAACTGGGACAAAGCGTTTCAGTCGCCATTTAAATCCGATGTCTACTATTTCTCAACCCGTACGCAGACTGACCAGCATTGGGGTACGCAAAATCCCATCACCATTCGTGACAAGGAATTTGGCGCGGTGCGGCTGCGCGGTTTTGGAATATATTCTTATCACCTGACAGACGCGAAGAAGTTCTATGGCAAAATCAGCGGCACGCGCGATGTCTACCACGTAGCAGATCTGGAAGGCCAACTGCGCAATACCATTGTCGCGAAAATGACCGATACTTTCGCCGCCAGCCAGGTTCCCTTTCTGGACATGGCTGCGAATCAGGAGGCACTCGCCGATAAAATTGCCGGGCAAGTGAATCCATCCTTCTGCGACTATGGATTGTCGCTCGATACCTTCGTAGTAGAAAACCTGTCGCTCCCCGATGAATTGCAGAAGGTTCTGGACCAGCGCATCAGCATGAACGTGATCGGCGATATGGGCCGTTTCACGCAGTACGAAGTGGCGCAATCTATCCCCATCGCAGCCGCGAATGAAGGCGCGGGAGTCGCGGGAATTGGCGCTGGGCTCGGCGCTGGAGTGGCCATGGGCCAGGCCATGATGGACGCTTTGAAGAAAGCTGGGACCTCTGGAGGAAGTCCTCCGGTCGCCGAGGCCAATCCGCCAGCGCCTGTGGCAAGTGTAACCGCCCTCCCGGAAACGAAATTCTGCCAGGAATGCGGCAAACCCATTCCGCGGAGCAGCAAGTTCTGCCAGGAATGCGGGAAACCGCAATCGTAGTGGCGCTGACCGCCATGACTGGCGTTGAATGGGTGGTCGAGGCGTTTGACTGCTCGCCGGCCGCACTACGTGATCTCTCAACTCTGCAGGAACTTTTCGGCCGCGTCATCCGTGAAATGGATCTGCGTCCGATTGCTCTGACGCAATGGCACCAATTCCCTCTCACCAATGGAATCACTGGTTTATGCCTGCTTGCCGAATCACACCTGGCCTGTCACACATTCCCGGAATTTGGCACTCTTTGCCTGAACCTTTTCTGCTGTTCACCGCGCACGGCGTGGACTTTTGAAGCTGTCCTTGCGGAATTGTTCGCGGCAAAATCTATTTCCGTGCGCTGTCTGGAACGGCCGTATGGCGTGGCGCCGCAACAGGTGGCGAGTGATTAAGAAATTGTTGGTCTTACCCTGATGACGGAGCATTTTGCTCAATGACGAAGCCTGTCTCCACATGCCCAAATTGCGGCGCGAAAATCGTCTTCCAATGGTCCAGTAGCGTGCAAACCGTCTGCGAATATTGCAAGAGTATTCTAGTGCGAACCAATGTGGATCTCACCAGAGTCGGCCAGGTTGCCGATCTGCCGCCAGACAGTTCGCCCATCCAAATCAATACCGAGGGAAAATACGGCAACAATTCGTTCGTGGTGGCCGGGCGCATTCTTTACGAGTACGCGGAGGGTGGGTGGAACGAGTGGAATATCGTGATGAATGACGGAAGCGGCGCCTGGCTCTCCGACGCGCAGAACGAATATGCGGTGTCCAAACCATTTTCCACCGCGAACCTTCCTTCGGCCGCGCAATCAAGTGTGGGTCAACAATATACCTGGGGTGGTCAGAACTATACGGTCAGCGTGATTACACTCGCCAGCTATCGTGGCGTCCAGGGAGAATTGCCATTTCAATATTGGGATAAAACAGTAGTCACATTTGTCGATCTGCGTTCGGATAGCAGCAAGTTCGCGACACTCGACTACAGTGACGAACAGCCGGCGCTTTATCTCGGTGAATTCGTCGAATTCGAAGACTTACGCTTGAAAAATCTGAGATCGTTTGAGGGTTGGTGATGGACATGGGCACGCCACCGTCCGCGGGTCCTCCGAAACCACAGGTGAAGGCGCTGCAATGCCCGAAGTGTGGCGCTGCGATCGTGATGCGCTCGTTCGGCCAAGCGGTTTCGGTGGTATGTAGCGGCTGCCATTCCATCCTCGACGCCAAAGATCCAAATCTCCAAATTCTGCAAGAGTTCCAGAGGATTACCGGTGGTATCGCTCCGCGCATACCGCTGGGCGCGCGCGGCAAAATGCGCGGTACGGACTACGAAGTCATCGGCTTCCAGGAGCGAAGCACCAGCTCCGAGGGCATCGCCTATAGTTGGAGCGAGTACGTCCTGTTCAATCCTTACAAAGGCTTCCGTTACCTCACGGAATACAATGGTCACTGGAACGACGTTACGGTTTGCAAGGAAGTTCCGGTGCTGGATCCGAGGTTGGAATCCATGCCGTTTGCGGTGGTCAACTACCTCGACGAAAATTACAAACATTTTCAAACTTGCGAAGCGCAGACAACTTTTGTGCTCGGCGAATTTCCCTGGCAAGTGAGCGTGGGTGAAAATTCCACGGTCACCGATTTCATTCATCCCCCGCGCGTGCTATCGCGCGAAAAAACTTCGGGCGAAGTGACCTGGTCTCTCGGCGAGTACATGTATGGCCACGACATTTGGAAGGCTTTCAATCTGCAGGGCGATCCACCGCCGGCGACCGGGGTCTTCGAGAATCAACCATCTCCGACCAGCCCGAGCGTCAAGCAAACATGGCTAGCTTTCGTGGGATTCGCGCTTTTCCTGCTCCTTCTGATGGCCGCTTTTGATGTGGCCTCGCAACGGACCCAGGTGTTAAACGAGTCGTACCAGCTCAATTCCGGCCCGCCCAAGGGCGAAGCCTCTTTTGTAACCAATGTGTTTGAACTAAAAGGTCGCATCTCCGACCTACAAATCACCACACTCACCAATGTACGCAACAGCTGGATTTATCTGAACTACGCGCTAATCAATCAAGACACCGGCGAAGCCTGGGACTTTGGACGAGAGATGAGCTTCTATCACGGTTACGACAGCGATGGCTCCTGGACCGAAGGTAGCGCCAACGACTCCGTCACCATCCCGTCGATTCCAGCGGGCCACTATTATCTGCGCATCGAACCAGAGGCCGACGCGGTGCACCCGCAAATTTCCTACCAGGTGGTCGTAAGACGTGATGTGCCGGCACCGGGGATCTATGGCGTGGGGTTTTTGGCGTTGCTGATTCCCGCGATCATCATCACTTGGAGATCGCTCGGATTTGAGCGGGCAAGATGGTCCGAGAGCGACCATCCGGTGTCTGCTGTCTTCCAAGGAGGATCCGATTAATGTTTCAGAAAATATATTTGGTCTATGGAGTGCTGGTGCTCGGTCTCACAGGCTTTGCCACCTACCGCGGCTGGAGCCTGGATTCCGTGAACCAACTTAAGAATGTTCCGCGATCTATTCGAGATAACCCAGGTTCGTATCGCTCGGTATACAGCGGGTATCATCACTACACTGGAGGTAAATAAGGTGAGCATGTTTCCCGTCGCAAATATTGTGAACGCGCTGGTTTTTGCATTTATCGGCGTGATGGTTTTTGTGGTCGCCTTTATCGTCATGGACAAGTTGACGCCGTACCATCTCTGGAAAGAAATCGTTCAGGAGCACAACATGGCTCTCGCGATTCTGGTAGGCGCCATGTCCATCGGCATTTGCATCATCATTGCCGCGGCCATTCACTAACTCGATGGGCATCCTAATTTTTATTTCCGTGCTGTTGATCGCGGCGTGCGGCCTAATCTATGAACTCGTCGCCGGTACACTTGCCAGCTATCTGCTTGGCGACAGCGTGCTGCAGTTTTCCACCATTATCGGTACGTACCTTTTCGCCATGGGTATTGGTAGCGCGCTATCCCGATACCTGAACCGCGGCCTGGTTTATCGCTTTATCTGGATTGAGCTTATGCTCGGAATCATCGGAGGATTCTCTTCCGCCGCGCTGATGCTGGCTTTCGCCTTCACGCAGGGATTCGAACTGATTCTCTACGCGCTCGTAGTCGTGATGGGCATTCTGGTTGGGTTGGAAATTCCTCTGCTGATGCGTATCGTACGGGACCGTTACGACTTTCGCGACGTTATTGCCCATGTCCTGACTTTCGACTATCTCGGCGCGCTCGGAGCTTCCCTGCTGTTCCCCATTCTGCTGGTGCCGCGCCTAGGATTGGTCCGCTCAGCAATGCTTTTCGGTTTGATCAATGCAGGGGTGGCTCTATGGAGTACATTTTTGTTCGCTAATCAACTTCCGTCAGCGAAAGTACTGCGTGGTATGTGCCTGGTGGTCTTGCTGGCTCTCGGTGTCGGTTTCGCAGAAGCGAAGCGCATCACAGCTACCGCCGAAGAAAACATCTACGCGGACGAAATTATTTTTGCGCGTGACACACATTACCAGCATCTTGTGCTGACACGCTTCAAGGATGACTTGCGCCTTTTTCTCAACAGCCATCTGCAATTCAGCTCGCGGGACGAGTACCGTTATCACGAGGCGCTCGTGCATCCCGGACTGTCTGCGGTTCCGGTGCCGCGTCGTGTTCTCGTTCTCGGCGGTGGCGATGGCCTCGCGGTCCGCGAAATCCTCAAATACCCGCAGGTGGAAAGCATCACGCTCGTAGATCTCGATCCGGAAATGACCAGGCTATTTTCCACGCATCCGATGCTGACGCAACTCAATCAGAAATCGCTATTGTCCCCGCGTTTGCGGGTTATCAACGCCGATGCCTTCCCGTGGGTGGATTCCAACTCCGAGAGCTTCGATTTCATCATCATAGATTTCCCGGACCCGACCAACTATTCGCTCGGCAAGCTGTACACTACCGCGTTTTATCGCGCCGTGGCACGGCATCTGAGCGCCCAAGGTTGGATGGTGGTGCAGAGTACCTCCCCGATGTTTGCGCGCGATTCTTTCTGGTGCATAAACCAAACCCTGAAAGACGCCGGCTTGCGCACCTATCCATACCACGCCTATGTTCCATCCTTCGGCGAATGGGGATTTGTGCTTGCCGGGACTCGCGAATACAATTTGCCGGCTACAATTCCCGCTGGCCTTCGTTTCCTGAACGTCGAAACCTTGCCCGCATTGTTTCAGTTCCCTCCGGATATGTCCGCACTCGCTATGCCTCCCAATCAACTCAACGATCAGGTTCTCGTCCGCGCCTACGACCAGGATTGGAAGGACATCAGTCATTGAAACTGGACCGCCGCAAGTTTGTTGGGCTCGGCAGTGCGGCGCTTGTGGGTCTTTCGCTCAAATCCGAACGCCAGATTGGCGGATCGTTCGTCAACGAATCCGCGCAAGCCGGCCACTTGCTCCGCGATCGCACTTCCTTCTCCGCTCCGCGCCGTACGGAAAAAATCCCGCTGGTCATTGTGGGTGGCGGCATCGCCGGACTAAGTGCCGCCTGGCGTTTGCGCAAACGCGGATTTACGGATTTTGTTCTCCTCGAAATGAATGACCAGGCCGGCGGAAACGCACGTTACGGTGAAAACGACATCACCGCATACCCATGGGCTGCGCACTATGTGCCAGTGCCGGGCCCGAAGGCCGTTTATATTTGCGAATTATTCGAAGACCTTGGCGTTTTGAAAAATGGCCAGTGGGACGAGCGCTACCTTTGCTTTTCACCCAAGGAACGATTGTTTCTCTATGGCCGCTGGCAGGAAGGTATCGAGCCTGCCGTCGGCCTTAAGCCATCCGATCGAGAACAGTTCCAACGATTGCAGGAGCTATTCGCTAATTATCGGAAAAGTGGCGAATTTACCATTCCATTGGAGCTCGGCCGTTCGAACAAATTCAGCGATCTCGATCGCATCTCGTTTGCGGATTACCTTCGGCAGCACGGTATCGATTCGCGTTTAACCCTCTGGTACATGAATTACGCTTGCCGCGACGATTATGGTGCGCTGGCTGCGAGCACTTCTGCGTGGGCTGGCATTCACTATTTTTCTTCGCGGGAGCCAGATGAAAAAGGTCCGCTGACCTGGCCGGAAGGAAATGGCTGGATCACGCGTCGCCTTCTGGAACGTGTCGGCGAAAATATTCGCACCAATCATATGGTCCATCGGATCACCCAGACGCCGCGCTGTTTGAGCACATTTGCGGGCGACACCGAGTTTCAGTCCGAGTTTGTCATCTTCGCCGCGCCAACTTTTCTCGCGCCCTATCTGATTTTGGATTTTCCACCGCTGCACGATTTCGTCTACTCGCCGTGGCTTACAGCCAACCTGACATTGGAACGGCTCCCGGAATCGCGCGGTGCCGAGCCTTGCTGGGATACGGTTTTCCTCGATTCTCCGACACTAGGTTACGTAGACGCGATGCATCAAAGCATTCGTTCACAAATCGACCGCACGGTCTGGACCTTCTACTGGGCGCTGGCGGATGGCACTCCAGCCGATAATCGGCGTTTGCTGCTTGAAAGAGACTGGAGTTACTGGAAAGAGGCTATACTTCATGACCTTGAGCGCGTGCACACGGACATCCGCCAATGCGTTTCCCGCATCGATATTATGCGCATGGGCCACGCCATGATTCGTCCCGAAGTCGGCTCCATATTCTCGGCGGAACGCCAGCGCTTGTCGAAACGCGATGACCGATTACTTTTTTCCAATTCCGACCTCAGCGGCATCTCCATCTTCGAAGAAGCCCAATATCACGGTGTCCGAGCCGCCGAGAAAGCCCTCCAAAAACTACACGGCCGCCCGTAAGGCGCTAGCGACTCGTAGGGGCACAGCACTGCTGCATCCCAGCTTGGCCAGGTTGAAGATGAAATGCCTCTCGCCTTTCTGCCCCGCCCGAAAGAGCTACAGTCCGCCACAGTCTCGCCGCACGGGTCCAGCAGTGCTGGATCCTTTTCCATCCCCGGACTGCGTTTCACACCGCAAAATTGCGCGACTTTCCGTCCACAGAGTACAGTTGAACTATTAGCATGAAGCCGAAATCCAGCCCCTCCCAAGCCCTCTGTGTACTGGCAACTGCCTGCGCAACCTTTTTCGGCCCGTACACCTTCGCTCCGCAAGTTAATCAACCATCAACCCAAGACGCGCCCTTTAAAATCCAAGTCAAGGTAGAGGCAGTGCTAGTGACCGTCGTGATTCGCGACGCGCAGGGCCACGCGGTAGGCAACTTGAAGAAAGAAGACTTCCAGATTTTCGATAAGGACAAACCAAGACCCATCTCCGGATTTACCGTCCAGACCCGGCCCGCTGCAACGCACGATGCGAAAGCGGCTGGCGTAGACCCAAACGCCTCGGACATCGCATCATCGTCAACACCTCAGCCGGAAACGGTTGTACCGGAACGTTCGGTGGTCTTCCTGTTTGATGATCTGCATATTAATCCCGCTGACCTGGCGCGGGTGCAAAAAGCCGCAATCACCCTTCTGCAAAAATCACTGGCGGATACGGATAGGGCCGCGGTGATTTCCTTCACCGGGACCAGTAGCGACCTCACCCATGATCGTGTCAAGTTGCAGGAAACCATCATGAAGTTGCGATCTCGAAACCTATACGGCCACCTCACGCGAGAATGTCCCGATATCGATTATTACCGCGCCGATCAAATCCAAAATAAACACGACATCACGGCCCTTGAAGCCGCCGTGCAAGACACGCTGACCTGTGCTCACTTGGACCCTAAATATCAGCACAACATGGCCGAGAGCATGGCCAGGTCGGCGGCCTCTCGCACTCTTGAACTTGGCGATCAGGATGTCCGGGTCACTTTGGGATTCATCAAGGAACTGATTCGTAAAATCAGCGCCCTGCCGGGACAACGAACGCTTATCCTCGTGTCGCCAGGATTTCTTACTGTGACGTCGGAAGCCTTGAGCGTCAAGTCGCAGATAATAGATTTTGCGGCGCAGCACAACGTTACAATCAGCGCGCTAGATGCACGCGGCCTGTACACCACCTCAATGGACGCCACCGAACGCGGCGAACAGTCCACGTATGCATTAATCACCGGTTATGAGTCACAAACCAGGCGCGACACCATGTCCCTCAACGAAGACGTCATGGCCGAATTCGCCGATGGCACGGGAGGAACCTTTTTTCACAACAGCAACGATCTTGCAGGCGGGCTAGAGACGCTCGCCGACGGCCCAGAGTATCTCTATCTTCTCGAAATGCCCCTCGGTGACGCCAAGCCTGACGGCACCTACCATCGCCTGAAGGTGAAGGTGGATCAAAAAGGTTTGAAGTTGCAAGCCCGGCACGGCTACTTCGCGCCCGCGCCGCCTCCCAAAGATAAGAAGTAAAGAACTTCGATCGGTATTCAACGCGCCTACGCACGCAATTTATGGGTACAGTTGAGCTATTAGCATGAAACCGAAATCCAGCCGTGCCCAAGATTTTTGTGCTCTGGCAACTGTCTGCGCCGTGTTCCTTTTTGGCCTGCCCACACTCGCTCAGCAAAATAATCAGTCTCCGCCACAAGATATGCCCTTTAAAATCCAGGTCAAGGTAGATGCAGTGCTGGTGACCGTCGTGGTTCGCGATTCGAAGGGTCACGCGGTAGGCAACTTGAAAAAGGAAAATTTCCAGATTTTCGATAAGGGCAAACCAAGACCCATCTCCGGATTCACCGTCCAGACCCGGCCGGCAGTAACGCCCGATACAAAAATCGCCGCAGCGGACCCGAGCACGTCGGGCATCACCCCACCGCCGCAAGCCGTTGTACCGGAACGCTCGGTGGTCCTACTGTTCGATGATCTGCACTTGAGTCCCGCCGATTTAGCACAGGCGCAAAAGGCCGCAACTGGCCTCCTGCAAAACTCACTGGCGGAAACGGACCAGGCTGTAGTGATTTCCTTCACCGGGACCAATAGCGGCCTCACCCGTGATCGTGCCAAGTTGCTGGAGGCGATCATGAAGCTGAGGTCTCAAGACCTCTATCGGCACGCCGCGCGCGAATGCCCCGATGTCAGTTATTACCAAGCGGATCTAATCCAAAATAAGCGGGACAGTATCGCCCTCGAAACCGCTATACAGGACGGTCTAACCTGCGCCAACCTCGGCAACATGCGGAGTATGGCAGAGAACATGGCCAGGGCCGCGGCCGCTCGCGAACTCGCACTAGGTGATCAGGATGTGCGGGTAACGTTGGGCTTCTTGAGAGATCTGATTCGTACAATGAGTACTTTGCCGGGACAACGAACAGTAATCGTCGTGTCGTCAGGATTTCTTACAATTACTTCGGAAGCTTTCAGCGCTAAGTCACAAATTATAGATTTTGCGGCACAGAACAACATTACCATCAGTGCGCTGGACGCACGCGGCCTATACACCACGGCCATGGACGCCACCGAACGAGGCTCTAGCTCCACGTACGCAGCTACAACCGGCTACGATGCTCGATCCCGAAGCGATTCGATGTCCCTGAATGAGGATGTCATGGCGGAACTTGCCGACGGCACTGGCGGAACTTTCTTCCACAATAGCAACGATCTTGCAGGCGGACTGAAAACACTCGCCGACGGCCCAGAATATCTCTATCTTCTCGAAATGCCCCTCAGTGACGTAAAGCCAGACGGCACGTACCATCACCTGACGGTGCAGGTGAACCAAAAAGGTTTGAAGTTACAGGCGCGGCATGGCTACTTCGCTCCCGCGCCACCGCGAAAAACGAAGAAGTAAGAGAACATCTTTCAAGGATACCCAAACTTTCAACGTGCTGCAGATTGTCATCCTGAAAGCCGATTCCGATCGGCTTTCTGGATCTCAACTTATGCACCCTGCTGGTTCTACCCATAAACTCAAATCTAATATCTCCACGACTTCAAATCCGCCCCTGCCGGCGCAGATTTCTCAATCCGCTCGAGAATCTTTCCCACATACATGCTATTGTAATGCAGCCGCGAAAGGTAATTCGGCAAGCTTGGATCGCCATTCCAGCAATGCTCCGCTCTGTCTCCGTACTTAACCTCGCCTCCGTAGGGAGGATTCGTAGTCGCCTTCAAAACATCCTCCAGATAATACACGGCATTGTTCAGAAAGTAGGTGTCCGCGCTGCCCACATAAACATGGATCTTGCCTTCCAGTTTCGGTCCAAGCATCGACCAGTTCTTCTGCAAAATCGCGCCTAGATCAAAATGCTCTTTCCAATAAGCGGCGATCGCAGGATCGATTGCCCCTGTTTCTTTGTCGAAAATTGGCTGTGGGTATCCATCTTTCCCAACTGGGCCGTAAACCGCTTGCCAGATGTCGAATTGCTCACCGGAACGCGCGTGCGATCCAAGGGCAAGTTCATACTGATTGGCTTTTTGCGTGGTGAGAAAAGTATGGCCGAGATAATCGCGCTCGGCGGGCTGCGCCACTCTGGTGTGCGGTCCCTCGATATAGAACGCGTTCTTATCGGCGTAGAGATTGATATTGGTATATGCGCGAAAATCCACGGGATCCGGACATGCCACAAATGCTCCGTTGTAATGATCGGGATAAAACACCTGCACTGCCAACGCTTCCCAACCGCCGGTGGAACCACCATACACAAACCGCGCCCAACCCTGGCCAATCCCTCGGAATTGTTTCTCGATGGCAGGAATTAGCTCAGTTTCAATCGCGTCGCCGTAAGGCCCGAGGTTTGCCGAGTTCACCGCGTAGGAATCGTCATAGTACGGATTCGCGTGGTTGATCTGCGCAACCAGCAAACGCGGAAAGTTTGCACTAGTCCACTGCTGATAAAACTTATACGCTTCTTCCTGCTGAATTTTGTTGTAACCGGCGAGGTGAAACCGTTCGCTGTAATCTGGTTTTAGGCTCGGGTCCGGAGGCGTGGTGCGGAACCCGTCAAAATCCCCATTGAAGTGATCTTCAAAGATCGCCAGCGGGAAATGCGCCTCGGGATGCTTATCGAAACCCTCCGGAACCAGAATATTCGCGCTTAAAAACATCGGACGGCCCCAAAACTTCGTGAGTAGTTCACTTTTGATTTTAATGTGGCGGATGTAATGCGTGTCTTTTTGATCGGCAATCGGCGCGATAACCTGGTCGAGCACGATGGTTATGGGCTCAGAGGGGCTCTTCAACATTATCTTCTGCGGCTTTGAATAGAGATTCCCCGGTGCCAGGTTCCAGTGTTGGCCTTCACCGCGGTCCATGGGCAGCTTCACCGTGTATCCATCCGCGCGATGGAAAGTCTCGTATTTGTGCAAAACTACCTGCACGAAATATTCGCCCGGCGGAACATCGTGCAGATACCTTATCGGATAGCCATACGCAGGGTCATCGAGCATCACCACTTGCCCGGGCCGCACGCCGTCCACGTCAAGTCCGAAAACCATCTGCGTCCGGGGCAATCCGCTGATTTGCATGCGCGGCTCCGCGGAACCGTCGGTTGACAGCAGCAGGAGCATTCGCCCGTCCAGTGGTTCTGAGCTTTGCTCCTTCGCAAAAGAGACCGAAAAGCGATATCCCCCGCGGTCCTGCGCAGAAACAAGACTTGTGCACAAACTCGCAAGCCACAACACCACCAAAGACATGCCCAAACGCACGGACGGCCGTAGCAACACGATTCCTCCCGATTTAGACTTTTTTGACCCGGGCGATTCTACATCAATACAGAAGCCAATATCGTCAGAAACTTTGGTCGCAAATCTCGTCGATGGCGAAACGAAAAGCGCCCCGAACATCCGGAGTGCTTCGTCTTGCCGCCAAGCTTCCGGTTTACTGGGGCTTAGGCTTTTCTTCGCTCTTTGGTTTCGGCGCCGGCTTTTGGGGCTGCGCCTTCGCATGTTCCGCTTCCTGTTTCTGTTTCAGTTGCTGTTGCTCCTGGTCATGCTTCTGTTCTAATTGCTGCAGTTGTTGCTGGTGCTTCGCGTCGAGTTCCTTCTGCTTATTTTCATCATCGGTTTTTTTTTGCAGATCCTGCTTTTCCTGGTATCGCTTGTCGTCCAGCTTCTGGCGTTCCTGGTCTTGTTTCTGATTGAGCTGCTGCACCTGTCCCTGGTGCTTTTGCTCCAGTTGCGGATCAACGTTCGCGTTGCCGTTCGGTCTCGCGGCAGGTGGCCGGTTGGCATTCAGCTGTCCATTGCCACCGGGATTTGCTGAGGGTGGCCGATTGGGATTCGGATTCGTGTTGGCCGGGCGATCCGCATTCAGGGGCCCGGGCTGATTGCCCTGTGCATTATTGACGCGTGGTGCGGTAACTTTTGCCACCGGCGCGATCTTCACTGGCGACACACCTGCACGCGTTGGTTCCGGCTGCAATTGCCGCGATTGGGTCACGGAAATCGGACGCCCCTGATTCGCTTGAATGGCCGCCTGTTGTTTCGCAAACGTCGGTGGAGGTGGAGGCGGCGCGACCTTGGCCACCACCGGTCGATTCAGTACCGCTGCTGGCGGGTGAAACTTGCTGGTTGCACCGGAACCGAGCACCGCCTGTTTTGGCGGCGCAACGGACGGAGCGCCCGCCGCAACCGGTGCCGAAGTAAT
>CAAGKR010238604.1_pt1 | contig 15580 bp, 10 predicted proteins | sample 2556971 | NCBI WGS metagenome assembly CAAGKR01 (sample SAMEA5207829, study PRJEB30636) | soil metagenome | biome: forest; feature: boreal; material: soil | place: USA | collected 2011-09 | depth 1 m | reverse complement strand
GGGGTGTTTTTACCATGGTCTGGCATAACAACAACCTGCTCGACCCCGAGTACAAGTCCCTCTACCACAAGCTCTTGCCGCTGCTTGTAGATGGTGAGAGGTACGACTGGGCTCGCGATTACCGCAGTAATTCAGAGAAACAGCTATGACTGCTCCTCTCGCCCACCACTGGCGGTTGACATTGGCTGCACTGCTAGTAGCCGGCTGCGTGGCTTCCGTTTGTGCGGTCTTCCCGGACAATCGCCTGCTCCTTACCGCAGCTCTCATCGCCGTTCCAGCCTTCTTTGTCACTGCGGTGTGGCGTCCTCAAGCTTTCCTTGTGGGCTGCGTCTTCATGCCGCAATGGAAGACCGTTTGGCCCTTGGATCGTTTCGGCGGCGTCGGCGATTTGACGCTCGTCATGCTCCTTGGACTGCTCATGGGAGTTCTCTGGCGTTCCCTAAGACATGTCAGCCGCCTGGAGCGTGACAATTTCTCTCAGCTTTTCCGGGGACAATGGCTCGTCCTATCTTCTTACATTCTATTCTGCGCTGTTGTTCTCGCTAGCTACACCTACACGTCTGCACCGAATTATGGTGGGGTCAAGCTCGCCAGGTTTCTCTTTATCGGGGGTCTTTTCTTATTCTCCGGGATTGTCTTGATTCGCGATGAAAACGAGTTTCGCCGCATATCTTTACTTTTTGTAGTAGCTGCTTGTATTACAGCCCTTCAGATGATCTTTCACCTCGAGCATCGCGCTCTCACAGCAGAAACTGACATCACTCGTATCGGAGCCGGCTGGCTCCTAGGCATGAGCATCTTGCTCCTTCTCGCCTACCCCATTGTGCGAAGTACTCGATACAAATTGTTTTTTGTGTTCATCGCTCTTCCTTTGCTGTCTGCGGGGTTGATCGCGTCGGCCGCTCGCGGTCCTATCGTGTCGCTGGTGTTAACTCTGCCGCTGACCGTGCTGTGGTTTTCCAAACGTCGTTTCTCTGCAGGCCGGGTATGGATATCCGCACTGCTGATCGCCAGCTGTGTGGGCTCCTATGTTTACCTGCGGCAGATGGATCCGGGGAAATACAGTTCGAAACTGAGTGAAATGATTCTGCTCTCGCGCGGCGATTCCACTTCCGGCTCAGGCGCAAAAAGATTGACCTTTTATAGCCGGACGCTCGCTGCCATTCCTGACCATTTTTGGCTTGGCCAGGGAATTGGCAGTTGGAGCATGTTTTATTTCGGCAGGGACACGCGTGGATACCCCCACAACCTTTTCCTCGAGACAATGTTTGAAGAAGGTGTCCTTGGGCAAATTCTCTTGCTGCTCTTCTTTTGCCTGTTGGCCTTCGCAACTCATCGAATGCTGATCGCGACTGAGTTTCAGTATGGTGTGCTCGCCGGCCTTCTCAGTTATTGCGTTTGCGTCAGTATGTTCAGCGGCGACTTGGATGACAATCGCATTCTTTGGCTTTGGGCAGGCATAACCATGGCCATTTGCAGAAACGCATACTTGCAACGTCGCCGCTTCCGTTTATTCCGGGTGTACAAAAGGGACGCAGTGAATCCAGTCCACACGATCAATTCAAGGCCATCCGTCTTCGCTCATTCTCACGCTCTCAAAGGCTAATCCCATCCATGCCCATTCGGACATGCATCCTGACGTCTGCGCATCCGGCTCTTGACGTCCGCATCTTTCATAAAGAGTGCAGGTCGCTGGCCCGCGCGGGCTACGAGGTCACGCTTGTGGCGCCCCATCGGGAATCGCAACGCATTGACGGTGTGGCCATCAAAGCCGTAACCCCCGCAACGGGAAGGCTCGAGCGGTTTTTTCAAACCACCGCTGCCGTGTACCGTGCTGCTATCGCGGTCGATGCTGATGTCTATCACTTCCATGACCCGGAGCTAATGCTGATCGGTCTTCTCCTTCGGGCCCGGGGGAAAAAGGTCATCTACGACATCCACGAGGACCTTCCGCTCACTGTTTCTTACAAGCCGTATGTTCCCAAATGGCTGCAGCGCCCCCTCGCAAAAGTTTTCGCAATCATGGAGTCGCTCGCGACTCGCCACTTTTCTGGATTGATCGCGGCAACCCCAGAGATCGCTGCCCGGTTCTCTCGGCACTCGAATGTGGCTGTAGTTCAAAATTATCCGATCCGCGAAGAGTTCCCGAAGGAGGAGACCGGGACTTCCCGGCCCAGCGACTACGTCACGTATGTAGGTCTGCGAATCACCAAAGCACGCGGCGCCGAGGAGATGGTCCGCGCCCTCGAGTTACATGCTGAATCACTTCCAATCCGGCTGAAACTCGCCGGTACGATCGAGCCGCCTACTTTGCTGCAGCAACTTCAGTCCACTCCTGGATGGCAATCAACTGAATATCTCGGTCCCCTCGGCCGCGCCGGTGTTTCCGAAGTCATTCGAAACGCGATCGCGGGGTTGGTCATACTCCACCCCGAGCCTAATTATGTGAATTCCCATCCGGTGAAACTCTTCGAATACATGTGCGCAGGAATTCCTGTAATTGCTTCGGACTTTCCAGTATTACGTTCCATTGTCGAGGGGGCCAAGTGTGGACTTCTCGTTAATCCCCTTTCTCCAAAAGAAATTGCGGACGCCATCAATTTCTTATGCACTCATCCCAAGGAAGCACGCGCCATGGGTGAACGCGGTCGTCTGGCAGTTAGCGCTCGGTATAACTGGCAGCATGAAGAGCAGTCACTTCTCGGCGTGTATCGCCGCGTTTGTCGCGTACCGGAATCCTGCGGGCAACTTGGATCTGAACTCACATGAGATTTCTCGTCCTGAGCCAGTATTTCTCACCGGAGGTAGGTGCGACCCAAGTCCGCCTTTCCTCGATTTGTCGCGAACTCGTCCGTGCTGGCCACCAAGTCGACGTCGTGACGGGAATGCCCCATCACCCTGCCGGGAAGATCTTTCCCGGCTACCGTCGGCGATTCTACAGCCGGGAGTTTCAGGAAGGAGTCCGCGTCCGTCGCACGTGGTTATACGCAGCTTCGGGTTCCGGCTGGCGTCGCATCCTTGGTTATTTTTCTTTTATGTTGACCTGTCTGTTCAGTATCGCCCTGATTCGCAAACCGGACTACATTTTCGTCGACTCGCCTCCGTTGTTTTTGGGTGTGCCGGGCTGGCTGGCCTCGGTCTATTGGAAATGTCCCTTCATTTTCAATGTTGCTGACCTATGGCCGGACTCGGTCCTAGATCTGGGGGTCATGAAGGAAGGTTTGTTCCCCAGGGCTGCATTCAGCCTTGAGCAGTGGATTTACAAGCGGGCTCGCTTCATCACTGCGGTGACGCGTGGAATTCATGATGCTTTGCTTGATCGCAAAAATGTCCCTGCCGCAAAGATCCTCTTTCTGCCGAACGGCGTCTACAGCAGCATAATCCAACCTCTGCCTGCAGATGAATCTCTCAGGAAGCAACTTGGCCTGGCCGGCAAACGCATCGCCATTTATGCCGGCAATCACGGCTATGCAGCTGGCGCTGAGCAGATTCTCCGCGCCGCCAAGCTGTTGGTAACGCATCCCAAACTCCATTTCCTTTTCGTCGGCGATGGTCCCGACAAGCCGCGTCTTCAGCGCATGGCTGCCGATCTGCAGCTTCGGAACACAACTTTCGTGGATTCCGTCCCGTTCCGCCGCTTGCCTTCTTACCTTTCCATAGCCGATATCGCCCTCATCACCCTTCGAAAGACCGGAGTTACTCGTGGCGCTCGTCCCGCGAAGACTTTCGTGATGATGGCAGCGGCCAAACCGATCATTCTGGCAGCCGAGGGCGAAGCAGAGGAACTCATTGAGTCTTCGCACGCCGGTGTAGTCGTTCCCCCTGACGAGCCGCAACAGTTTGCCGCAGCGATTCTTGCCATGCACGAGAATGCAGAGGCAGCGCGCCAGATGGGCCTCCGAGGCCGTGCCTTCGTCCGCGAAAACTTCGAGTGGTCGATCTTAGTGGGGGATTGGCTGAACCAACTGCGCACGGCAACGACTCCGCAGAGCGCGCCAGCCCCAAGATTCGAAACGGTTCACGATCGCTTTCCTGAGGCTTACTAGAGGTCATTTCCGGCAGATGAAGAAGAAGCCACTCTCGCTACTATGCTTGCTGTTATTGATCGCCACTGCAATACTCTGGGCGAGCCCGAAAGATCAATTCCTGATTGTTACGTGGGGCGGAAACTCGCCGGAATGGAACCGAACTTTGCATCTTTCTGGAGTTCGGATCGGCTGTTCCGATGCACTGGTCAGTTGCGTTCAGCAGGTCGACCAAATCGCCGCGACCCAGCACGTTTCTTCTGTTTTCTTGGCTATTCTGCTTAATCCTGCGAGGATAGCAACGGATTCGGCGAGCTATGGAAAGCTCGGCGCCTCCCACCCAAGCCTAGTGGAGGTGGGATTTGATGATTTTGTCAGCCAGGCTCAAAAGACAAATTTCAATTCGTCGGAACTCTCGAGGCTTCTGGAGAGCGTGGCTGACAACCTGAAATCCCGCGGTTCGAAGCTGCAGTTGGGCATCACGATTTATCAAGATCAACTGAGCAGCGGAGGACTCGATCGCCTCCATCTTAGCGATGGCGTTCGGCAGAGCATCGACGTGGTTCATCTTTATCCCCACTATCGTAAAGAGCGTAAGCCAGTGATGGAATACATCGCGCAAGTGAAGCAAGTGTTTCCGAATGCAAAATTGATTTTAGGCATCTATTCCTACGACCGCCGGGAGTATCTCCCATGCGCTCAGGATAGTCACACTCGCTGTTCATCCGAGGAAGAGATCAGTTTGTTCGGCCAGAATTTGCGCGAAGATCTCCGGATCGCAAGCAGCGGAGGAGCCGCTGGAATCGAGTTCTTCCCGGGCAGCTTCGGCGCCGAAGACTCGTGGAACGGTTGGGACAATCCCCGAGCCTGCAAACAAGGCGAAAAAGCGGTCTGCATTCAAAATACGCTTGCCATGAGGGAAGAGCTCCGACAGGTCATGCGGAGCACCCCCCATAAAAAACCACCGGTATCCTTGCGTTACGGTGCGAAGTAAAATTGTAAATCCCCGTCTGTCCGGTTTGTCACGCCCCATTGCGTCCAACCGACCCAAGTTCCAGTTTGCTGAAACTGTGCGTAACCGTCAGGAAAGAACGTCGTGTTCTTGAACCCGTAATACGCTCCTTTTCTGATGGGAAACGCTTGGTAGACCGTTGACGACGGGGACTGCAGAACGAGGTTGAAACTCTGACCGCTCGCCAGAGTGTGAGGTGCTGAAAACTTGTGGCTCGCCCAGACATTAGTGGCCGAGGTACTTGAGGGTATAGAGGTAGCGGCTATTGTCCCCTGTTCGATGAGCGTGCCATCTCCAGCCTCCAAACGCACGAGCAGGTCTGCAGACCCGCTTAGGCGGGCCACTCGCACGGCTACCGAGGAGACAACCTTGGATGATCCGCTGACCGTAAACGTTTCGCGCACGCTGCCACTGCCCGATATACTTTGCGGCGCTCCCACCCACGCCTCCATGTAGCCGATTCCGTCTGTGAAGCCGTCGTCGTAGTCCATTTGTACTATAGGCGTGTATCCCTGACGCGGTTGCCACACGGTTCCGAGGGCAGGGCCTTGGTCGGCGTAAAGCAACACTGCACAGTCCGTATCCGTAATCGTTGGCTGGCTGGGCCTGGGAGCAGCAGCTTGGTAGAGGGAATCCACGGATACATAATTGACTGTCGGATTCGGGTCTGGATTCTCGAAGACGATGTGATAGATCTCACCGGCGGTCACCGCAGCAGGCGCCGAGAATGTGAATACGGGGAAGTAGCGAGTTGGAACCGGTACGGCATCGGGATTGGTGAGCAGCGACGACGTCAACTTCTGGCCAGTGGGATTGTGCGATGGCGTGCCATCATCAGTCTGTATGCTCACCAAGATTGCTCCGCCTGTACCTGCCCAGTAGCCGGGATGATCCATAATCAAATAGGCGTGAATTGCCGCAATGTATCCGGAATGCCATACCCGCATCCGATAACTAATCTCATTCTTATTGGGGCCGATCGTGGTGTTTCCAAGGCCGTCCGACCCGATCCCGGGTCCATAGTAAGGGCTTGCCGCGGTTCCTGGCGGATTGGGTCCCGACGCAATTTGCATAGACATCTGCGTCTGCGCCGACGTCCTGCTAGCAGAAGAGTCTTGCACGCCTATCGCGAAACCAAAAGTTCCAGCATTGGCTGGCTGCCCGGAAATTATGCCCGAAACGGAATCGAGTGCCAGCCCATTCGGTAATGCCCCTGCGGCGACTGACCAGTGATACGGTAGCGTTCCGCCTGTAGCCAGAATCGAACCCTGATACGAGAGGCCCACCTCTCCACTAGGAAGAGAATTTGTGGAGATCTTTAGGGACCCTGTCGCGGTGGGCGGATTCAGGGTTTGGGACGATTGCAGCGAAGTCCCGACGCATCCTGCGAGCGTGGTGGCCCCAACGAGTAGAAGAAGTCCGAACTTTCGAATCCGTGAAGAACGTTTGGCAGACAAAATTTGGCTCCAGCTCTTACTCTTGCGGATAAGCTCCGTGCCGAAATGCAACACGCGCTCCTACCTACAGGGGATACAGTAGGAGCGCGTCCAATACATCTGGCCAACAGTTCCAAAAAGGGGAAATGCCCAATCCTGTACCTTGGTGTCCAAAGTGTCTAAAGGGTATGGCTTGGAAACAGGGGAGGGGCCACATAGCCTAAATGGACCAAGAATCTGCCTAAACAAAGGCCCTTATCAATGAATTTGTGCCCTCATCCTCACTTGGTCCGTGGGAGAGGCAGCTTCATCTCCCATGTCGCTACACTTGTGACCGGCACCGCAATTTCTCAGGCCATCACACTTGCCGCAATGCTCGTACTTACCCGGCTTTTTGCCCCAGCAGCTTTTGGCCTTCTCGCAGTTTTTATGACCATCGTGTCAATGCTTTCAGTCCTCGGCGGGGCGCGCTATGAGCTAGCCATCATGCTCCCCAAGGACGACCGTGAGGCCGCCAATGTCTTTTATGTAGCGACTCTCGTACTGACTGCTATTTGCATCCTCTCTTTATTGGTAGTCACGCTCTTGCACCAGCGCCTCGCTACCGTCCTGGGCGGACCCTCGATGGAATCGTGGTTTTGGGCTATTCCCGCGGTACTCTTCGCTAACGGCTTCAACCAAGTCCTCGGTTATTGGTGTGGGCGTATGAAGCGCTTCCGGCATTTGGCCGTGTCGCGCATCGCTCAATCGTTTGGAACTGTCGTGATACAGATCGCTCTTTCTCTTGTTCACGCAAGTGGAGGTGTTGCTCTGATTGGAGGCTGGATTTTCGGTCAGTCTCTCGGAACAGCGGTCCTGTTCGCGCAAGTGGTCCGCCAGGATGGCGCTTTTCTCCGAAGCAGTTGGGACTGGAGAGCCATTCCTCGCCTTCTCCGCACTTACAGAAACTTTCCGTTCTACAAAGCGCCGTTCAGCTTCGTCTCCAACAGTGCTGCCCAGTTGGTCGTCGTTGCTATCCGTATGTTCTCTAGCCTCACAACCGTTGGATTGTTCTCGATGGCCAGTCGTGCCATCTATCTACCGGCTACTCTCGTTGCTTCATCCATGAATCAGGTGTTTTACGAAAAGGCAGCTACCGAAACCGCCCCCGGACGGCTTGAGTCCTTCGTCAATCGGGTGCTACGCATTCAGGTGGTTTTGATGACGCCGCTCCTTTTCTTTACGACGTTCGAATCCCGGCTGATTTTTGCCACTGTTTTTGGGGCACGATGGACCGAAAGCGGGGCGTTCGCCGCCTTCCTGGCGTTTGCTGGCTACATGTACTTTCTGATTTCCTGGTTGGATCGCCTTTTCGACGTGAACAACCGACAGCGCCTCGCCCTTGCACTTGGGATTGCCGGCAATCTGGTATCGTTAGCCGCTCTAACCGTGACGTTGGCCGTCTCAGGCAGCGCGTTGCGCGCAGTTGCCGCCTTTACGGTCGCTGAAGTTACTTACAGTATGATCTGGCTCTTTTTCGCCTATCGTGTTGCTGGTTTTCGCACAGCAGCATTGCGAACAGTGGGCCTGGATTTCGTTGCGACAGGGCTACCGATGGCTGGAGGTCTCGCTGTTATCCACGCTTTCCTGCACGGATGGTGGGCCTTGCTTGTCTCTGCCATTGGCCTCCTGGGAATAGAGATATTCATCTACCTTCGCTACGTGCGTGGCGATCTTGCCCATTCTTCCACGGCGGAGCGCTTTCGCAAGTTTTGGGAAGACAAGAAATCACCCCTTCATGGGAGCGATACCCGGGAGTTCTACCAGTCCTTGGCTCTCGAGCTGAAGGCGCTTTTTCCGTTAAAATTCCCCTCGAAAGTATTGGAAATTGGATGCGGTGACGGGAGCTTGTTTCGGTATCTTGACCTGCCTGGCGACGCATATACTGGCGTTGACTTTTCCCCCCAACTGCTTGAAATATTTCGCGCGCGCCATCCGGATCTCCAACTTTGCTGCGCAGAAGGATCATCTTTCTTTGAATCCAGCCGCGAGTACCGCTTGATCTTTTCGAATGGGGTTGTTCAGCACTTCGATCAGGATATGCTCCACCGCCATTTTGAAAACGCGCGCCGTATGATGAGCGCTGATTCATTCCTCGTGTGCGCATCCGTGTTGGACAAGGCTCGCCGAAAACAATATGAGGCGGGTTTGCGAACCAAGGGAACAGTTGCTCGAATTATCCGCATGAGCAAATCTACCCTCCGCCGGATGCTTGGTCTTGACGTCATGGGGTATTGGTATTCCCGCGAGGAGTTCGCGAGAATAGCGAATGCGCACGGGTTCGAAGCCTCATTTACTGAATCTCGGGCCTTCTCCTACCGGTTCCATGCAACACTGCGGCTAAAATCCTCCCGGCCAGCTCGTCCCGGACACGACGCTAACTTATTCCCAGGCGCATCCAGATCCGTAATTGGAACACAGGTGTAACTATGGCGCTTTCCGCTAGGTGGCCCGCTGGACGTCTGAATGCTTTCCTAGACGCATGCACGAGGTTTCTGATGTGAACGAATTGAACTTTCTGCGCAAGATGGGCCCGGGCCATCAAACGGGCTCAGGAATTGCTCTAGGAGAGTAAAATACAGGAAAAACGGTATGGGATTGGCAGTCTGGACGTATTATTTAGCAACGGACTAAGGATTATGCAAAGCGTACACCAAGTTTCACTGCTTTAAGATCGGGGACCAAGACGGTGCGAATTCTCGTTGCAGACGATCACGACATCATCCGTCGGGGACTGAAGCAGCTCCTCACGTCGCGGCCTGGATGGGAAGTGTGCGGAGAGGCCAAGACCGGACGAGAAGCGGTTGCTCTCGCTGAGCAGCTCAAGCCTGAAATCGTCGTCATGGATATCAGCATGCCTGACCTGAATGGTCTGGAGGCAGCCCGCAGAATTCACAAGTTATTTCCGAAAACGAGGATTCTTATCTTGACGCTGCATTTTTCGGACCAACTCGTGCGTGACATCGTCGAGGCCGGCGCCCGGGCATACGTCCTCAAATCCGACGCAGATCGGGATCTCGTAAGCGCGGTCGAGGCTCTGGCGAATCATCGAACATTTTTCACTCCTCGCGCAGCAGAAATGCTTCTGCATGGTTTCTCCAGGCAGAATTCAGGAGCCGGGCCGCAAGCCCTCACTCGGAATAGGCTTACGTCCCGGGAGCGCGAAATTGTGCAGCTTCTCGCTGAAGGAAAGAGCAGTAAGGAAGTGGCGGTGGCTCTCGGAATCAGCGTCAAGACAGCTGAAACTCATCGAGCAAATATCATGAGAAAACTCGAGCTGCATTCCGTCAGCGAGGTCGTGCGTTACGCCGTAAAGAATCAGATCATCGAGGCGTGACGCTCCCCGAGTCACGCAAGTTGATCTCCTGGTTGCACGAGCAACACTTTGGAATTCGATGCCCCTTCAAGCGACCTGCGGCTCCTTGCCAAGGCGAGCCCCTGACTCTCATCGAAGTCTTAAGGAGGCAGAGGGCCATGGCTAGAGTACTCATCGTCGATGACCACGCATTTATCCGTCGCGGCGTTCAAACAATCCTGCATCCATTCCCGGAGTGGGAGGTTTGTGGAGAAGCGGACAACGGAAATGATGCAATGCGCATGGTTGACGAGCTAAAACCGGAAGTCATCATCATGGACGTGTCTATGCCCGGGCTAAACGGCATCGAGGCGACTCGCGCGATACGCAAGACTCATCCTGATGTGAAGATCGTTTTTCTGACTCTTCACGAATCCGCGGATTTGGTGCGAAACGCTTTTCGCGCAGGTGCGAGGGGTTATCTTCTGAAGACGGATGCGGAACAAGAACTGGTGAGAGCTCTCACTGTGGTGCTCGGAGGGGGTGCATATATCAGCCCAAAGATCGATAGTGAAGTCGTAAAAGGCGTTATCGAAGAAATGAGCAAATCCCACTCAACTGGAGATCGGTGACAGGCAAGTTCACCGCTTCTTCTGTTTTTCTGCCCGGAGATTGGATGGGGCTTTCACAGTTAGCGGAACCTTAAGAGACGTCCTAGAATCTCTTTCAGCGGTGGGGCTCCTCTCGCGCCCCGGAACGCCGACTACTTTGACGGCTCTCTTAAATACCGCCGCATTCACATCTCATTGCCGTTACTGTAAACACTCAATGGCGCCGCAACTCTAGGTCGCTCATGCTTCTCTTCTTGGATAATGGCAGATTTCAGTGTCCGAAGTGAATAGAAAACGACCTCAAGTACACGCGACTCTCTCAATCCCGACAGTGTTCAAAATTGAACAGCTTGACGACATGTCTTATTGGACTATGTCCCACCTAAGTCTTCGAGGTTTGGATCCTTTTTGGGAGCGAGGGGGACCCTTGAGCCCGTTGCGTATCCTTCTCGTTGATGACCAAGAACCTGTCAGGCGTGGTCTTCGCTGCTTGCTCTCATCACGCACTGATTGGCTCGTATGTGGTGAAGCTGTGGACGGGCTCGAAGCTGTTGAGAAAGCGAAGACCCTTCGACCGAATGTTGTGCTCATGGACATCTCGATGCCTCGGATGAACGGACTCGATGCGACCCGAATCATCCGGCAAGAAGTTCCTGAATCCCAAGTCATCCTCATCAGTCAGAATGATCCCACGATAGTCGATCGGCAATCAGCGGAACTAGGCGTTTGCGGCTACGTTGCCAAGGCCGATCTCTCGCGAGATTTGCAGCCAGCGATTGACAGGCTAGTTGGCCATCGAGACGTGGAAATCAACTCAAACCCAGACGGGGACAAACTATCCTCGGTGTCCCAGGGCCTGCCGGACACTCGATTGACTAAAAGTGCGCCTGTTCCGAAAGGTGGTGAGAACATGATCGACTCTACCGTATTTCAGATGGGCTATGCCACCGATACCCCCCTTCCTGATGGCGAAGTCTCGCTGGAATCGATCCTCTGCACGGAGGAATTGCATCGTCGCCCGTCGCGTCCGCCCGATCACGAGAAGGAGAACCGCGCACTCGTGGCGCTGGCCCAGGCGCTGGCCGACTCGCCGCGTATCATTCTTCAGACACTGGCCGACACCATCCTGGAAGTCTTTCAGGCCGACTCAGCCGGCCTCAGCCTGTTGACGACGCACGATGGCGGAAAGCGGTTCTACTGGCCGGCGATCGCCGGCAGGTGGAATCTGCACATCGGCGGCGGGACGCCGCGCGATTTCGGCCCCTGCGGAGACGTGCTCGATCGCAACATTCCGCTGTTGTTTCGGCACTTCGAGCGGCGTTACACCTATTTCCAGCCGATCACGCCCCCGGTCGAAGAGTGCCTGCTGGTTCCTTTTTACGTCGAAGGCAAAGCGGTCGGCACGATCTGGGCGATCGCGCACGATGATCGCCGCAAGTTCGACGCGGAAGATGAGCGGCTCTTGAGTTCCCTGGGGAAATTCGCATCCTCGGCGTATCAAATTCTGTCGTCGCTCGACGCCCTCAAATTCCAAGTGGCCGAGCGTGAAAAGGCCGAAGCAGCGCTGCGCCGGAGCGACACCACGCTTCGCGACTTCGTCGAGACCGCCAGCATGGCACTGCACTGGGTCGGGCCGGACGGCATCATCCTTTGGGCCAACCAGGCGGAACTGGACTTGCTCGGATACACGCGCGAGGAGTATATCGGACACCACATCGCCGAGTTCCACGCGGACGAGACGGTGATTTCCGACATCCTCGCTCGCCTGAGCTGCGGCGAATCGTTGCAAGAGCATGAGGCCCGGTTGCGTTGCAAAGACGGCTCGAATCGTGACGTGCTCATCAATTCCAGCGGGCTGTTCGAAGACGGCAAGTTCGTCCACACCCGCTGCTTCACCCACGACATAACCGAGCGAAAACGAGTCGAGGCCCAATTACGCGAAAACGAGCGGCGCTTCCGCGAGATGATTGACGCGCTTCCCGCCGCCATTTACACCACCGACGCCGAGGGCCGCCTCATACACTTCAACCCGGCCGCCGTCAAATTGTCCGGCCGCATGCCAGATTTGGGCACTGACCGGTGGTGTGTGAGTTGGAAAATGTTCCGGCCGGATGGTACGCCGCTGCCGCACGACAAGTGTCCCATGGCCGTCGCACTTAAGGAAGGCCGCGACACGTGCGGCGAGGAACTTATCGCGGAGCGGCCGGACGGTAAGCGCATCTGGTTCGCGCCATACCCAACGCCGCTACGGGACGCGGAAGGGAGAGTCGTTGGCGGCATTAACATGCTGGTGGACATTACCGAACGCAAGCTAGCGGAAGAGGGCGTGCATCGGCGCACCGCCCAGTTCGAGACCCTTCTCAACGAAGCTCCACTGGGCGTTTACCTGATCGATGAAGATTTCCGCATTCGGGCCGTGAATCCCACCGCGCGTTCGATCTTTGGAAACATACCTGACCTGATCGGCCGAGACTTTGATGAAGTGCTTCAGACCCTGAGCCCAAAAGCGCAAGCGGGTGAAATCGTCGAACGATTCCGCCGCACGCTCGAAACCGGGGAGCCGTACACTGTTCCCGAGTGGATCGGGGACCGCCTTGATCGCGGAGTGCGCGCGTTCTATGAGTGGCAGATCAATCGCATCCCGCTTCCGGATGGCCGCCACGGTGTTGTCTGCTATTTCCGGGATATTTCCACTCAAGTACGGGCCCGGGACGTACTGCGTGAAAGCGAGGAGCGGCTCCGCACGCTGGCCGATGGACTCGAAACCCAAGTGCGTGTTCGAACCCAAGAACTCGAGCAGCGAAACGCGGAAGTCCTCCAACAGGCCGAACAGCTTCGGGAACTGTCGAACCGTCTACTGCAAACCCAGGACGATGAACGACGACATATTGCGCGCGAGCTGCACGACAGCGCCGGTCAAATCGTAACGGCACTAAGCATGAATCTTGCCAGTATCACTCAACACGTAAGACAAGACCCACTGCTCGGCAAAGCTGTACAAGAAAGCCAGGAACTGGTTCAACAGCTAAGCAAGGAAATACGTACGACGTCTTATCTGCTGCACCCCCCACTGTTGGATGAAAATGGCTTATCGGAAGCGATTCGTTGGTACATGCAGGGTCTGATGGAACGTAGCGGTCTAAGTATCGAGCTTAGCATTTCTGAGAACTTCGGCAGGCTGCCCAGCGACATGGAATTAGCAGTGTTTCGCATCGTGCAGGAATGCCTGACGAACATTCATCGCCATTCTGGCAGCAAGACTGCGAGGATTCGACTTTCGCGCACAGCCGAGAGTGTTTCCCTACAGATTCAGGATGAGGGCAAGGGCATATCAGCCGAAAAGCTGGCCAGGATGGAATCGCAGCGTTCAGGGGTAGGAATCACGGGAATGCGTGAGCGTGTCCGCCATTTTAGAGGCGTTATGGATATTCAGTCGAACGCCAGGGGTACGAAAATCTCGGTCACATGTCCGGTCCCAATAAGTGCTACTTCAGAACCAAAGAGTATACTCCAACAGCCTAAGGCTACCGGATAGGGCTCTCTGGATGGGAGACGGGCGTGCCGGCCATGCGCATTCTCATTGCAGATGATAACGACATGGTTCGCCGTGGCATAATGAGAATTTTGTCATTCGTGACGAACTGTGAAGTCTGCGGGGAAGCCCGGGATGGCTCAGAAGCTCTTCGGAAAGCCCGGGAGCTCCTGCCCGACCTGATCCTCCTCGATATAAGTATGCCGGGCATAAACGGGTTGGAGGTAGCTCGTCTTCTCCGGCAAGAAGTGCCGGTAGCCAAGATCCTAGTGATTAGCCAACATGATCCGATTCAGTTATTGCCGCGCGCGATCGAGGCAGGGGCTCATGCCTGCGTGGACAAGAGTCGCCTCGATCCAGATTTAGTGGCGGCCATCCAGAGTATCGGAGGAACCTCGGAAGCACGCTGAATCGCAGGGGCGTTTCTGTCTGTCGAGGATGGTACCTCCAACAGCTAAGTTACGAAAACAGTTGTTTTCGGAATGGCGAGTGCCCGCTTCCGGGTCGACGCAGAATCAGTGATTTACAGACATGCTTCCGGCAGGGTTTTCGGAACCGCGGATAGGTGAAAAACCGCGTTCGCCACAATTATCTGGAAGATGGCCACTTGAATTCATAACAATGCCGGCGACTTTCTCCCGAGCCTTGTCGTTGAACAACCACAGTCTACTCGGGTCGAGGTAGCCGACATTGTTATGAGATCAAGTGAACCGAAAAGCTTTATTTTCGAGACGACCTGGGGTTTCGCGCGACTTCCGATATCAAATGAGAGGAAGGTCTTGAGGGGGTGAGAAACGTGGCCCGGCCTGCCACCGTTCGCCTTCGCCCGAACCCAGGACAGTGGAAACGGTGAAAACCTGTGCCGTCCTTACCCCGAGACTGGGTCAAAGTTTAGACCCAGTCATGGCCTGGGTTCAAGAGTCTCAAATGCGGGGGGTGAGTTCGGGAGTGAACCTCATTCAATATTTTCATCTTCGTCTCATTGCTCCCGGCACAGCAGAAAGCCATGGAACTTTGCAACTAACCGCCGGGCCAGCTTCCTTCTTCGGTTTTGTCATTTGTCTCGCTTTCACATTGCGCAGGGAGCGCTTAGCCACGGGAATTGGGCTTGGCTGCGAGGTTTCATAGACACCAAGCCAAATTACATGCCGTAATCTATTGTAAATACGTGGCTTAGAATTGTGGCGGAGAGGGTGGGATTCTCACTCCGGCCTTCGAGTCATCCTACCATGTTTTCAGCAACATGCATGAAAACCGCATCAATATTGGCGATTCCTCAATCTCGTCTCTTTCAACTCCTTCAACCTTTTCATCCGTTTGGGTCAAATTTCGAGCCTAAACAGACACCAAAGACACCAAAGACACCAAACCAAACTCCGGGAGCAGTGACTACGCTCGGGGTCGTTTTTCATACAGCGACTTTAGGGCGAGTGAAGGGAAGCTGACTTCCCCGCGGTATAGCTGCGAGGCGTCAGTAAGTCGGCTGCATTCTTAAGGATTTAGTCCCCGGGAGCCCGACTCATCCCACACTTCCCACAACGGGATTTATGACTCGGAATAACTAATGGGATGGTCCGCCGCTTTTACCGAGCTAGCAGCTCGTGTGTGAGAGGCTTGCGGAGGAGGCGTC
>CAAGKR010516823.1_pt1 | contig 15590 bp, 15 predicted proteins | sample 2556971 | NCBI WGS metagenome assembly CAAGKR01 (sample SAMEA5207829, study PRJEB30636) | soil metagenome | biome: forest; feature: boreal; material: soil | place: USA | collected 2011-09 | depth 1 m | reverse complement strand
GGGCGCCCTTGACTCCGCGCCCAGCACGCAAAGGCGGTCGTGTCTCTTGACAGAGCCGACGCCGTTATAGACGCCGCTACAACGACCGCCTGTCACTATATTTTGTCATTGTCAGTATTTCACGTCGGGGAAGCTCGCACGGAGTTTTTGAGAGAACGCCGTAACCCGTGCTAGAATTTGTCCTTCCATGAAGGATGACGTCATGCCCTCAGAGAATCTGCCGGCGCAGCCGCTCGAAAGTCTCGATGAGTGGGAAGACTTCGTAAAGTCTCGATACCCGGAGGGAATGCCGCCGCAAAGCGAGAAATCTTTCGCAGCCGCCGATCCCGGAAAGCAGAAGGAAGAATTTCGCAACTATCGAGCCGAAGCGCGCCCCAGCGTTAAAGAGTTTTACCGGCTAAATCACACTTACCAGACGCGCGATTTCGTTCTCGGGAAAAAGCACCAGTACTTGCCGAAGCAGCAACGGCGCATGAGCGTCTGGGAGGCCATGGAGTATTTGAACACACTGGTGGATGACAGCGACCCGGACACCGACCTGACCCAAATCGAACACCTTTTGCAGACCTCGGAGGCGATCCGGGCGGATGGCCATCCCCGTTGGTTCATCCTGGCGGGCCTGGTGCACGACCTGGGCAAAATCCTTTGCCTGTGGGGAGAGCCTCAATGGGCGGTGGTGGGAGATACTTTCCCGGTGGCCTGCGCGTATTCGGAAAAGATTGTGTTTCCTGAATTTTTTGCGGCGAATCCCGATTGGCGCGTCCCGGAATATCAATCGCCGCTGGGCGTTTACGCCGATGGCTGCGGCCTGGACAAGGTGGACATGTCCTGGGGACACGACGAGTACATTTATAACGTCTGCAAGGATTATCTTCCCGATTCGGCCCTGTATATGCTCCGCTACCATTCGTTTTACCCCGCCCACCGCGAGGGCGAATATCAGCACCTGATGAATGATCGCGACAAGGAAATGTTTCGTTGGGTCGGGGCATTCTCGAACTACGACCTGTACTCGAAAGCGGCTACGCACCCGCAGGTCCGGGAACTAAAACCATACTACGAAGAGTTAATCGCCGAGTATTTCCCCCCGCAGATCGCCTGGTAGTTGCGCACGGGATCCTGGGTTCACTCCCGCACGCATCGGAGGGCGACCCGGCGTTTTAAATTGAGCGCGCGCATATGGCTGGCATGACCTTTGAAGAGTTCTTCGCCGCGAATCGCCGCCAGGTTGATGATCTCTACCAATCCTCCGGCGCGGCCAAATGGTCTGTCCCGGTTGAGGACTTTGCGCAAGCCGCGTGGAAAGGTATCGCCTCGGCCGCTCTGTCCGAGCCCGGCGAGATCCCGCGACTGCTCGCGGCCCTCCGAGCCAAAGAGTTGGCGTTGGCTCTGGGCTGCGCGCGCGGCGACGAGCGGGCTTGGGACACCTTTTGCTCTGATTTCCGTTCCGCGCTCTATGAGGCGGCATACTCGGTCGCTCACGAAGAAGTGGAAGCGCGCGAGCTTGCTGACTCGCTCCTGGCGGAGCTCTACGGCCTCGATTCCTCCGTCCCCGGCAGAAACTCCCGCTTCGCTTATTTTCACGGCCGCAGCAGTTTGAAGACGTGGCTGCGCGCCGTCTTGTATCAGAAATTCGTGGACGAATACCGCCGCCACAGCCGCTTGGTCCCCTTGCCGGAAGATCCGCCCGAGGTTGCCGCCACCGGAACATCGGTTTCCGAGCAGGACGATCGCCGCTATGCGGAATGCCTGGGCGAGGCGGTGGAGGCGGCCCTCGGTGAACTCCCGGCGGGTGAAAAACTTCTGCTCAGTTATTATTATGTTCAGGAATTAACTCTCAAGCAGATTGGGAGCCTCTCGGGAGAGCACGAAGCGACGATTTCGCGTCACCTCGAAACGGTAAGGAAAAAACTTCGCAAGCGCATTGAAGCGTACTTGCGGAATGTCAGGAAACTTAGCTCGTTTGAATTGGACCGCTGCCTTGATTTCGCTTCGCGCGGCGCCATTATGAATATGGAAAGAGTTTTGAAATCGAAATAAATATATGCAATCGAGGGGAAACTGTTCGTTCTAATCATTGGAGGACGGGTTTTGTAGGGCCGACCCTTGGGCCGGCCTGAGGTCGGGCCAAGGCCCGGCTCTACGCGCAAGGCGTCGGCATGGAAGATCGCCAATGAGATTATTATGAAAGACGATTCGGCCCGAGACAAAGCGATGGACAAGCTTGTGGCAAAGCAGCTTCGCGCCCGGCTTAAACCAGGCAGTGCGAGCTGCCCGAACGCAGAAATCCTCGCGGCGTATGTCGAACGGACCCTCGCCCCGCGCGAGCGCGCGAGTTGCGAAGCCCACCTTGCTTCCTGCCTGGGTTGCCAGGCGCTGGTGGCCGAATTAGTCCGGCTGAGTGAAGACGAAGGGCCGGCCGGGATTCAAACCGCAGCAGGGTCGTCTGCGCGGGCCGCCACTGCCCCACGTTTTCGTTGGGCCTGGGCTGGGTCTGCTTTAGCGGCCATACTGGTCGGCGGACTTTGGTACACCGGTGAGTTTCGGAATGTCCTCCAACAAGGGCCAGAAATCCAGCGTCATATTCAAACCACCGCGGGCAAGCCATCAGCGCCCCTTGCAGCAGATAAGCAAACTGCGCCTGCTGCGTCAGGGCGACTAGATGCTCAAGACATTCGAACGGGGGAAAACAAAACTCCGAACGGCAAAGTTCGCTCGGACGCACACGCCGCAAACATCGCCGCGCCCCAAGCTCAGAACCAGGTGATTGACGGACCGGCCGCGGCGCCGCCCGCCACCACCGATCGTTTCTCCGCCGCGCGCTCACGCGACATCGCCACACCATCAGAACGCGCCAGACTTCCGAAGCCCGGACCGGGAGTTGGCGGGGGAGTTGGCAGCGGCGCTGGCGCAGGAGTTGCTGGAGGGAGCGCTGGAGGAATCGCCTCGGGTGCGTCGTCGAATTCCACGTCCGCCGAAAAATCGAAGGGGGCAACCTCGCCCGCTCCATACAACGCTCCGGCGCAACTTTCCCGGCCTGCTCGGAAAGCCGTGAATGATGCGGCCGATTCGATTGAACCTGCGCATCGTGAAGCCCAGGCGAAGGACGAGTCTGCATCAATGGCATCAAATGCAGGCACGCTCCGTGACAAAGAGCGGGCCAAACAAGTGGCCGCAGCGAGCCCCCCGGTCAATGCGGTCACGGAGACAGTGGAAGTTCAGGCCGAATCAGCTACCCCTCAGTGGCGAGTGGGCCGGCGCGGGCTGATCCAGAAAAGCGACTCAAACGGAAAATGGAAGAAGCGCAAAAGTGGAGTAAAGACCGACCTGAATGACATTGCATTCTCCAGCCCGGATATAGGCTGGGCAGTGGGCCAGGCAGGGACCATTCTTCGAACGACAGACGGCGGCGCCACATGGACTAAACTGCCCAGCCCAACCGCCGAAGACCTGGTGCACGTCACGGCAATCAGCAACCAGGAGGCCAGCGTTGTGACGCGCGGCGGCCAGACTTTCATCACAACCGACGGCGGCAAAACCTGGAGCACCAGGCAATAAAAACTGGAAATTGGAAAATAGAATTTACGAATCAAATATTTAACTCCCCAAAATCGAATTCTTCCCGAACAAGGGACCAGTTTCCAATTTCCATTTTCTAATTTCTGCCATCGATTCCTATGCTTGCCATGGCTCGTCAATCTGACACTTACGCTCGATGGTCGCTGGAAGTAAGGCGCGGCGGATTTTTTCACGCTGGCGACCGGGTTGGCGTGGCCGTTTCCGGCGGCCCCGACTCGATTCTCCTGCTCGCCTATATGAATCAACTGGCGCGCGAGTTGGGATTTACTCTGGCCGCCGTCCATTTCAATCATCAATTGCGCGGAGCGGAGTCGGACGCGGACGAACGTTTTGTGCGCGAGCAGGCCAGCCAGCTTGGAATCGATTGCTTGCTTGGCCAAGCCGACGTGGCCCAGGCGGCACGCGAAAAGCGCCGGAACCTTGAAGCCACGGCGCGCGAACTCCGCTACCGATTTTTCTTTTCTCTGGTCAACCAGGGACGGCTGGACAAAGTGGCCACCGCGCACACCGCCAACGACCAGGCGGAAACCGTTCTCCTGCGGCTGCTGCGCGGGGCCGGGACGCGCGGCCTGGGCGGGATTTATCCCGTCCTCGAAGGCAAAGTAGTTCGCCCTTTCTTGAACGTCACGCGAGCCGAGGTCGAGCAAGAATTGGAAAAACGAAAATTGGAATGGCGCCTGGATTCCTCCAACCTAAATCCACAGTTCCGGCGCAACAAGATCCGGAAGGAGCTTCTTCCGCTGCTTCAAAGGGAATTTAATCCGGAGGTGATCAGCTCGCTCAAGGAACTTTCCGACCGGGCGCGCGACGACGAAGAATACATGGAAGGGCAGGCGCGCGAGCGGGCTCGCGCGTGGCGGGTTCAGGAGGGGCTGGAGGAAAAAATTCCCGTTCGTCACCTCATCGAATTTCCGGCGGCGCTGGGCCGCAGGGTTTTGCGCCAGATGATTATGGCGAGCCGGGGCAACCTCCGCGGCATCACTTACAAGCACATTGAGGCGCTCCGCCGGTTTGCCGATTCAGCTCAAAGCGGCCGCAAGCTGGAGTTGCCGGGCGGCTGGGAGGCTCGCAAAGAATTTGACTGGCTCATCCTCGCGCCGGAGCCTTCGGCGAAGGACGAATCCGATTTTTATTATCCCGTCCAGGTCCCCGGCGAAATTTCTATTCCCCAATTAGGTTTAACTTTCCATTTCAAAATTGTTGATACGGAAGGGCCTCCAAAGGCGTATAATACCTCAGGATGGGTGGGCTTGGACCCGCTGAAATCGTCGGGCCCACTTGTTTTGCGAAACTGGCGCGCAGGGGACAGATATCGGACATTGGGTAGCCGAAGGGTCCGGAATCTGAAAGAACTTTTTGCCCAGCGCAAGATTTCGCCCGGCCAGCGAAAATCGTGGCCGGTGCTTGCTTGCGGAAAGGAAATTGTCTGGGTCAAGGATTTCCCTCCCGCCAGCAACATGACCGCCTCCCCTGATTCGAAGCAAGTTATGATCTCGGTGGACAAAACGGACTCTAATTAGGTAGGATGCAAGTAAAGGCAATATGAAAAAACGTTCGAAGCGAACGGGAAAAAAGTCGCACCCTCCCAAACCGGCCCGCAAGTCTTCTTCGTCTAAAGGCACGGGAATTTTCTCGGGGGACCACTTGCGCGTGGTCTTCACAGAAAAGCAGATCCAAAAGCGCGTCAGCGAGCTGGCCGCGCAAGTGAACCGCGACTATCAGGGAAAGACTTTGCACGTGATCGGGATCCTGGAGAATTGCTTTTTATTCATGGCGGACCTGGTTCGGATTCTCAACGTTCCGGTCATCTGCCATTTCCTGAAGGCCGAGATTAAGGACAACTCCTCGGGCGCGGTGGCGATGCGCGAAATCGTATTTACGCCCCGAGTGGAAGTGGCCGGGAAGAACGTTCTTCTGGTGGATGGGATCCTGCAATCGGGAGTGACCATTGACCATCTCGTCCGCATCATGCAGGCGCAGCAAGCCGAATCCGTCCGCATCGCCGCATTGGTTGAAAAGACCGACGAGCGAAAAGTGGATGTGTCCACTGAATATGTAGGATTCAAGACCCAGGAAAAATTTCTGGTAGGCTACGGGCTGGGTTTCCAGGAAAAATACCGGAATCTTCCCCATATCGCTACATTGAGTTAAACGTAAAAAGTGCGGGGCGTAAGAGCACTTTTCAGCATCTAATAGCACGGAGCCGGATGGGGACAGGCAAAGCTCAGGTCCCGGGGAAAAGGCCAGAGGAGAAAACGCAGTGAACTCAGCAGTCAAAAACATTATCTTCTGGGTGTTGATGGTGGCCCTTACGATTCTCGTTTGGGCAGTGGTCAAGAGCAATACGGTCGAACACGTATCGGATCTCACTTTCACGGGCTTCATGACTGAAGTCAACAACAGTAACGTGAAAGACGTGACCATTGCCGGAACCGACACCACCGGAACATTCAAGAAGGACGGCGGCAAATTTAAAACCACCGTCCCCGCCAATTACCCTGACCTTTATAAAACACTGCAAGATAAGAGCGTCAACGTCACCCTCAAAGATAATTCCGGCAGCAACTGGATGACCTGGGTGGCCAACGGCCTCCCCATGATCCTCCTGCTGGGCCTGTGGATTTTCTTCATGCGCCAGATGCAGAGTGGCGGCAATAAAGCGCTCTCCTTCGGCAAGAGCCGCGCCAAATTACTTTCCAGCCAGCAGAAAAAAGTGACGTTCAAGGACGTTGCGGGCGTGGACGAAGCCAAAGAAGAATTGCACGAGATCATCGAGTTCCTGCGCGAGCCGCAAAAATTCCAGAAGCTCGGCGGGCGCATTCCCAAAGGCGTGTTGCTGGTGGGCTCCCCCGGAACGGGCAAGACGCTTTTGGCCAGGGCCATCGCGGGCGAAGCCAATGTGCCCTTCTTTTCCATTTCCGGCTCTGATTTTGTGGAGATGTTCGTCGGCGTGGGCGCCTCGCGGGTTCGCGACCTGTTTGAACAAGGCAAGAAGAATGCTCCCTGCATCGTCTTTATTGACGAAATTGACGCTGTCGGACGCCATCGTGGCGCCGGCCTCGGCGGCGGGCACGACGAGCGCGAGCAGACTCTGAACCAATTGCTGGTGGAGATGGACGGCTTTGAATCAAACGAGGGCGTCATCCTGATCGCCGCCAGTAATCGCCCTGACGTGCTGGACCCCGCGCTCCTTCGCCCTGGGCGTTTTGACCGCCGCGTGGTGGTTCCTCTTCCTGACGTGGGCGGGCGCGAGGGCATCCTGAAAGTTCACAGCAAAAAGATTCCGCTCTCCGAAGATGTGGAACTTTCTGTTTTGGCGCGCGGCACTCCCGGATTTTCGGGTGCCGATCTCGCCAACCTGGTCAATGAGGCGGCGTTGCTCGCGGCGCGTCACGGCCGTAAGCAAGTCATCATGGACGACTTCGACCAATCCAAAGACAAAGTGATGATGGGGAAAGAGCGCCGGTCGCTCATCCTTTCCGAAGACGAGAAAAAGACCACGGCCTACCACGAGGCGGGGCACGCCTTGGTGGCAGCCATGGTGCCGTACGCTGACCCAATCCACAAAGTCACCATCATTCCTCGAGGCATGGCGCTTGGCATCACCATGCAGTTGCCGCTCGATGACAAGCATAACTATTCGAAGGATTATCTCGAGTCGCGGCTGGCCATCATGATGGGTGGGCGTGTGGCGGAAGAAATTTTCCTGAATCACATCACCACCGGCGCCGGCAACGACATCGAGCAGGCCACGGAACTGTCTCGGCGTATGGTCTGCGAGTTCGGCATGTCAGACATGGGACCGCTCGCCTACGGCAAGAATCAACAGGAAATCTTTTTGGGGCGCGACCTGGCTACCCAGCGTGACTTCAGCGAAGACACGGCCATCAAGATCGATCAGGAAGTGAAAAAATTTGTGATGAACGGCTACCAGCGCGCCAAAGATGCGATTGACGGAAATCGCGAGGCGCTGGTGCGAATCGCTGAGGCGCTCCTGGTGCGCGAAGTGCTGGACGCGGTCGAAGTGAAGTTGCTCCTCGAAGGAAAGGTGCTGCCTGAAAAGGTAGTCCGCCCGGAACCTCCCGGCGAAACCACCCAGGTCATTAAACCTCAACCCGCTTCCAAAATCCCCAGCCGCGAACGCCCGCAACCGGCATAGCAGAGTTCAAAAAGCACGATCTCTTCGCTGCCCTTTCATGACGAGGTGATCAAATGGAATCGAGGAGTCCCTGGCGATGGCGCTGAGCGTTCCGATGCGAAGATTTTTGTGGTTCGGCACAGCGATACGATGGTGTGAGGGTTCCTCCGTCTCCAAGACGATGTGGCTGCCCAGTTGATGGACGACGCGATAGCCCCAATCCCGGCACAGAGCACTCGCGAGATCGTGCCCGCTCAAGTCACGTGGGATCTTCATCCGTTAGCGAGAACTTCGTCACGCACGAGATGGAGACGGATGGCGGAGGGCGGCTATGGCTTGTCAAAATAAAAGGCCGCAACAGCTTCCTTTACGTTGGAACGCAGCGCGTCCCAAGTGTCGGCCTGAGTGAAGATGCTGCATGGCAGGCACTCGGCCACGAAACCACCATCCGCTTCCTGAGTGACTTCAAACACGATCTCGTTCATGGCCCTAGCTTATTCCATCGTGACCCAAGAAACAAGCGCGCCCGCAAACGGGGAGCATCGCAGAGTTTCGCATCCCAGCAACTCTCCGGCCCTTTCGTTCCACGCCAAAATCCGCAGAGGTCAAAAAGCACGATCTCATCGCTGCCCGCTTCAATTCTCCGTTGGTTTGGGCGTTGATGAAAAGCCCACAGTCGGAAAAGCTCTGCCTGTGGTTCCCCGCCGGCTTCAATCCTGAATCTGAAATTTTCAATCTGCAATCGCTTGCCACTTGCCACTGTCCTTTACGCTATTCGTCACTGTTCTTGATTCCTGCCCTGCGGTCTGCGCCGCCCGCGCACTGGACTTTGGCACAGCGCCGGAATAATCTAACCAAAGCTGGCGGCATTGGGCTGCCAAGTCTGAAGACCGAAGCCATACGATGCCCACAGTCAAAAACATTCCGGGCCCATACCGAATTTTATTTTATAGTTTCGATTGCAATGAAGCGATACACGTACACGTCCAGCGCGAACGCATGGTGTACAAATTCTGGCTTGAACCGGTTGAGTTAGCGAGCAACCAAGGCTTTACACCACGCAAACTGAATCAGGTTCGACAGGTGATACAATCTAATCTGGATTAGATCAGGGAGGCTTGGAATGAGCACTGCGGTCAGTCTTGAGCCGCGTATCAAAGACGTGCAGATTACTGACGAATCGATTACCGCTTACCTGGCCGACGGTCGCGCCATCAGTGTCCCGCTCGCTTGGTCGTGGCGGCTTTCGGAGGCGACGCCAGAGCAGCGATCGCATTGGGAGATTATTGGTGGTGGCCTCGGGGTTCACTGGCCGGAAATCGACGAAGACCTCAGCGCCGAAGGGATGCTACATGGTACTCCTGCCCGGCGACCGAAACAAACCAAATCGTAGCGCAACCCCTTCATTCGTTCCCGCGGCCCCCTGACTTCCAGCTCCTCTCTCCTAACTCCTATTTTCCGCGTTCATCATTCACCCTTCATAATTTCCCCTGCTGCCCCCGTTCTTCAATTCTGGAATCTGGAATCTGCAATCGCTTGCCCCTTGCCCCTTTCCACTTTCCGCTTTCCTTTACGCCACTCTTCACTGTTCCTGAGTCCCGCTCTGCGGTCATATGCCCCGGCGATTCCTCGGGTTGTTTCGCGTCGGCGGGTAAGAACCGCGCACCTGGATTTCCAGGTCTGCGGTTTATTATCAAGCAGCGAGATTCATTACGGAGAAACAGCCGACCGCCGCGGTAAATTCGTACTTCAATTCCCCGCGGGTTTTCCACACACGGAAATAGATGTGACCAACATAGTCATATCGGCTATAATTGGGGCATGAGAACCGTAAAGATCAGTAACCTGAAAGCGCAACTCAGCGCCCACATCCAACGCGTGCGGCAGGGCGAAGAGGTGCTGGTCTGCGACCGCAACAAGCCCGTGGCGAGGATCGTACCGATCCGGCTGGAAGATCGCTCCGAGCAGGAGTTGCGCCTCGTTGCTCGTGGCGTCCTCGCGCCGCCACTGAAGAAACGGCCGGCGTCTGTTGCATGGCCGGAGCCTCCGGGAAATGTTTCGCGTAAGGTCATGGAGCAGGTATGGCAGGAAGAACGCGAAACCCGGTAGTGCGGGTTTCGGCCTTTTGGGACGCGAGCGCGCTGGTTCCTCTCTGCGTCCGCCAAAGCATCACACCTCGGGCGATTGAGTTGTACAAAAATTATGATGTGGTGGTCTGGTGGTCCACTCCGGTCGAGATAGCGAGCACCCTCGCCCGACTCGTGCGGATGAAGCAACTCGCCCTCGGCGACTGGATGACGGCTCGCAAGCTCGCGAAGAGTCTCGCAGATTCGTGGTCCACGGTCCAGCCATCGGACGCTCTTCGCAACAAAGCGGCACAGCTTGTGGACCGCCATGATTTGCGGACGGCACACTCATTGCAGTTGGCGGCGGCGCTGGAGTGGTGCGAAGACGCGCCCCAGAGCCGAGTCTTTCTGGCCACCGACCAGAAGCTGCGAGAGGCAGCCTTGCTCAGTGGCTTCGATGTCCGGCAGATGTGATTTGATCGCGATCGACCGCTCCGAACAAACCGTAGCGCAAAGCTCGCTCTCCAGTGTTGCGGCTTTTCAATTTGCTTTTTGGCGTTGTGGCTTTTTCAATTAATCAGGCCGAACAGGGCAACGATCTCGAATAGCCGCAGAGCATGCCCTGAGCAGAGCGAAGGGGCCGCACCACGGGCCCTGCGCTACATGTTTTCTCGGTCAATTCGTGCTTCAATGGACCGTGGGCTTATAAGTTGGTGAACGGCTACCCGCTTGTCGCCCTGTAGCGGCGCTCTATGAGCACCGGAAGTACTGAAAATTACAGGACGGGGGTCCCTGCCAGGGTAAACTTCGACCGCCGGCACAATTGCAGTATTCTGACAGACTCTAAATGAGAGCCGAGGCATCTTCCCGGTCAGGGAGAGAACATGAATCGATCCAGACTATTGGTGGGTCTGTTCGCCGCAACCACTCTTGTTTTTGTTCAGAGCCAGCCCAACCACAGCAGTGGAGTTGCGCAAACGCCAGGCGCGGCGGCGAAGGCCGGCGAGCATCCACTCCAGGCTCTGCCCTACACACCCAGCCTCGATCTCGACTCGATGGACAGGACTGCCGACGCGTGCGTCGATTTCTATCAGTACACCTGTGGCGGGTGGATGAAGCGTAATCCGATCCCTTCGGACCAGGCGAACTGGAGCGTCTACGGTAAACTCGCCGACGAAAACCAGCAGTTTCTGTGGGGCATTCTACAGGAAGCGTCAAACCCCACCGTGAAACGCAATGCTTCCGAGCAGAAAATCGGCGACTATTTCCAGGCTTGCATGGATGAACCCGCCATTGAGAAGCTCGACGCGGCGCCGCTGGAACCCGGACTGCAAGAGATCGCCGCCCTGAAGTCGAAGAATGAGTTTGGGAAATACCTTGGCCGGGTGCATCCGGCCACGGGAGGCGGGGGCATGATGTTCCGCTTTGGTTCGAGTCAGGATTTCGCGAACTCATCGCAGGTGATTGCCTTTGCCGAGGCCGGCGGACTCGGCCTCCCAGACCGCGATTACTACACCAAGACCGATTCCAAGTCGCAGGAGATTCGCGAGAAATACCTGGCACACGTCCTGAAAATGTTCGAGTTGATCGGCGACCCGACAGGCACGGCAGCCGGAGAAGCGAAGACGGTGATGGCGATGGAGACCGCGCTGGCGAAAAAGTCGCTGACGCGCGTCGAGAAGCGCGATCCCTACAACCTTTTCCACAAAATGGATCGTGCCCAGTTGCAAACTCTCACGCCAGATTTCGCCTGGGATATCTACCTGGCCGAACAGGGCCTTTCCAATGTGCAGACTTTCAACGTCACGGAACCGGAGTTCTACCGGGAAGTGAACCGGCGGATTGGGAGCGAGAGCCTCAACGATTGGAAGACCTACATGCGCTGGCACCTGGCGCACGCCTGGGCGCCTTATCTCTCGATGAACTTTCAAAAAGAAAACTTCGACTTCTACAGCCACACGCTACGCGGCGTTAACGAGATGCAGCCGCGCTGGAAGCAGTGCGTTCGGTGGGTGGATCGGAGCCTGGGCGAAGCGCTGGGGCAGGTGTTTGTCGCCAAAACTTTCGGCCCCGATGTCAAGGCGCGCACGCTCGAGATGACCCGGCAGATCGAGGGCGCCATGCAGGACGACCTGAAGGAGTTGCCGTGGATGGGTCCGGAAACCAAACAGCGGGCGCTCGAAAAACTGCATTCCATCGTCAACAAGATTGGGTATCCGGACAAATGGCGCGACTATAGCTCGCTGGATATCGTGCGCGGGGACTTTGCCGGCAACGTTCGCAGAAGCGCGATCTTCGAATCGAAGCGCCAGCTTGCGAAAATCGGCAAGCCCGTCGATCGTGGCGAGTGGGGAATGACGCCGCCGACGGTGAATGCCTATTACGATCCGCAGATGAACGATATCAATTTTCCCGCCGGCGTTCTCCAGCCTCCCTTGTTCGACCCCAAGATGGAGGACGCGCCGAATTACGGCAATACCGGAGGCACCATCGGCCACGAGTTGACTCATGGCTTTGACGACGAAGGGCGCCAGTTCGATGCCAAAGGCAATCTGCGCGACTGGTGGACCAAAGAAGACGCCGCAAGGTTTGATGAGCGTATCGCGTGCGTGCGGGAACAGTACGCACAATACGTTGTGGTGGACGATATCCACATCAACAGCAAGCTGACGAGCGGCGAAGACGTTGCCGACCTGGGGGGCACGCTGCTGGCTTACATGGCGTGGAAGAAAGCGACTCAGGGACAGGATTTGAAATCGATCGATGGCTTCACGCCCGATCAGCGATTCTTCATCGGCTATGCGCAGTGGGCCTGCGAGATCGACCGGCCGGAAGACCTGCGCCTGCACGCCATGACCGATCCGCATTCATCCGGCAAGTATCGCGTCAATGGCATTGTTTCTGATCTGCCCCAGTTCCAGCAGGCGTTTTCCTGCAAAACGGGCCAGCCCATGGTGCGAGAAAAAGTGTGCCGCGTTTGGTGAGCTCCACTGCGCGTCGTGCAATAAAAAATCGTAGTCATCGGGCCATCGGAGTTTCACCGCGTGCTGGAAGCAGCGGTCAGGGTCGGCAAAGCATGCAATCGCCTCTTGCAAGGTCTATGGGTAGTTGGATGTCTTGTTTTATGGATAAATCCCATACTAAGAAATCTTGTGTTTCAAGTGATTTGTTGCCCTAATTTGTGAATTCAGGTTGAAAGGTTGGCGCAAGACCTTATAGTGATGTTCCTGGATTTTTCGAATGACCTTGAGGACATAGTCGTGATGTACCAGCTCCACCCGCCCATGCGCCATGGGGGATGTAAGTCAGCGCACTTTCATGGTTACATGAAGATGCGGGTGATGGCAGCCCTTCCAACATTGCTCAGGTACGAATCACCATGAATTTCAAGGTCAAGAGTCCGGGAAGATTGAAGGCGCTCGAAGGCATCGACACGGATGGTGCGGTGGACATCAAAGCCTGCCCGCTTAACACTACCCGCTTTGGGTGCCGGTGCCCTCGCTGTGCAAAGTGCGGATACCGGATGCACGAATCGATTCATCGCCCGGCTCGCGGCGCTGGACCTGGAGGTCGGCCGGCGCATCACAAGTTTGTTGCGGTCGAAAACACAGGTGGACGCTACCCGTAACCTCAGACCGTCTGCTTCCAGTGTGGGTTGACCACAATCCCCCATAGCGTCAGCCCGGCTGAAGAGAGTCTGAATATGCGTGTGATGGGAGCCCTGCTGGTGCCCTGGCTGCGTTCCCAAGAGGACCAAGAAGTAGGAGGAAGAGGACTGGGACTTCTAAGGGGCAGCAGGGAGCGGGGGGCTGGGAGCAGGGGCGGCAGAGGCGTCTGTGCCGTGGCATGATATCATCAAGACGCTCGGATAGGAGCAAGCAACGTAAACGAACAAGTGCGCGAGTTGCGGTACAAATCAATGCGCCCCAGCAGCCCCATAAGGAAGCCTTGAAGACCACGCTGGAGATGATTAATCGGATGCAGGCTGATGGCGTCATCGGCAAATACGCCATCGGGGGCGCTGTCGGGGCGACCTTCTACCTGGAACCCTCGGCAACTGCCGATGTTGACATTTTCGTGATGCTGCCATTGGCTCCGGGAGGCTCGCTCCTCAGCGTTGCGCCCCTCTATGAGTACTTGACGGCTCGTGGCTGCCGCGTGGAAGGGGAGCGCATTGTCGTCGGAGACTGGCCTGTGCAGTTCCTCCCGCCCCACGATGCGCTGGAACAAGAGGCATTGGCCCAGGCTGTCGAGACTGAGGTTGAGGGCATCCGGACGTGGGTTCTAAGCGCGGAACACTTAATCGCGATTGCGTTGAAGACCGGGCGGGCGAAAGATTATGCCCGGATTGTCCACTTCCACGAACAGGATGCTGTGGACGCTGACAGACTCAATCGTGTCCTCATGCGGCATGGCCTAGTTCCCAAATGGGAGCGGTTCGAGCGCAAGTATCTGGAGGAGTAGCCATGGACAAGGACAAGGAAAGGCGGAAACGGCTGGCAGCGCTTCCGTTTTCCGAAAAACTTAAGATTCTGGAAAAGCTCCGCGAGCGGAGTCGGGTAATCGCTGCTAGCGGCTTGAGAAAGATGGCCATTCGTCAACAAAAGCGCAACGCATAAGCCTTTGGATTTCCGCGTGTGAGGCAAGGGTGATTGCAACGGCCATGGACCGGCCCTCAGGCGGGTGGTTCAAAAGGTCGGAAAATGCGGAATTGCAAGTTGCTGATTTCGGGTAGGGTTGCGATTCGCATTTTGCCGCTTTTTCGCTGGCCCAGTGACTACAGTCAGTAAACCAGCGGGGTTACCGGTGAAGGCGTTTTAGACGATGGTGTGGACTCCCGTATCAAATTGTTGCCGAGCAACCTGACAATCTCCAACAACCGCCGAACTTGGCTGCTCCGTATACGAATGCGCTCGTTCAGCTTCGCCTGCGTATCGCCACTGAACTTCAGATAGTCGGCATCAACTCTTCCGCCGTTATGCGTAATGATGTGCCTGCGGTGCATCATCATTTTCAGGAAAGCTTTCTGTTTGTCTGAAACCCCCTCCAGTGTTTCGAGCCCGTACCACTGGTCGAGCGATTCGCACGCATCGAGCACTCGTTGAAAGCTCAGCTTGTCCAGTTCCTTCTTTCGCTTTGGGGTGGTCGGAATCAACTTCAAACGATGACGCAAATGTTTACCCAGCGCCTCGATAACCGGCCTACTTCATGGCCGGAGCAGAGCCCGGTAACGAGTACCGCAAATTGAAAAACACCATGTTCAGATTTGCGTTCATCGGCTGCCCGGAGGCCACGGACCAGGGATTACGAGTGAGGTACGAATACTGGCCCATGAAGTTCAGTGCGCCGTACTTCGCATCCTTCCAGAGGGTCTGGTTAAAGCCGAAAGTGCCCTCCTGGATGGCGCGATTCTGGCTGGCCGGCGAACCTTTATATCCGTAGCCAACAGGCTTGCCGCTCGTGTCGATGGCTACGTTCCGTCCTACGTAGAGGCCGCCGTAATAGGCGTATAGCAGCGTGTTCTTATTCGTGTACTCGAAGCCTGAAGCCGTCGAATCGGCGTGAATTGGTGAGGGGCTTCCGTCGGCTCGCGCGATCAGGTCCGGAGCTTGACCGAATATGTATCGGCCGCCGCCGTCGCTCGCGAAATTGTTTGTGAGCACGCGGAAGCCCTTGAACAGTTCAAAATTCAGGTTCAAGAAGCCGCCGCCGCCGACTGAAGAAGCGGTGGTCTTTGTGGTCGGATTCCAGACCTTAAACTCCCTCACCACTCCGCCGACTTCGAAGTGAAGCCTCTTGGCAGGATC
>CAAGKR010273012.1_pt1 | contig 15606 bp, 9 predicted proteins | sample 2556971 | NCBI WGS metagenome assembly CAAGKR01 (sample SAMEA5207829, study PRJEB30636) | soil metagenome | biome: forest; feature: boreal; material: soil | place: USA | collected 2011-09 | depth 1 m | reverse complement strand
CTTCGCACGCCAAACGGGCAGACCTTCAGCCAAACTCAGCCGGGCTCCGGTATCGCCGCGGTGCCTCCGAAGCTCGGCAGCGTGGTCGTCGCAATACCGGCTAACCAGCTCTCGGACTTCGCAACGGCGGCGCTGAGCTCGACCTTCTACCTCGCGCTCTCGGTGCCGGGAGGCTCGGCCTCGACGTCCTGATCTGTTTACTTGGCCGGGAATCCGGCGGAAAGAATGCGAGCCAGCTTGTCGATCGCGGCCGCGTCGAGGGCCGGCGTGGCGGTGACCAGCTTGCGAAGCGACTTCGGGTCTTCCAGGCGCACGCCCCGGAACAAATTCGGAGCAAACAGCAGCGGCCAGTCGACGTCGATGAAGCAGAGGACCGGTTTCACCGGCATCGTGACGTCGACTGAGGCGAGCAGCGTCTCGACGGCCTTGACCTGCCAGGCCATGTTGTCCGCAAGGTGTGAGCAGTCGCGGCCACCGAGGTAGAGGCGGTAGTCAGTGCGGAAGAGACCACCCTTGTCCCGGATTCTGAGGCGGCCGTCGTAGTGCTTCGCGTCGATGACGAAGAGGCCGGCCGGAGCGATCACGAGGTGGTCGATGTTCCCACGTGTGCCCGAGACGCGACGGTCGTGCAGGGCGACGACGTCGGGCAGGCCGGCGATCGCCTCGGCTAGCTTCTGCTCACCTCGCGCTCCCTTTGCCCAAGCGCGCATGGACTGGGGCTTATCGGCCACGGCTAGCAGCAACCCGCCGAACCGTCGGCCGAATCGCTCCTTGACTCTCTCCTCGCGCCTGGCAGCGCGTCGGTCGTGCTCCCGTTGTGCCGAACCGCCGGCAGCACCGACATCGAGCGGCGCCGCTTCTGCGACACCGGCTCGATCCGGACAGGTGATACACCTAACTGTCTTGGACTGAGCGTGATACAACGCCTGGGCATCCTGAGGCAGCGGCGCGCCGCAGATCACGCAGGTGCCGGCGTACCGGAGCCGAAGCTTCTTGAGCTCCAACGGAGTTGACTCCGACTCGTGTCCCATCAACGCAGTCCTTCAGGCCAAGCGTTTCGCGACAGCCCGAACCAACTCGTCCACCGAGTCGAGCCACGTCCCCAATTCAGCCGCGCTGGGCGCCATCTCAGGGGCATGGTGATGGCAGGCCGTCTAACCACTCCGATCATTCGCCTAGGTCGTTAGCTCTGGCCGTGCGCATTGTCTAGGACGGCGGGTCGGAACACGTGCTCCCAGCCGGCGAGACTCCCATAGATCGCCGATCCAGGGCTGCTCGTCCAGAGAAGCGCGTCTAGGATTCGCACGAGGGTGCGACCGTTGACCCCGCGGCTCTCCAGGTGGTCCTTGATCCTCCCAAGTTCGGCGAGGTTCGTGCGACCCACCTCGCGTACTCGCTCGAGCGCGTCGACCCAAGTCGAGACATCCTTGGTTACCCGTGCGCCGATCTGATCCACAACGAGACTGTCAAGGACTGGTATCAGCCCCGGCCGCTTGATGTGCAGCACCTTGGTGACCACCGCGATCCCAAGGCCGGGCCGTACCGACGCCTCAAATGCGCGCCGCAACCTGTGCCGGACATTCAGGTCGGACCATTCCGCCGACGTGAGTTCGAATAGACCCCAGTCCCTGTCAAGGTCTTCCAGCCATGACCAATCTCCTCCGGCGAGCACGGGCTCCCAACGGGCAAGGGGTGTCCTCGCCGCCATCGTGCGGTTCACCGCGGTGATGTCTGCGTCGACGATCACATCGCGTAGCCGAGCATCGAGCTGCGTGGTGGCGATCCAGGAGTCGTAGGAGCCCTTGCCCTTAGCGCTTGGGTCTCCCCGGAAGAAGAGCTCAGCGAGCCACTGAGCCCCCTCAATCGCAAAGCCTGGTGCCGCCGACTGCTCACTCTCGGAAGGCTGGACCACGACGATCCTAATGGGATCTCCCCGATAGTCGATGTCGTCCGGTACATGCGCGGCGCGCGGGCCGTGGCCGCTCCTGGCCGGCGCCAAGCCTGCTCGGTTGGGTGACCTGTCAGACGCTTCGCCACTGAGGCACGAACCGCAGGCACTGATGCCCTTCCCTGTCTCGCGAAGAGCCCATATGGCCAATTCCGAGCGATCGTCGGAGCAAGCCTTGCCGTATTGGTGGGTCCAGTGCCGGCCGGCGGCCAGGGGTCGGTTGACCATACGACACGCGGCGCGGTGTAACACCAAGTACGAGGAGCTGACGTGTGGGAACGTGTTCAAAACGAAGCCGCCGCGATGTCGGGCCAGCCAGGCTACGTACCCAGCATCGTTGTCGACGAACCGCTCCATGGTCATCTCCCCGTGAGACCTAGATGTTCGGCTGCCGCACAGCAAGCCAATCGCTGTCGCGTCGCCAGCCGAAACGACTCGCTACCCCGTCAATCCCCGAGCGCCTTCATAAACGCTTCTCGCGCATCGCTGTAGTAGAGAAGGCTGATCCGCGTAGCCATGTCATCGGACAGCTCATTCAGTTGACGTCGGGCAGATATGGGAACCAAGAGCGTGTTAGCGCCCTTCTCCACGGCCACTTCCGCGAGCGCAACGGCATTTGGGACGGTCTCGATGCCACCGCCAAGCGTCAGCCCGCCGACTGCAATTAGGCCGCCCTTCAGGCTCTTCTCGACGAGTGCGCTAGCCAGCGCCAGAAGCAGAGGCAAGCCAAGCGCGGCGCCGCTCTTCGCGGCATCCTGGGCATGAAGCTGGACATTGAACTCATGCTGCCGGGGTTCCCGGTCTCCGACTAGATCCCGAGCCCGGACCAGCAGGTTCTGCTCTGCCACTCGCGTGCTCTCCCGGAATGGGGCCGGTGCCGGCTGGTTGAGGATGCGCACGCCAGACCCGGGTCCAACCGTGACGTCCACTCGGAACAGCCCAGGATTCTCCCCCTCGCCACCCGGGCTCAGAGCCCACACCTGACCTGGCGGGAGCGGATCGGCCCCAATCTCGTCAGGGCTCTGCAGTTCGGGAGTAGAAACGAACTGCTCGATACCGCTTTCGCCCATGGTGTAGCTGAAATGCGTGTTCCGATACTCCCCGGCTCCCACACGGCGCTGCTGTTCCTTGACGCGGCGTCGTGATTCCATTGCGAGGCGGACGGCCCACTCGATATCCGCATCGGAGATCTCAAGCGAGGGATCCGGGTACAGAAGCTTGAGCAGGCCGCTGACGGTCTTGTTCACGGAACTGGTGTCACGCCCACTTAGTGCGCCGCCGTAGAACACACGTCCCTGAATGCCGGCCAAACGCGATTGTTCTCGCAGTCGGCTCCAGGTCTCGGACAGGAAGTCGCTTACCAAGCCGAAGTGCTCGGTGAAGAGGCTCTTATTGAGCTTTGGCACATCCCAGCCCGGCACATATGCGTGGATCCGATCCATGAACGCGGTGTCGTCGCGCATCTGCTTCGGGAAGGGGCCGAAGAGATGGCCGACACGCTGCTGATGGGCGACATCGACCTCGAAGTTGCCGACCATGACGACGCCGCCCGACGCACGGATCGACTCCTTACCTCGGCTGAACTCCCCGGACTCCATGTAGCCCTTGAGGATGTTCACTCCATCCTTCTGGTCGAAGTCGATACCGCTGACTTCGTCGAAGCACACGACATCGTATTGGGCAACCAAACCGCGGCGGCCCGTCGAGTTGTCCACGAACATCTTGGCGACGGTTGCCTTGCCACCAGAGACGAGGTGCGAATAGGGCGAGATCTGCTGGAACAGGTGAGACTTGCCGGTTCCTCGAGGACCAAGTTCAACCAGGTTGTAGTTGCGCTCGACGAACGGAACCATCCGCAGCAGCAGAACGTCACACGCGCGCTCGGATAGCGCACCCGGCTCAAAGCCGATGCTCCTAAGCAGCAAGTCACGCCATTCCGCCGAGGTGAAGGCGGCGCGGCCCTTGGCAATGACATCAAGGACGTCGCGTCGCGAAAGCTGGATCGGCCGCATCCCCACGATGCCGAACGGCCTTCCCTTGACCTCTTCCGTGATTGCCGCGTCGTACTCGAGATCCAGCTCCGCGTAGAACCCGCCCGTGAGCATTCGTTCGTGCTCGCGGACAAGCTCGTCAGAGATCCGCACGTCCTTGAGCTGGAGGCTAGGCAGCGTGGCTACATAGCTGTCCGTGCCGGCATCCAGACGCGCCGTGATCATGTCGATGAGCTTGACTGTGCCACGCTCCCGCGCGCGCGATTTGAAGAGCTCCTGCTCGCCTGCCCGAACCGTGCGGTCCTGAAGCTGGCGCTGGACGATCTGCAGACCCTCGGCGATCTCCCCTTCATCCGTGCTCGCGCAATAGCGTCCCAGCAGGAATTCGCCCACATAGGTCGGAACCGGATATTGACCCTTGAACCGGTTGGCGAGGTCCTTCCGGACCACACTGCCGGGGAATGCCTCGGCTGCCAATCGGTCGAGTCGGTCTAGTTCCGTCATTCGTTCTCTCCGATCGTGACGGTGCGCTGAGTGAGCGCAGCACCCTTTGAGTCGAGCACCAGCAGGAACGCCGCGACGCCTTCCAGATCTTCGTCGCCGATCAGGAAGGTTGCCGCGCCATCAGTCCCGATGCTCACGCCACCGCCAATGACCGTCGTCGCTGGATCACCGGCCTTCCGGCGAAGGTCCACGGTTGCACCGCCCGGGGCGCCCGGGGCGGAAATGCGAGCCCGAAGTCCAGACCAGGCGATCTCCAAATCGAAGTCGCCGGTCGTGGGTGCGCCTGCAGTCGCTATGACGACCGGGGTGATGCACTCCTGCGGACTCACGCCGCCATGCTCATACACGGGCGATCCCACGAAAGACCTGATCCCAGACGCGATCGCCACGCGCACCGCCGAGTCCCAGAACCAAGGAACGGTGGGAACGTCGGTCGTCGCGCCATCAGCGAGTCGTGCAGCGCGTCCTTTGCGGAGCGCATTGTCCGCCAGATGCAGCGGCAGTTCCGCCTTCGGCAGGCCGCCCGGCAAGTACAGCCAGCCGTGATCCGTCACAACCGCCACTCTGGCCCAGCCGGCCGTCAGGAGCTGGGCAACCCTCAGCTCCAGCTTGTGCACCTCTGAGTCCAGCAAGGGCGCAAGACGCTGTTCGTCGTGGCCAAGACTGTCGATGTTGCCTTGCTCCGTCCAGGCACGTCCGGATGGGTCACCGCAGTCCCCAGTTCCAAGGATCTGGTATCCGGCCGCTGCGATCTCCTTGCGAAGACCGTCCGCGGTTAGCTTGGTGCCGCCCTTCGTAGACGCAGTCTCGAACCCCTGCCCGCCAACCAGCCTCGAGATGGCCGGCGAGGCGGCCGGCTTTCCTGTTGGCGTAATCGTCGGGAGTGCCGTGAGCCGCGCCTGAACCTCCACCGTCAGGCCGGCCGCCTCAAGCACTTGGCCAAGACGGCGCCCCACGTCGAATCGAAGGCCGTCCGTGAATATCACCGCCGTGCCCTCTGGCCAGGCATCGAGAGGCGGAACGACGTACTCAGCAGCGGTAGGTCCAACTGCTTTCTGGAGCCTCTCCGCGCCCACTTCAAGCCACTCACAGTAGACGGCAGCTCCTGCTGTCCCAACAGCGTCCACGTCCGCGGGGGTCTCCACCTGTGCCAGCGCTCGCAGGATTGCGTCGTCCGCCTTCCACCCATCCGTGGCGTACGAACTGACAATCGAGGCGACCGAGCCCTCAGGTAGGTTCTTGCGAGTCTGGCGCGAAAGCTCCGCCAGCCATTTCACGGCAAAGGCCAGGGGCGCGCGACCCTGACGCGCCCATACCCAGTCTCGCCGCTCAGCGTGGATCTGCTCCAGTTCGATAAGAGTCTCGCGGGCGCTCTCCGCATCACTGGTGCCAACCTCGGCCAGTTGCGCGCGCAAGTCCAATTCTTCCTTCTCGTTATCCTGTGGCCAAGCGCCTCGCACCTCGAAGAGCGTCGGCCCTTTGTCCCGAGCGGCCTTTGGCTTGGCGGCCCTCAGTCGATCCTCGACCAGCGGGTAGCGAGTCGGCGCATCCGAATATGCCTGCCACACCAGTCCCCACGCATCCGACTCGCGGCGGCCTAGCTGCTGCGCGACAGCAATCTCTCCCACGCTTACCAGATCAAGCTTGAAGCGCTCACGGAACGCCTCCCGGAACGCACGTATCTGGTCTGGAGTCCTGGCCGCGTCAAAGGCCGAGGGATCGTTGAGCCACTCAAGCACATCCCGATCCAGATCCGGCACCAGCAGACCATTGAAGAAGTCCGCGCGTAGCGGTGCCTTGTGGCGCAGATCGTCGATGCGCCATGAGGCGAAGACATCGGATGCCGCTCGCATCGCCGTCTTCGTCGCGTCGTCAGACCCAACCTCGATTCCTAGACCGCCTCGGGTGGGGGCAGCCTGCAGGAAGGCAGACAGCGTCCAGTCACGTCCGCTCAACTGCGCGAATGTCACTCCGCGGTGCTGAAGCTCCAGAAGACAACGCAGCTCGTCTGGCGCGTCCTCCGCGGACCGAATCTGTGCTCTCTCGTAGCCAGGCAGGTAGACAATCGGAACCCCCGGCAGCTCAGGACCTGGAATAGCTCCGTCTACGACGCAGCGGATCCATATGCCCGGACCGGTCCAGGTATCGGGGTTGAAGCCGCCCACGGTGAGGACAGGTCGAACCTTCGCAACGCGGCCGACGACCCGCTCCCACTGTCTACCCTTATCCGGCCAGAGCACCGCCGTGGGGGCGACCTCGGCACCAGCGGCGAATCCCGAACACTGGTCCAACGCGTCGATCATGCATTCGACGAACGTCTTCGAGTCACTCACCCGCGGGGCTCCAGCTCGATCGGCCGCAAGTATCTGGTGCCACCAGCCTTCCCGATCCGCACCAGCGCTCCTTCGGCCAGTAACCAGTTGAAGATCGCAATCGCCTCGTCGTATCCCACGCCGAGATCAGCGCGGACGCGGCTGTTGCTTGCGTAGCCTTGTTGATCTACAAGGGCCAGGATCCTGGACCTGACTGCTGGATCCCCGACCGTCGGAAAGCGCGGGAGGCGAGAGCCGTTGCTCATCGCGCCCCTATCCTTGCCGTCCGCTTCTCAGCGACTCGGTAGTGGAGATCATTGAGGCGCTCGGAGCCGCTGGGGTCGGTGCCTCTGTCCTTGTTCCAGTTGATCGTGAACTTCGATCGCAGGATGCCAGCGGCGACGAATGGCCTGATGTTGAGCCGGACCCCATCGTCAAGGCCGGGCTCCCACCCAATGGGCTGATCGGCGAGCGACTTCCAGCGGACGTAGATGTCGTAGGGAGGCTCGCCTTCGAGTATCGCGGCGAGCTTTGTCTTGAGGTCTGTCGCCGCCTTGAGACGGAGGTCGGCGCCAACTTCGCCGGAGCTGATCTCCAGGCGCTGACGTTCGAGCCACTCGCCCAACTGCGAGTACGTGAGCTTCTCGAGCGTCGCACGGTCGAGGCGGTGGTAATGGAGCAAGGCGCTGAAGCCGTTTCGATTAGCGTCCCAGACTTGCCAGATGAAGGGCCGATTGTGGAACAGGCGGGCGTGCTGCTCGAAAAACTCGTCGCGCAGCCACGCCTCAAGGGTCGTGGCCTTGCCGCCCGCCGCCGCGAGGAGCTCGCCACGCTTGGCGGCCGACCAGTCCGTGTCATAGGCCGCTGCCAGAAGCGCCTCGAGTCGCTCCGCTGCCGGAGCCTCGCCGCTCACCGGCGGCAGGCATACGATGCCGTCCGGGTCAGCGAAGGCATCGAGCTCGCCGGGTTCCTGGTCGGGCCAGCGATAGCCAAGCAGACGAGCAACCGCCACCTGGAGCGGCGCCTCCGAGCCGATGACGTCGCCCTTGAACAGCCACTGGGTTGGGTCGTCGGAATGGGGCTCAGGGAGACCGTTCGGATATTGCTCTGCTGCGACCTTGGCCCAGTGGTCGAGGTCGAACGGTACCTTCACCAACGTGCCGTTGGTGACGTTGAGCTTCTGGTCGATGGCGCGAACGGCCGCTACGAAGGCAGGTGACGAACAGAAGGCCCAGATTGCGGGCAAGGATTGGACCGAATCGGGAAGGATCACGGCAGTGTTGTTGTCGAAAGGCTCGCCCGTGTACAGGGACACGGGAAGGTCGCGCATCGAACTCACGGCTACTCCGCGCCGACCCCAAGCTCGTGTCCCCCGTCGATGACTGTCATGAAGCCGCGTTCGGTTCAGGCGCGCGAATTCCTCCAGTTGTCCATGACCGCCCTCCCAGAGAATGGCGTGTTCCCGGCCCCCATAGGGCATCGTGTCGAGGACGGTGCTTTGTAGGTATTCCCAGCGCCCGTCCGAGACATCCGCGAGTTCCCAGAAGACGCGGCCAAACCTGGAGAAATCCCCGCACTGTATTCCAGAGAGGCCGCTGGCCAGCTCGGATAGGAGCGGTCCTATCGCCTGCGCTCCTGGCAGGAGCCTCGAATCATCGGATTCCAGAACCTTTGCCTGACTCGTTTGGCGCACTCCAGCGGTCCGAAGACCAGCCGCCTTGCCTATCGGATCGCCAATGCCTGTGACGTCGAGGCTGCCGAACGAGGACGTGTCACCGGCTCCCGCATTCACAATGATCAACAGTGACGTAAGGGCTCCGGCAGCCGAAGTGCTTACGAAGCCGCCCTCGCCCAGGACAGCGACAAGCCGAAGGTTCCGTGTAGAGAGCACCCATCGTCGCAGTGCTCTATATGAACCGAGGAAGAGCCAATTCTGTGGAAGCACGAGCGACAGCCCACCTGAAACCATCAGCATTCTGAGTCCCCGCTGCATCATGGCGGTCGCCAGATCGTGTCGTCCCTCGCCGAATTCACGAAGCAGAACAGGAGTCACCGAGGGGCTGAGTTTCTTGAAGCCGACAAACGGCGGGTTCGTGGCGACCAACCAGTAGCGGCCGGCAAGGAGTCGAGCAGCCTTGGTCGTGCCCTGAGCTGCCGCACCGAACACCTCTGCCGCCGGGTCCTCAGCCTCGCTCGAAAGCGCCTGGTCGAGAGCGGCAAGGAGCCTCTCGGGATCGACGGCCCAGAGACCCTCGCCTGCCGCTGACCGCGGATCGATCAGGCTGCCGAGTTCGGGAGCATCCTGGAACAGCTCATAGAGGCGCTCGAGGGCGGCCCGGAGCTGCGTGTCCGATCCAGCAAGGCGGCGCCAATCGTCGAGTTGGCCCTTGACTGCAATGCCCGAGCAGGCGATGTTCGGGACCGGGAGCTTGCGGTATCCGCCGGCGGCCTTCCACGCGTCGAAGGCCAGGGCGAAGGCGCCAAGTTGGGTGCAGCGGGGATCAAGCTCGAGGCCGAACAGGTTGTCCGCCAGAACGGCCTCGGCGGCGGCCTCGACTGTGAGGCCTTCCTCCTCCATTCGCATCCGACGGAGCATGTCGCCCGCGGCCACGAGGAAGTGCCCGGAACCCATGCAGGGATCCATGACCGTGACCTCGGCTGCTCGGGCGGGCCAGCCCTCGAAAGTCCCGGCGGCCGGGGTGCCGTCATCGCGGAAGCGCATGTATTCCCAATCCCGCAGCAGCGGGCTGTCCGGGTGACGACTAGCCCACCAGGCGCCGAGCGAGTTCTCGAGCAGGAAGCGGACCATGTAGTGCTCGGTGAACAACTGAGTGACCGGGGAGATATCGGCGCCGCCGATCTTGTTCCCGGCCTTGTTGACCTCGTCCTTGCGCTTGCTCTGCCAGAACTGGTAGACCCAGCCGAGAGCGTCGTCCGCCCTGAACAGCTCAGTGGGCAGGTCCTTCAGGATCGCTTCGAGGCGCAAGCGGTCGTCAGGGGCATAGGTGACGCGAGTGGTGGGTTCTGCTGTGCCGAAGATGCCCGGGAGCATCGCCGCGGCATAGCGGGCGGCGAGCACCCACGGATCACTCTCACCCTGATCACGAGCCAGCTCGGCTACATCCACCATAGACACGGGGGCACCCGAAGCAGGTTCGATAAGCAGGCCGTTCTCGGCGAGGAACCGAGCGAACAGCATCCGGTGCCAGCTCGCATAGGCGATTTCCTCCCGCAGCTGTGCCATGCCGTCGAAGGTCAGCCCGTTGCCCAGCGATCTGGCTCGGGCGCGGAGAGCCACCCGAAGGCGGCGGTCCTCGGCACGCAGTCCATCGGGTGCCTGGTCGCGCTCCACGGCGAGGACGGCAAGCGCGTTTGCAGCGCCGGCTTCGGCAGTTTCGCGGGCATCGACCACCGCCCTATCGAGGGCCTTGCGGAGCTCTGGGGCGAGGGGTGCCATCAGAGGATCACCGTCTTGTTCTCGGCCAGAAGGGGCGCAACGGTGTTCCTGACGCGCTCTAGGTACGCCGTGAGTTCGGGCTCATCATGGATGACCGTCGACTGATGAGGGATTTCTACGACGATGACGGGCTTGATCTTCGCGGCCCGAGCGAGGGCTTCTGACGCCTGGGTCGGTACCGCCTGGATCTTGTGCGCCCATCCGCTCAACGGAGTCACGTCCAGGGTTCTGAGCAACTCGTCTGCGGTGCCTACGAGTGGCGCGACGGCCCCATCCAAACCCACATCGCGGAGGATGGCTTTCTGCGCGTCATCCGCCAGGTCCAACCAGTCCTGCTGGTTTCGCAGCCCATCGATGGCTCGCGCCCGGGCAGAGTCATATTCGCCGGCCCGGGCAATCACCTCGGCCCGGAGGGCATCCATTAGGTTGTTCAACACCGCGGTGACGGGGTCCGGATCAGCCAGAAGCGTTCGACCCGTCTCAATGGCCGTCAGCGTGGCTGCGGATGGATCGTGGATGGCCAACCAAGCAGCGTATCGGCTCAACCGCTGTGCCACCTCCCACGCGGCAAGACGCGAGGGCGAAAGAGATGCGAGAGCCTTCCACGAATCGATCAAGGATTCCAGAGCGCCGCGGGCGGCGGCGATTGCCTTGAACTGATCGTTGCCAGCCCTGACTTCCAGGTCGCGCACCATCTCGGAGTCCGGTCGAGGAGGAAGCGGCGGATTGCCGCCTGCGTTCTGGGCAAGATCCAGCAGGCTCTGGAGGATCTTGTGCGGCAGTTCCATGTCGTCCACGCCGGCGACCTTGTGCCCAAGCTTCTGCGCGAGCGGCCGGACGGCAAGGCGTTCCGTCATCGAGATCAATTGGGTCTGCGGGCGGAACTCGACGTTGCCGATGATGTTCTGGGGAATAGCCTTTACAGTCACGACCGTGCCGTTATGGCGCGCCTCAACCTTGCCGGCGACTGTCAGCGCCAGGAGCGATCCGTCAATTGCATCTCTCGACCAGCCATAACCAGGGGCTTCGAACAGCTTCCGAATCTCCTGACCCCGTGTACCGGTCGGAGCAAGCTCAGACAGGACAGCCTTGACCACAGGGTGGTTGTCTACATCGCCCACGTGATGGAGCGGAGACAGAGGCGATGGATTGCCCTTGCCGGCGAGGTCAACAACCTTGGCCCAATCTGCCGAGTCCGCCATCGAGAAATCTGGATACAGGCGAAGAACGGCGTTGTCTATCGCCCTCGCCACGGACCCAATGAGGGTGGGATTGGCCGCAGGCTCAGAGACCTCTGCGCCACCTGCCGACACGACCCGGTAGCCATGGAGGACATCGCCTGCCAGGTTCTGGATGGTTTGACTGGCCAAATCGCGGCGGGTGGCAACTCCGGCTCTGGCCGCGACTCCTTCCTCTGTCGTTGGCGCGGCTTTGCGGTTCACCGTTCGGTCAGCGGCTTCCGCGGTAACAATTGCCTCAGAGAGCTCAACATCGAGAGCGCGCGGAATGAAGACGAAGACCGTTGCGTCCGTGACACCAGCGGAATGCGCTCGCTCCATGACCAGCTTTTCGGTCGTTTCCCAACCTGACTGAACCCAGACAGGGACCTCATTTTCTTGGGGCTTTGGCTCGGCATCCCCGTAAAACAGCCGGAAGTCGCGCTTCACTTTCGAGGCCCCTTGGACGGCGCGCACGCCCTTCAAGGCTCCATCGATCGCGGCCTTGAGGACGTCGGTTCGCCGTCCGGCGATCCAGGCCTTGTCGGCCTCTAGCGTCTTGCGATGGCCGTCCAAGTCGGCTTGCCACTCTGCATCGACGCGGTTACGAAGGCGATACTCGCCGTCCACGGAGGACAGAACGGCATCTTTGACAAGTGCCGCTACTGCGGCTCGGACACGTGGATCAAGCGCGGCTCGATCGGATCTGAGGTCAGTTACGAGCGCATCGATCAGCACTTCGTCGGTCGCGTGCACGCCCGTGGGCCTGACGCCGTCACGTGGAAGCCGACCGAGCAAGTAGACGACCTTCGCGATTCGGGACTTGAGCTGTCCAGCCTCAGTGCCGTCGTCAAGGTCCTCAATCAGTTCGTCGGTTTCGCGTGGCAGCGTGGGCGTGCCCAGCAGTTCATCCCGCTTCTGATCGTAGATAGCATCGATGGCTACCACCGCGCCCAGGTCTCGCTCGGCTACGCCCTTGGTGGCGTCCAGGACGTCGCGAAGCTGGGTGCGGAGTTTGGTCGATCGGCCGCCTGTGTCCACCGCGCGGACTATCGCCTCCCAGAGCCGCCGCCGAGTTGGCAGAAGCGGATAGTCGGAGACCAGGAGCGCTGCGTCCTCTGCAGTGGCTTGGATAGCGGAGCCGGCGAACTGCCTGCTGATCTCACCCTTGGAACGCTCCAGTACTTCGGCGACCTGAGCTTCCGCGGTGGGCTTCTTTTTCAGCACCACGGAGCGGACTACTCGGCTGACGTCCGCGTCTCGGAGTGGGACCTCAACTGTGAAACGATCCTGCAGCCGCTGGAGGTTCGGTGTGGCCCGCAGCGCCATCTGGCCAGCGCCGACCACCAGCAGGCGCGAGCCAAACTTGGCGCACATCCCTTCCACGAGCTGCTGCATCTCCCAGGTCTTGCTCGGATCCTCATTGAGGAAGAGCTGCAGCTCGTCGAGCACCAGGAGAGTCAGCGGTATCTGTCCACCGTTCGTGACCTTGAGCGCCTCCTCGAGCACGTCAAGGAACACCGCTCGATCCAGATCCTGCGCAGGCGGGAATGCCACCTCGAACTTGTTCCGCACTTCCGCCGGCGTCGCCGCGTAGTCGGGCTTCGCCGCAAGCACTGCCCTGGCGAGGTGGTCGGACACATACATGTCGAGGAGCTCGCCGTCCAGGGTCCTTCCCTGCTCGCTCAGGTACTTGGTCACCCCGGCCTCGAGGCTGTCCTTCTTGAGCCACAGAACAAGGCGAGCCGCCGGGTATGTCGTGGGAAGGCCGGCTGCCGCGAACACTACGGAAAGGATTGCGAGCGCAGCACTGCTGGCGCCCGCGTCGAGAGTGCCAGCCGCGGCAAAGCGGCCACCGAACTGCGCTCCCCGGGTCTTGAGCTCTGCCAACTGGTCGGAGATGCTCTGAGGGAGCTTCACCAGGCCCGTGGCACGCGCCCCGCCGGGAAATTCCAGGTCATTCCAAAGGGCTGCGAGAGCTTTGAGCATGTGGGACTTACCGCTTCCAAAGAAGCCGCTCACCCACGCCGCCGGCTGCGAATTCTCGCCCAGGTGGCTGGTGTAGCTCCTCAGGATTCGTTCCAGGCCGGCCTCATATTCGCCCTCGACGACAAACGCGCGGAGCTCATAGTTGAGGACATTCCATTCCTCGGGAGTCTCGGGCGGACCCACTTTGGCGACGCCGTCGTTGGGGATCGACCACTCGATGGGATCGCGCTCGAGAACCTCACGCACCAGCGTCATCGGGAACTCCCCTCTGGAATCACTATAGGGATCGCCAGGTAGTTCCAGCCATCGCGCGCATCAAGCAACCGGTAGTTGCCATGCTCGAGCGAGCCGGGGAAGAAGACCAGCAAACGACCCTTGATATTCGGCGCGAGTCGTTGCACGAGCCAGCTCACATGCATCATTGGGTATAGCGCGCCAACCCCGGAGAGCGCCACAACCGTGTCTTCGGCTCCCGTGGCGTCGAGCAGCGGCCGGACCGACTCCTCCACCTTCGAGGCGAAACCTGGGAGCGCAGCCTGGATGGCGCTCGGCTTAGCGAAGTACGACTCGCGCCACTCGTTGGCGGCGAGCCAATCCGCAAAGGTCGTCGTGAGATCCACATGGGCCCACTCCTTGCCCACATCTTTGGTTGCGAGTCCAAACTCAGGGATCTTCAACCTCAGGCGCCGCTCCATGTCCGGCGGATAGACAGCGATCCAGACCCGTTCAGCACCTGAGAGGTCGCGGCGCCATGGGCGCACAACCCGGTCGCGGTAGGCCTGGAGCAGATGGTCAGCCTTGTCCATTGGTTTCCCCCGCGAGTGCGATGGAGTCAAGATGGTCAAAGCCGATCTGGATCATCCCGCCCGACGCAGCGAAATCAAGCCAGCCCAAGCGCCCAGCCTCCTGGGCGATTCCGGTCATCGTTGCGGCATCTGCGTCAAGCATGGTCGTCCACGGCGTTGCGAGTAGGGCCGGGCCAGATAGGCCGGCGAGGTGCCCGAGATAGAGGGCGAACAACCCAGCCGTGGGACGCGCCTTGATTCTGACACGCAGCTTGGGGGTCGTCCGGCCCTTTGATGCCAGATGGCCACTCTGCGTCCAGGTGCTAGCGATGTTCCGCCCGATGCGGCCGCTCACATCCGGCGAGAAACGTCCAGGAAAGGCCGCCTGGACAGCATCCGCCAAGGCCTTCGGAGTCACTGGCGCGCCAGGAGTCGCGTTCTCGATTGCCTCAATGGAACACCTGACCAGAGGGTCGCGCGCCGCGGCGCACATCACTGCCAGCTGCGGCCGACTCTCAGGGTCTTCCCACCAGATCGCCCGCAGTCCGCCGAAGGTGGGCACATCGGCTCGTAGCGCGTACAACTCGCGGAGGTGCCTCAGGGACTTCTGCCGCGTGGAATACGTGGCCTTGTGAAGGATGTTGTCGCTCAGAATCGCGGCCGCGTAGTCGTCATATGGGGCGTTTCGGGCGCAGCCGTCGAGGAGCGTCTCCAGCTCATCCAGCATCATGGTACGGCTGGTGTGTGTACCGGAGGGCTCATTGGACATGCCGGCGGCGAGGGCGGCGGGCGGCAGATCGATCCTCATCGGCTGGGTTGATGTCTTCGGTCGGTCGTCATCACTGCGAGTCGATTATGGCGTCTGCCGGGGCGACAACAGGGCTCTTTGAGCATTCGGCTCGTCTCAGAACGTGCTGCCAACCCGGCATCCTCAACCACAAGCGACGGTCCGGTCGTGATGCGTCTGTTCTCGATAGTCGTGCCGTGCACTCCAATGCCTCCTGGCCGCTTGCAACGAGGATCTACTGCGCCGACCCAACCGACGGCTTGTGCACGTGCCCCAGAGCTCCTGCGATCACCGAGACTCCACCGGACTCGCCGACCACGAGGACCGCGATGCCAAGCCGGTCAACGGACGTCCGTGTCTCGTTGACGAGTGCCAAGTACCGCGGGTGTTCAGGAAAAGCCATGGCAACTGCCACGTGGGGTCGTGTTCCCAGAACCCGGATGGTTCGGAGCAAGGCTTCAGCGAACCAGTGCTTTGCCTGTCTGGTCGGACTTGTTCGTTTCACTTCGCCGGCGCGCCTCGGGTCGGCGTAGTTGGTCGGCGGAAACCCCTTGACCTCGACCACCAGTGTCTCGCCGTCCTTCGTGGCGCGCAGATCATCGCCCTGCTCGCGACT
>CAAGKR010066817.1_pt1 | contig 15610 bp, 17 predicted proteins | sample 2556971 | NCBI WGS metagenome assembly CAAGKR01 (sample SAMEA5207829, study PRJEB30636) | soil metagenome | biome: forest; feature: boreal; material: soil | place: USA | collected 2011-09 | depth 1 m | reverse complement strand
GATAGTTTCGTGAACTGCTCGATGCGCGTGTAGCCCGCCTGTGCGAGCGCTCGACGTGCCGGTGCCGCGAGGCCGGCTGGCAGACCAGAGTCGCCCTTGCTCGCCATCGTGATCCTCCGTTGCTGAGTGAGAATTTTGGTGCGTCGAGCACATCTTCGTAGCGTTGCTCGCTGGCCCATGATGTCGATAATGCCGCCTTACAGAGATCATCGGGCTTGTGGATGTTCCAGCGCCTCCGGGCTCAACTGCAGGACGCCGCGCGATTGCGGCTCTAGCATGATTTCATGGCAGGCCGAACCGACGGACCCCTGGCTGGTCGATCCCGACTGGGCCGCACATTGACCTTGGCGATACAGAGTGGTATATTGCGCACGCAGAGTGCGTATGGCGCCACGTAAGTCTCCCCCCACAACAGGGAGCGCGGCCGCAGACGGGGCCGAGTCGCAGAGCGGCCATCTGCAGACCTTGGACCGCGGACTGAGAATACTCGAACTTCTTGCCCGGCAGGAATCGACGCCCACGGATCTAGCGCGAAGCTTGGCCGTGGACCGCACTACGGTCCATCGGGTGTTGCGCACCCTCATTGCAAGAGGGTTCGTCGAGCGAGTTGACTCCAACGGCCACTACCGCGCAAACCTTCGCCAGCTCCTGACTTTGATCGGGCGACTTGCGACCGTCGGGGAGCAGAACTGGATTGCGCTGGCCCAAATTCATCTGAACAATCTGAGCGCCTCTCTCGGACGCTCGGCAAATCTCTGTATGCCAACCGACTCCGAGATGGTTTACCTTCTCCAAGTCCTTCCGGGTGAGGGGATCACAGTGAACTCTCCACCTGGAACGAGGCGAGCGCTGCACTGCTCAGCGGTGGGGAAGGCATATCTGGCAGCACTTCCCGAGCGTGAATGCATGGACCTCCTGGCAAAGCTCCGATACAAGCGTTTCACCGCGGCGACAAAGACTTCGCGTGCGGTGCTCCTGGTCGAACTCAAAGAAAGCCGATCGCGCGGATTCTGTGTGGACGATGGTGAGTGGGACGCCTTGATCAACTGCGCGGCGGCTCCAATTCTTGATCGTTCCGGCAGGCCAATCGCCTCGATTGGCGTGAGCGGGCTGCGCGCAGCGGGTCCGGTCACCGCTGACGTTGGTGCTCGCGTTGCAGGCGCAGCTCGACTCATTTCTCAAGCCCTTGGCTACCACGAGGGCAGCGGCGCCATTTCGGCGCCGCGCTAACTGAGCAGTGCGGAATCCTCCCGACGCGGGCCTGATGATCGGCATGTCCATCGTGTTTTCCCGCATGTCGATCGAGGACTCCGTTACCGCACTAGCCGGCCTCGGCTTCGAAGCGATCGAGGTCTACATCGGTCAAGTCCATAGCAGTCCTGCCCCTGCTCTTGAGGGCCATGCCGCAGCCGTCGGTGACCTCATTCGAGCAGCGGGTCGCCAGGTTTCGAGCTTCAACGTCGTCGGTGTTCAGGAATTCGACCCACACCGTAATGCTCAAGAGGCCAGGGCGAGCCTGGCCAAGCATCTCCGCATGGCTCACGCGATGGGGGCGCCGCGGGTACTCATATGGGACGGGATCGTCGCGAGTGGGGAGGATGCAGGCCGGGCTGCGGACCGGCTCGCTGAGACCATCGTCGGTGCCGTTTCCGACTCTCGGCTCGCATCTCCCCCCAAGGTTTACGTCGAGCCCCACCCGTTCACGTTCGCGTTGAAGTATCGCCAGATTGATCGACTCACCGACCGAATGGCGGAAATTGGCGCGGGCATCTGTCTGGACTTCTGCCACTTCGCGGTGGGCATTGGTATCGACTTCATCGACCAACTCGACGAAGCAACCCTGAAGATTGCCGATCACCTGCATTTCTCGGATAGCGATGGTGAGAGTTCCGAGCTTCACTTCCCGCCCGGGGAGGCACGTCTCAATCTGGACCGTATCGCGGCGCGGCTGGCGCCGACTGCCAAGACCTGCACTTGGGATCTCTTCGGCTGGCCAGCACCCCGCGCCGCAATCGCGGCGCGCCTATACGATTACCAGCAATTCCTTCGCCGGTTGGGAGAGCCAGCGTGTTAGCTGCAGTGGCCAAACGATTGCCGGCCGCACGGCTTGCCGTCGGAGACGTAGAAGGACCGGCACCGCCCGCCTCGCACGAGGCGCTTGTGCGTGTACAAGCCTGTGGGATCTGTGGTACCGACCTCCATATCCTCGCCGGCACCTCCTATCGCCCAATGCTTCCGTTCGTCTTAGGCCATGAACCAGTTGGCATGGTGGAGGCACTTGGAAACGGGCCGTCGGCCGGAGTCACCATCGGTGACAGGGTGGCCATGACCATCTTCGAGGGGTGCGGCGCGTGCCCGCTCTGCCGTCTTGGCGACCAGCGCCTCTGCCCAAACCTGCGCTCGATTGTCGGCGTCACTGGTCGCAGTGGTGGGTTCGCCGAGCTGCTCTTGGTCCCCACCGAGCAACTTGTGCCGGTGCCGGCAGGCTTGGGGCCATTGTCAGCCGCCGGGCTGGTTGATGCCGGAGCGACGGCGGCCAATTCGGTTCGCCAGGCTGGATTGGACGACGTTTCGGACGCTGTTGTTGTGGGCGGAGGCCCAGTGGGCTTCCTCGTCGCCGAGCTGCTTCGACTTCGGGGCATCAACGCGCTGGTGGTGGAGCCAAATGATGTGCGACGCGGCGAACTCGAGGTCCTGGGTCATCGCACGACATCGGCGCTAGCGGATGTCCAGACGTCGCCAGGCACCATTTTCGAATGCTCTGGCGCTGCAGGTGTCGCGGTTTGGGCGGCGGCTCGCCTTCGGGCCCATGGGAGGCTCTTCTTGATTGGCTATCGCCTCGAACGGGCAGTGGACTTCAGTGTGTTCGCACGGAAGGAACTGCGGGTACTGGGTGTCCGGTCGGGACGCCGAGAGGACCTGGAGACGGTGTTGATACGAGCTGCCCGCGGAGAACTGCGTGTCCCCACGCCCCGCGTCTGGCCGCTGAGAAAAATCAATGAGGCGCTCGCCGAATTGCGAGGCGGTCGAGTACCCGGCAAAGCGGTCATCAGATGTCAGCGTTCAACGAAGTCACCAGACGGTGAGGAGGCAAACGAATGGATCCCTTGATCATTACAGTGACCGTCGACTCTACGATGTCGTACCCGGGCAACCCGAACATGCCACCGATCGAGGATCTCGACAAGATTGCTGGCGAGTATGTGCGCTCGGTTGGTTCCGGAGCCAGCATCGTTCACCATCACGGAATCCACCACCTCGAGACCGAGATTCAGCCGGACGGCCGTCGACTGTCCAAGATCGATTTTGACGGTTGGCAGAGGCTCACCTACTTGATTCGTTCCCAATGCGATCCCATCGTCCAGTTCGGCATTGCCAGCTGCCGGCTGGAAGAGAAGATCCGGCTCATGGACCTCAAGCCGGACATGATGTCTTACGCGTTCAATGTCCATGATGAGTTCTTCCAACCGGACGATCGCTATCCGGCAAACGAGATGTACGCCATCCATCCCCGAACTGAGCTGGCGACCTTCACGCGCGCCGCTTTGGAGAAAGGCGTCAAGCCGGAAATCGAGTGCTTCTATACAGGCGCCTTCTGGAACCTCGAATTCATCAGGAAACTGGGCCTAATCGAAGACCCCGTCTGGGCAACCCTCTTTATCGGGTGGGCCGGCGGTGCCTGGACACCTCCGACGTTTGATTCGCTCCTGTACTTGGTGGGCCATCTCCCCAAACGCTGTAACTGGAACCTTAGCGTCATGAATCCCGAGATGCAGTGGAAGCTGCTTTCGATGGCGATCGCCATGGGTGGTCATGTTCGCGTCGGGTGGGAGGACAATCCCTACCTGCCCGACGGCTCGCTTGCTTCGAGCAATGCCGAACTGGTCGAGGTTGTGGTGCGGATGGCCGGTGAGATCGGTCGGCCTGTGGCAACTCCGGCGGAGGCACGAAGGATCGCCGGTGTCCGGTGAACCGGTGACCATGCCGCAAAAGGAAAGCCCAAAACTTGGCGGCTGGTTGATGTTGAGCGATCCTTTGGTCGTCGAAACCGTTGCGGCTGCCGGCTTCGACTTCGTGGGGATCGATCTCCAGCACGGAATGCATACTGCCGAATCAGCCGTCCACGCCCTCCAAGTGTTGAACTTCGCCGGCGTCCTCACGTATGTCCGAGCAGCCGCCGACCAGTTCGACGAATTGACACGCATGCTCGACTTCGGCGCTGCCGGACTCATCTTGGCAATGGTTGACACTGCAGAAGAGGTGGTCCAATCCCTGGCTAGAACCAGGTATCAGCCGCTGGGCAAACGCAGCTATGCAGGACAGCGGTACGGACTGCGCCCAGAACCGCCTGACCCACGGGACCTCAAGCCCGAGGTTCACGTAATGATTGAAACGCGAGCCGCTTTGTCTGCGATCGAGGAGATCGCGGCTGTGCCGGGCCTCTCAGGGATGTTCGCCGGTCCAGTGGACCTTGGCCTCGCACTCAACCTGCCGTTCCCGGCCCAGCGCGATGACGCCGTATACCGGGAGGCTCTTGCGTCGATAACGTCAGCTGCCGCACACCATGGCCTAGTCGCGGGCTCGTTCGCGACCAACGGTGGCGATGTCGCCTATTGGCTACAACTGGGCTTCAACACAGTGGTCGTCGCATCGGATGTTTCGATCCTGCGCCAGGGCCTCGCCCGGAACCTCACAGAGGCGAGGCGTTAACCAGCCCTCGTCCCGCCGCCGCGAGCTCGGGCAGTCGGCACTTGAGGAGCATGCCCCAATCCAGGAGAACTTCGATCAGATAGTTATCTACCGGTACTCCGGACTTTCGCCTTATCTCCAACGTTCGCGCCTCTCGCTCACCAGGAGCCATGACCGATCGAGCGGGATTGATCGGCCTCGCCGACCGAATGTATTCGATCAACCCAGCCGCGAGGGCGGAGAACTGCCCGCGACCGGGACCGGCATCGGGATCGACGCCGATTAGCGTCAGGTTGTTACCGATCAGGCTGGAGTCTTCGACCGCGCTACCGGCTAGCGTGCCCGCAAGGATCTCGACCAGAAGGCCGAGGGCAAAACCCTTGTAGCCGCTCGTTTGCCCACCTAAAGGCAATATCGAGCCACGAGGTTCCGTATAAAGAACGCCTGGGTCTCGAACCGCCTGGCCATGCGCATCGATCAACGTCTCAGGAGGAGCGTCGGCTCCGCGTGCATGCAGCAGCCGCACAGCCCCTTCCGTGATCGCGCTGGTGGCGAAGTCGGCGGAGACGATCTCGCGGCCGGCTGGAAATGCGAAGGCAATGGGGTTGGTCGCCAGCCTGCCCTCACTGGCCCCATGGGGAGCCACGAAATGGCCATGGCGAGGGCTGTTGCAGAAGGCTAGGCCGACGAGGCCTGCCGCGGCTAGCTTCTCCGTATAGGCTCCGATTCTTCCCGCGTGCCCCATTTGCCTCGTGACGACGAGGGCTACCGAGGAGCGGTGGGCGGCGGATGCGGTTAGTCGGGCAGCGAACTCGCCACCAACGGGTCCCAGGCATCGGCCGCCGTCAATCACGATCATGCTGCCATGGCGCCGGCCGACTCGTGGCTGCGACGAGGCGACGACCTCGCCGCGCGAAATCGCCTCAAGGTACTGAGGCACCCGCATCACTCCGTGCGAATCCACGCCGCGCAAACTGCTGTCAACCAAATGTTCGGCGACCAGGAGGGCGTTGCGCCTTCCGGCACCGGCGGCCCTGAAGAGTCGCGCTACAGCTCGCCTTAGGGGCTCGAAGGGAATCGAGTTCCGCCCCTCCTCAGGGGCCATCCTGATCAGCCCGCGGCCACGGCTTCCGACTGGCCGCTCCGCGCCGATCGTTGGCAGGCCTCGATTACCTTCAAGTTAGCGATCCCGTCCTCGCTGCTCAGAAAGACTGGCTCGCCGTGCCGAACGGATCGTTTGAAGGATCTGACCATCAGCTCATACGCGTCCACGGGCACGGGCGTTTGGATCGGAGTCTCTACCGCATCTCGCTCCAGGACGAACGGTCTCGCGGGACCAGGGATGGAACCGCCGACGACCCAGGTCGCTATCGGCCTCGGCACGCGAAGTAGTCCGTTGTCGCCGACAACGGTGAGCGATTGGTATTGCGCCGCATCAAAGCTGACGTACACGCTGGCGGTGGCATCGTCGTCGAAGAGCAAGCTCGCCACCGTGGTCACATCGACGCTGTCGCGTTCGTGCATCACTGCCGAAACGCGGACGGGCTCCTTATCGAGGACGTAGCGAATGAGGCTGATGCCGTGAGATCCGGTGTCGTAGAGTGCGCCCCCACCCATGCCCGGATTCCAGCGAATGTTTGGACCCTCGGGAAGGTGAAAAGAGAAGCAGAAATCCACATGCTTGATCGTGCCGATGGTCCCATCCGCCATCATCTGCTTGAGGAGAGCCAGGCGGGGGTTGTGCCTGAAGAAAACAGCTTCCGAGAGAACGACACCCGCGTTACGGCACGCGGTCACCATCTCCTCAGCCTGCTTGACATTCAAAGCAAGGGGCTTCTCACAAAGGATGTGCTTACCAGCCTTGGCTGCCGCAAGCGTCCAAGGATAATGGAGGTCGTTTGGCAGAGGGATGTAGACGGCCTCAACACGGGGGTCGTCTAGAACTTCCTTATAGGAGTCGTAGACGGTGTCGATCCCGAAGTCGTGGGCCAGGGCTTCGCCTTTTTCTCGCTGTCGGGTGCCGACGGCGACCAAGCTGTCGCCCGCAGACCCGATGGCAGGAAGAATCGCCCGACGGCTAATCGACGCAGTACCGAGAATGCCCCACCGCAACGGCTTGTCTGCCAATTCCTTGTCTCCTTTCACTCAGTGTTGGTACCTACTCTGTCTTGAAACCCTTTGGCTAAAAACCCCGTCAGCTGCTCCAGTGACGCGTCGCCTCTTTTGAGCGATGCAGCGACCCGGCCGTGCTCGATGACCACAATGCGGTCGGCGATCGGATGTACGTGGGCCATGTTGTGGTCGATATAAATGATCCCGAGACCACGACGGCGAGCTGCCTCAATCGAATCGAAGACGTTCCGTGTCTGCTTGACCGACAGCGCTGCCGTAGGTTCATCCAAAAGCAGGATCCGGGCGCCGAAGAACACAGCTCGAGTAATGGCAAGCGATTGCCGCTCGCCACCCGATAGGACCGCAGTCATCTGGTCCGCCGACTGAATGTGAGTCAGTCCGATCTCACGCAGTTGCTGCTCGGTGAGGCGCCGCATCGCCGAGATTTTCATGAGCGGAAGTGGGCCTCCGAACCAAATCAGCTCCTTGCCGAGGAAGAAGTTGCGCCAAAGGCTCATCTGATCGATAAGAGCCAGGTCCTGATACACGGTCTCGATGCCGAGTGACCTGGCATCGGCGGGCGAACGAAAACGCACCGGCCGACCATCGAATCGAACAGTGCCAGACGTCTGTTGCTGATACCCGGTGATGATCTTGAGTAGCGTCGATTTGCCAGCACCGTTGTCACCGACCAGTCCGACAACCTCGCCTGCGCCAAGTTCAAAGCTGATATCGGTCAGGGCGTGGATGCTGCCGAACTGCATAGAGACGTCATTGAGTTCCAAAATCGGCGGTACGGTCATACTCATCGACTACCCCGAGCCCGTCGGGAGAGATAGACGCTAACGTGATCAAGCCGCTCGTTGAGAAGCACGGCGAGGAGAAGAATCACTCCGATTAGCGCCGTGTACCACGAGCCTGGCGCCCCCACCAAGACCAGACCGGTCGAGAGTGAACCGAGAAGTAGGGCACCGAAAACGGTTCCAGCGATTGATCCTTCCACCCCGAAGAGCGAGGTGCCACCGAGGACCGCCGCTACGATCGCGAGTAAGTTGGCGTCGGTTCCGAAGTTTGGGTCGACCGAGCCAAGTTGGGCGAAGGCGGTACACCCAGCAAACCCGGCCAGGGTCGAGCAGAGGGCGAAGTTGACCGTCTTCACGAGCCGGGTCGGGACTCCGAGGGCGCGGGCCACCCCGCCTCGAGCGCCAGCCGCTGAGGTCCAGCTACCGTATCGAGTGAACCCCAGGATGACCCAGAAGACCAAACCGAACAGCAACATCCAGGCGAACGGAGCGGCGAACGGGGTTCCAGCGATGTTCCCTCCGAGCATCGTGGTAAATGGCGTGCGGTTGAAGTACGGGATCGGCAGGCCACCGGTTATGTAGTAGCTGAGGCCCCCGAGCACGAACAGCGTGGCCAAGGTAGTGATGAGAGAAGGAATATTGAGTCGGGTGACGATGAACCCGTGCAGCACTCCTACAGACGCAGCCAGTGTCATGACGGCGGCGAAAGCGAGCCACTCGTTCCAGCCAAGTTGCACCAACAACTCGGCTAGGACGATCGGAGCGAATGCGTACATCGCACCGACCGACAGATCGAACTCGCCCGAGATCATGAGAAAGGCGACCCCCACGCCGATCAGGCCGATCTCGCTGGCGACCAGGCTCATGCCTCGCATCTCGCCCGCAGTGAGGAACAGGCCGGACATTGCTTGGAAGATTCCGACCAAGACCACCAGACCGGCGAGTGCGCCGAACCCGCGCGATCGCGTTGCCCGGCCAAAGAAGGTTGCAAGGCCGATGGCTCGGCGGGGGGCCGGCGTTGCCGCCGGCCCTTCAGGTGCCATCGGAGTCGCGAGTTGCTCCCCCAATCCCGTCTTTGTCGTTTCTTCGCTATGGGCCTGGTGGGGACCCTTAGGACTAGTCAAGCCCGGCGGTGATTAGTTTCTGAACCTGGTCCACGTTCGCCTTGTCGATGACCAAACTGCCAGTATTAATGTTCACTGGCGCGAAGCCAGACTTGAGGGCGAGCGCCAGATTCTCTATCGCGAGGTAGCCTTGGAGATACGGCTGCTGGTCGAGGATGCACTTGAGCGAACCGCCTGTCTTCATCAATGCGAAGACGACATCGTTGATGTCGAAGCCGCAGACCGCCACGTTCAACTTGTTCTGGTCCACATACTGAGCCGCCGGGGCAATGCCATTCACATTGAGAGACAAGATCCCCTTTGTGTCAGGGTGGGCCTGCAGGTAGGCACCGGTCAATGCCAGATTCTGAGTCGCGTCAGCGGTGGCGAGTAGTACGTCGGGCGAATAGCCATGGGCAACTAGAACAGACTTTGCCGCTTGCAACCGGAGGGCGATGACCAACGACGGGGGGTTCGGATTCACGAGCAGGACTCGACCGCCGCCCGACGGAAGGTACTGCAGAAACGCCGTGGCGATTACCTCGCCAGAATGGCTCTCGTCCTGGCCTACGTAGGCTAGAGTTGTGATGGCTGGATCAGTGGTCGCGGCGCTGCTCGCGCTTTTTTCGAAGCGATTGTTGTTATAGAGGACGACCTTGATACCGGCGTTGAGGGCCGTCTTGGTGATGGCCTCCATGTCCTTGCCGGCGAACTCGATGGCGATCCCGTCCGGCTTGGTGGCGATCGCCGGCTCGAGCAGCGAGATCATGGCCGCGTCGCTCCCCACGTTCGGTGCCGAGTATTTGACCGTCACACCGAAGTCCTTACCAGCCTGCTCCGCGCCATTTTGCACCGAGTGCCAGAAAGCCTGCTGCTGCGTGAAGCCGACCATGACGACCGTGTACTGTTTCGCCGTCCCGGGGCTACTGTTCGCCGAAGGGGTCGTACCTGTCTGACACGCTGCCAGGGTTAAGAGAGCGGCGATCCCCACCAGACGCCGTATCAACCGTCCAACTGCTTCCATGAACTTCTCTTCAGCCTCCTTGTTTTTGGTCAGGGTTGTCCGCCGAGGGGCGCACACGGGCCATTTTGCCAGGTGCGTGGTGCTATGTGCACGACCAGTGCTGAAAGTACCACACAGTCTCTTGAATCACCACCCCCCGAAGACCTCTCGTGCGTTGTCCCCGAGGACGCCGTCTCGCTCAGCCTGGCCAAAGCCGGCGAGGTGGAGTTCGTACGCTTCGAGATGTTGGCGATAGGTACCTCCTAACAGGGCGCTCGGCAAATCGGTCCCCCAGAGCAGTTTGTCAAGGCCGATGCTGCGGGCAGCCTGAATGAGGGTGCGTCCCACGCCTGGCCAGGGAAAACCCTCGTGCGCGAAGTAAGCCGGTAGTGAGGCTGTGTCGAACCAGACATTGGATAGCCGGCCGAGTTCCAACTGCTCGAGCCAGACCTGCCACGCCTCGCGATTGGTGTCCAAGAATGGTGATGGCTGCCCAAGGTGGGCGATCACGATTCGGAGGGCGGGGTGGCGGAGCGCCACGCCGCGGATCGCCTCCGTCTGGTACGAGCCGCTGCCGACGGCACCCAGATCCAACACAACGGGCTTACGTCTCTCGGCGAGGACATCCCACAGCCAGCCAATGCTGGGGTCGTCGAGCCGGGCCTCAGGTCGAGTCCCAGTCACACCGGTTGCCTCGGAAAACTCGATCTTGACCGCCACGAACTGGCTGCCCTGAAGTTGTTCCGGCACAGTTTGCGAGGCTCCGGATTGCCATGGGTCGACGCCAAGGGCTGCCGCCAGGCGTCGCGCGTTATGCTCGACCGCATGCGCAGCGTACTCATTGTGGTCGCCGTAGAAAGGCGCTTGAAGGATTAGGGCCGCCCCGACGCCAGCGCTGTCCATCTCGGCCAGCAACGCCTCTGGTGGAAATGCCGTCTCGCCGAGGCCCGGCGGGAGGATGCTGACGACCTCGTCGCCGATGGCCACCCTACCATCCTCCAACCCACGCGTTGGACCTCGGCCCGTTATCCCTGCAATGGATGAAAAGACGTGGGTGTGAGAGTCGATGATCAGGGTCGGCAGACGCAAATTGCAGAGTGAATGCGTGAACTATATAATGAAGATGGCCGTCTGTCAACGGTCTGGATCCGCGACGCGATGGGGCGACTAGAACGAGGGCGGGGTAACGGCAGCGAGGGCGGTGACAGTGCCTTCGGTCAGGTTCTGAACGAAATGCGGAAGGCCCGAATCGTAGGTGATGCTATCGCCTTCGGTCAGTCGGAATGCTTGCCCGTCAACATCAACTTCGAGCTGTCCGGTGAGCACGTGGATACACTCCTCGCCACGGTGGGTGATCGGCCGGCCGCTGTTGTCGAAGTGAGCCGGTACATAGAAGATGAATACTTCGAGGCTGCGTTGGAGATCGGGCGTGATGAGCTCGTAAACCAAGTTGTCGTGCGGGACTACGAGCCGCTTCCTTTGGTCCTTGCGCACGACCATTTGCGACTCGGCAGCTGGGCCCGCGAAGAAGCTACCCATCGGCAGGTCGAGTGCTCCGGCGAGCTTGGACAACGTGACGAAAGAGGGGTTGCCAAGTCCGCGCTCCATTTGACTTATGCGCCCGGTGCTGACGCCCGAGCGCGCGGCCAGCTGCTCGATCGTGTAGCGTCCGGACCGAGCGACCTTTAGCATCCCGCCGAGCGACTCCATCCACTGACGCGCTTCGGCCCTGTCCTGCCCAACCCGCCGGGCGCCCCCCCGAGTCATTCTGGCTGCGCGCATGTTGGCAAGGGAGTCTCGGCTTATAGGGGCCGACGATCGAGTCGACGGCCGCCCGCGGCTTGACATACTTCGTTCACTATACGAAACTCGCTGCAATCTGCAATTGGCGATAGGAGCCCTGTGATGAAGATCTGGAACATCGCTGCGAAGGTGTCCGACCTTGATGCCGAGATCGCTTTTGTGCAGGCGCTCGGTGGTTCGCTGGTGATCGACGATCAGATTCCGTTCGAAGGAGCGATGTACCGGATTCCACTGCTTCGCTGGGGCGACAAATATCTTCACCTTGGCCAAGAGATGGTCTACGAGAGGCGCCTGGAATCACCCCTCCAGTCGGGCCTCTGCCACGTCGTCTTCGAGACGGACGATGTCAACGGGCTTCGCGAACAGGCCCTGCGTGCCGGTGCGACCGAGATAGCCCCTCCAGCCCGAGTAGAGGCCGGGTTCGGAATTCGAGACGTCGCCTTCCTCCGTTCGCCGGGTGGCATTCTGTTCGAACTGATTCGGATCATTGAGAACCGGGTTCGGGAGCTCCCGTGACGGGGGTCGGCGGCGGCCCGATTGGCCTCGGAGTCATTGGTGCCGGGGTTGCCGCCGTCACAGGTCATCTGCCAGCTTCCCACGGGTCCCACCAGTTCCACCTTCTAGCGGTTCTCGACGTCGAGCGAGGCCGCCTCGAGCAGGTCGGCCGCTTGTTCGGTGCGCCCAGGCTTTGCACGAATATCGAGGACTTCCTGCAAACGCCTGGTCTTCAGGCGGTGATCATCGCGACTCCCCCCGACTCGCACGTCGAGCTGAGCCGGAGGGCAATTGAACGCGGCCTCCACGTTCTGGTTGAGAAACCGATGGCCCGCACCGCGGATGAGTGCAGGGAACTCCAAATAGCAGCCAAGGATGCCGGGGTAGTGCTCGCGGTCGGTCACGAAAAACGGTTCCATCCCACCATGGTTCGTTTGGCGCGCCTTCTCGCCGAGGGGCAAATCGGGCAACCCTACTTCTGCGGCGTCCACTGGGCCTCGAACGCCAAGCTCGATCCCATAAACCTCATTCCAGCTGGCTACGAGAGAGGCTACCGCTGGCGGTGGGAAGATCCAAATGTTGGCGGAGGCATCATCCAGGATCACTTGCCCCACTACGTGGACTTGATCGCGCATTTGAGCGGAAGGCAACCGGTGGCGGTTTACGCGCAGGCGAAAAATGTTGCTCGCGATCATCTCAAGTGGCCAGTCGAGCGATCACTCTGGGACGACTTCGGGCTGTGCCTGGTGCGTTACGAGGGCGGTCTTCTTCTTCGCTTGGAGACCGGCGTCGTGGGTAGGAGTCTGTCGCCAATTTGGTCGCTCGGCTCAGGAGTCGGGGAGTGGACTGAGTATGGCTACATCCTCGCTACAGGTGGGCAGGTTGTCTTTGACCTCCTTCCCTGGGACGCGTCAGAGAACGGACGCTTGGCAGTCTGGCGGCTCGAGGCCGCTGTCAAAAGCCAGATCGGCTGGTCCTTTGTCGAGCAGCCCGAGCCAGACCGTCGGGCCGGACCGCCCTCGGGGGCAGCGGCCGCAATGTTCCAAGGACAACTTGCGGCCTTCGCCGACGCAATCGAGGGAAGGTCCAGCGATATAGCAAGGGGTAGCGACGGGGCCCTTGCAGTGGCCCTCGTCGAGGCTGCGTACGAGTCGTCAGCAACTGGCCGGGAGGTACAGATCCCGGCCTCCATGGGAGTGCACGAATGAACTTAACTCCATATCTCCGGCCACTTCTCGGTCGAGGCAAACCGATTTGGGTGATGGGGGCTCACGATGTCCTATCCGCGAAGATCGTCGAGCGCGCGGGATTCGACGCCATTGGCATCCAGTCGTTACAGATGTCCATGGTCAATGGGCTGCCCGATATTGGCATCATCGGTCCCGAGGAGCTGGTCCGAGTTTGTCGGAGGGTTCGCCGGGCTACATCTCTGCCGATAGTCGTCGACTTCGAACAGGGATTTGGCGAGCCTTACGCCTGCGTCTACTGGATGAAGGAGCTGCAGGCCGCCGGGGTCGCTGCGATCCACATCGACGACTACGGGCTTCCCTATAAATGCCCGTTCATCCCCCCTCACGTGCTCGGCCTCGAGGACATGGATGACACCGCGGCCAAGATTCGGGCTATGGCCGGCGAGAAGAAAGACCCCGACTTCATGATCATTGGTCGCCCAGGCACGTATGTCGCCAATATCCACCCCGAGGAACAACAGCGTCGCGAAGACTGGCTCCGGCGAGCACGTGCCTACCGTGCGGCAGGCTCCGATGCCCTCTTCACGGTCTGCTGGACGGTTGAGCAGGCACGCTACTTCAGGCAACAGGTCACCGGACCGCTTATGACTATCCGGACACTGGGGACCAAGATAAACGTCGATAGGGTCCAGTACGACGATGAGATCATGGGTTTGTCGATCGACGACTTGTACGCGCTCGGCTATGAGATGTACATCGAGCCGACAACCTTGCTCGGAGTTGCGGCCAACGCGATGCAAGCGGCGGCTGAGAAGGTGCGCGCCACGGGACGCTCTGATGCGGCTGCCCAGGAGCACGGGAGTCTTTATGACCTCCTTGAGAAGTGGATGGACGTCGCCGAGGTCCGACGCGTTCGTACGACTTATGTTGAAAGTGTTCCAGCGCGGCAAGAGGATGCACGGTGAATACCTGGCTCGCGCGCGCGGAGGACACCGCTCGCCATCTGGTAGACCTGAGCACCCGTACTTATGAAGGTGCGGAGGAGAGGGCGTCGCGCGAAATCGTCTTCCGGCGAGCGTTCTCCCTCACCACGCCGGTAGCGCTTCGCATCCTAGGGGCGATCAACCAAGGCGTACTGGACGGCACCGGCAGGACAGCGATACATGACCCTGAGCCAGACGGTGGGGGGGGCATTTGGGGTCGTTGGGAGATTACCTGGCCTCTGCTCGAAAGGAGCATCGATAGGCTAACCGCAGCAGCAATGCCTCCTGTCCGGATTGCGGCGATATTTCCCATCGACTTCAGTCATGGTCACATCGCGGTGCTCAGGGCCGCGGACCCACACGATCCGCTCATAGCGTGGCCATTCCAGGTGACTACTGAGGCTGACGCCGAGCGGCAGGAGGCAATCCTCTGGGCCATCGCCGAGGGAGAGGTGCACGAGCGTGTTTTCCGTGCCGACGTGAACTGGCAGGTGCTCCCGCGCCCGGTGGTGCCGGACACATGGGGTGGCGGCCGAAGTTCAACCTCTTTGAATGCCCAGGGTCGCCAGAAGGGCCATTCGAAATCGCGGCTTCGCGATCGGTGATTGCGAGGTGAGTGTCGCAAATTCCCCGGTTTCGGCGATGTCACTGCGCGTTTGCCAGATTTGTTAGTGGCTGGGGTCGAGCCTCGTCGCTGGGGACCGAAGACCAAGGAGGTCGAGTGTCAGCTCGCCGAGCTCTATTCGGTTCATGAGTTCGGCTTCCCGGAGGGAGCGCGCCTCGGCGCTTGCGAGGACATCTTCAAAGCGGCTCGCGTAGGTGATAAGCACGCCGTCGGAGTCGGCAATGACCACCGATTCTCGCGACACCAATACGCCTCCCACGACAACCGTTTCACCAACGGTGCCCGGGTCGTGCTTGACGGTGCGGCGCATGCTGATGTACCGAGCGAATGCGGGAAAACCAATCTTCTCGAGCGCGTGGATGTCTCGCACGCCGCCGTCGATGATCAATCCAGCGACGCCTCGGGCTCGTGCGGCAGTGGCGAGGACGTTGCCGAAGTACCCTGAGTCATCGCCGCTCGCGCTCACAACCAACACATCGCCTGGCTCACACCGTTCCAATGCCCGATGAATCGGGAGATTGTCGCCGACATGGCATGTCACGGGATAGGCCGGGCCACATACTGCTGCTCCTATCCACGCCGGCCGTATTGCAGGATCCATGGCGCCGACTCCCCCTCCGGCCTCATAGATGGTGGAGGAGCCGAGTTCGAGTGCTCTAACCCTGAGGTCATTCCGCACTGCAACTCGCACGCGTCCCAAGCTGAGGATGCGCTTGGAGGCCCAGCGCCCATGGTGTTCGGGGGTTCAGCCGGAATCTCATGAGCGCGGCAGATCATACACTGATCTGAGCGGGCGGGGATGGT
>CAAGKR010038295.1_pt1 | contig 15613 bp, 11 predicted proteins | sample 2556971 | NCBI WGS metagenome assembly CAAGKR01 (sample SAMEA5207829, study PRJEB30636) | soil metagenome | biome: forest; feature: boreal; material: soil | place: USA | collected 2011-09 | depth 1 m | reverse complement strand
GGGAGTTAACCGGTATTGATTAGTAATGTAATGGACGGCTATCGTCACCTGAACCTGGAGAGCCGTAGCCAGTAGCAACGGATGATTTTGCGTGACCGCGTCCTTTAGAATGCTATTAATGTCGAATTGCCAGCGCTCCAGTAGTTGAGGGTGATCTTCAACCGCCTCGCGCAGCTGCGGTAGGCTGCGCCTTATGCGCATTTCTCCCAAAATTCGCAGCGTGCGAAACACGAGTTGAAAACCTTCAGCCTCGGTAAGAATGATTCTTGCGTAAAGTTTGAACGGGATTGAATAGGCGTCGGAAACTTTAATCTGCTGAACCAGTTCCTGCAGTTGCGTTAAGACTAGTCCACGCCGCTCGATATCAGTTTCATTGAATAGCACTTGACGGATTTGGTGTAACTTGAAAGCTATTGCAAACCTAGTGGAGCTATGCTTCAGACGGTCCGTGACGCGTCTGATTGCTGTTGGGGTGTCGATACGTCCAGTTTGATAATCGCAGCCGTCGCCGAGAGCCTGCAGAAAGGAACGATCATCCTCCGACAACTCATTAATTCGTAGCTCCGCCTCCTTTAACGATGCTCTCGCGTTCAAGTATCTGCCGGTCGTATAGTCGGCATGAGCAAGAACGAGTAAGACGCGCGGATCCCGCAGGTCGTCATCGGTTAGTAATCGCGCAAGGTTCTTAACCTCAGAGGCAAAACCCGCGGAAACGATCGCTATGCCGTTCTGCCGTAATATTTGTTTGGCTTCTCTGGGATCGGTGACACGCAACGTTTCAGGACTGATCCGTATGATTAGATTTTCAATGTGAGCAGCGCCGGTTAGAATGTTGCCGATTTCCCGGTGGAATTGGGCTTCCCTTCGTATCCGCGAGTGGATCTCGTCAAGTGACTCAGGGGTAAGGATGCGGTCGAATTTGAGCGTTATAAACTTGCGCGATGTCCACCGCATGTTAGTTTTGCTCAGACGCCTCGCCTCGTCCGCGGCCCAAAGGAATCGGAACTCGTTACGCTGGTGAACATAAAGCACGTACAAGGAACTGGAGCCGTGGTTGAGTAAGTAATTCAGGTTTTGAGTTTTGATTGAAATCGAGATGCTTCCGTCACGATTGGCCTGGTCAGACTCGGTAGCTTTGAGCTGTAGGTGCGACCGCAAGCCCGTGTATGCGGAATCAATCAACAATTCGATCGAAGCATCTACTCCCGCGTCAGAAATACGTTCGTCGCGAAATACAAACTTATCAGCTGGCAGAAATGCCTGTAACGCCGCGAGGCTCGTGCGTTCAAGTTCGGCCTTCCGGTCACTCTTAGGCAAGGGGCCCAAGTTAGCCATCGACGGAGTGCTGTTCTGAGATTTGTCTTTGATAGACTTTCTTTTCACAGGCCTTCAGGTCATCGCACCACATTCAAGTCAATTACGCTAACATGCATAAGATTTTCTGAGAAGTTATTCGCGTTACCAATATGCGGCACGAAATCAACCAGTCAGAGGCGCTCTTTGCACGATTGTGCAGCGACACCTATTATGGCGGCTTTGTTTATCGAAATCCATCGTTTCTTGACCCGACTGAAAAGGAAGCGGGCGACGTTATTCTATGGGTTCGAGATTGGCTGGTGATCTTTGAGGTTGTTTGGCGAAGCACAAACGCAGGGGTTGACACGAAGAGTTTCGTTAAGCGCATCGGTGAAAAGAGGGATCAACTGCTCGCTGACTTCGATATGTATGCGAACGGCGACCTTAACATTTACATGCAAAACGAGTACGGAGAGGGCACGAAATACGACTACGATTACTTCAATGAAGACACGACGAGGGGTGTGGTTTTGATTGATGCTCCCGCGCTTCAAGGCAAACTACATTTCGAGACATTGCGACTCACGCTCGAAGCGCCTCACCCAATAGCGATAATGACGCGTTCGGACTTCGAATCGATCCTAGCTGAGGCAGACACCCCGGCCGACCTCGGCTTCTACTTGGGTGACCGGCACAGATTCTTGCAAGACGTCTACAAAGACGACCCAAACCATTTCTTGCAACTGGGCCAGCGAATGGAACAGGAGCTCATGGGCCTTTACAAGCTCGGCGAGAACAAGTTTGATTTGGACCGTTGGCGAGCATCCCTTGATAAGCGCTTTTGGCATCGCTACCAAATCGAGCGATGTGAGGATATTGCGAAACGGGACGCGGACAACGCGAACTCGGAGCTCCTTGATTCCCTGGCATCAAGAATTCGCGCGTCTCACGGAGCAGGAGGATTCACCCTCCAACATGCGTGGGAACTCGCCCTTCGTACCCGACGAGAGCGCGCTTTCATTTCTAACAGGATTCAGAAAAAGATTAATGCGCTTCTAGATACTGGACGCGATCAGAAGTTTGCAACCGAGCACCAAGGGACTGGCTGCTGGGATGTATTCTATTTTCATCAGGGAGTTGATAGCGTCCACTTCAGAGCTGAGACTCAGCGGATGACCGATTTCAAGATGTGGGTGGAGCGCGCCGAAAACGATTTTAAGCACTCGGTTTTCTGTTTTGGATTTAGATCATCCCCAATAGACGCGGGCGGTCTGGCTGAAGTAATCCTAACAGTCAGTGACGCGTGGAAATGGCCTGACGTCTCATCTACCATGTTGTCTGAAGCACATAAGTATTTTCGTGGACGAACGCACACGAGCCCGATTAAGGAATTTCCAAATGCATAAACCACGTGTCGCCCCAGCGAAGAACGTTAAGAAGCAAAAACCGGAGTCGTTAGAGGACGCCCTTAGAATCGGTTTACGAAAGGCGCTTCCGAAACTCGTTATCGAGATCTCCGACACCTTGGAGAAGCGGCCACCTCGATTGACGAAAAAAGCAAAACGCGAGATTGAAGATGGCATGGACGAATATATCAATAGATCTGTTCCGTTGATCACGGACCTTCAGGCGTTGGAGGGTGACCGAACAAAGCTCCCAGAGGCCTATGGGAAAACCGAACTGCTGATTCGAACGTGGCTGACCGGAGCGAATATTAAGATTAAGGGAGACGATGCCATCGATGCTTATCTTCGTGAATTTCAGAAATTTGTCAGACTGCCATCGGACGCAAGACGCATAACTCATGTTCGCCGGGTCTATGAGGGTCTTCAAGGCCTGATAGCGCCATTAGTTATTGATCCTCAAAAGGAACAGGCTGCAACTGAGTTACTTCAAGAGTTCGAGCGTCGTCACCGACGGCAATACATGCGGTATCTACACGGGTTTGAGGCGCGTCACCGCAGCAATCGGAATGTGGGTTTCAAGCGAATGACGTCACGAAATATCTCTCTATTAAGTGAGGAATACCGCGACGGAGCTGCAGCCCTTGAGAAACGCCTGAGGCTTATGGTTGGGCTAAATTATATCGCCCAGGGTTCTCCCAAGACGTACGCGGAGTTAAGAAAGCTAAGTTTGCGAAATCTGTGTGATGTGGTCGCGTCCGCAAAGAACAAACCGTTGCACTTCTTACGAAACGTTGTTAACCCAGATGTTCGGAATGCCTTAGCTCATGACGGGGCCGGTCCTATATTCTCTAAGAGTCTAATTACGTTTGTAGATTATTCGCCTGCTACTGGTGAACGCGAGATTTCATGGACTATGTCGAAGTTCCTTAGGAATACCATGCGTTTGGTCCAAACGATTATGACAGCAACCTACCTTGAGCTGTTGTTTCGCTACTCGACTGCAGACAAATTGATCGCAAGACTTCGACATCACGTTCAACTGGTTACGAATTCAGACCGTGAACCAAACCAGTTCGTTGATACCGTCGCGACCCCCCGCAAATAGACGTTAATCGGCGTCAGCCCCCTGAGACCTCCTAAATGATGGTTTAGGGGTTAAAGTGTTTGGGAAGCCACTTCGATTGCAGAGTCGACCTTTGCACTCGTCGTCGTTCGCAGGAACTCCTCAGCAGCGCCACGTCCGAATCGAAGGGTGTTATACCCATCTATCGAACGTCTCGATCTCGCTTGTAGTAATCCTTTTCTGGCGAGTTCGCGGACCGTTTCGCAATCGACGCCAAGCCTCTTTGCGAGGTCACGTGGAGTTATCGACTGATCAAACTCGATTCTTAGTCTTTCGATATCTATTGCGTTGAGACCGAGTTCGGGACCTTGGCTGCCGTTTGTAATGGCACCGCGAATTTCCCCGCCCGCCATGAGATCGAACACAGCCTTACTCGTAATCTTCAACGATCGCCTCGCATCGGTTACAGAAAGGTATTTGTCCGAATCCCTTACCTTGTGAGCGGATGAATTCCTTGTGGGTGACTGACATTGCGAGTGTAATCTAACATTTAAGAACTGGGTGAAAGCCTCACGCATGAAATCGAATTGACGCCCAACGAGATCTTGATACAGGCAGTCGTAGAATGATCCGAATTCTCTTTTGAGCGCAGTATCGAGTTTTCCGTAACATGGGTTAAGCCTGATTTCTCCCCTCGACTGTTTGCTCAGAAATTGATGAAAGTTATGCGGCCAGTTCTCAAATGCTGCATGCGCTTTCGCAAAGATCTTATGAAGTTCTGCATTACGAAGTTTGATCGATTTTGACGGTCTGCCCGTCGCCCAAGATATCTTTCGCTCCCCTCCTGCGACAAAAGTTAACACCACGACAAAATCCCTCAAGTTAAGCGCGCGCAAAGGATTCTTTCCGTTTGGTTTGCCGTCTTGGCTTGGCATAATTCCGCAGAGTTTGTAGACCCGACGGGATACCTGCAACTCACGTTCGCACACATTCACTCCCTCAGTCGTTCTCCAGTCACACCCGCAATCGCACATAGCCAGGCTGTTTCTGATACACCGAATGCGTCGGTTGCACTTCGGGCAAGCATCGAAAAAAATACATGAGTGTACGGGACATGCGGTTACCAGAGAGCAGTCCCAAATCCGAAAGCAATAGCCGAACTCAGCGAGGCACTTAGGGCAGACCTTGGGGCTGTGTGGACGGATTATCGAGCGATTGAGAGACGCGCCGTAAAAATCGTATTCGTGCTCTGTTGTATTCCCCTGAGGCAACTTTGTGGGAACATATATGAGTGCATTTAGATCAGACAACTCGTTCTCACTAAGGTGTGCCAGCTTGTCAAGTTTCTTCAACTTCCCGAAGAGAAACGAGAATGTCCACTGCAGTTCCATGTAGTCAATATCGCTCAACGACAGTATCCAGGATGGCGTGTCATACGCATTCACCTCCGTGAGCCGCACAAGATAGCCAATGAAACTCTCACCCTTTTCGGGCTTCGGTCTCACAAGCAATTTCATTTCAAGTATCCAATCAACGTCTCGTGCTTGAGAAGTTTCGTTTACGAAAAGGATTTGACGCGGACGCGGAGATACTTCCAGCCTGTACTAGCACCACAGGTGACGCCAGCTGGCGAACAGGTATAGCCAAGCCACAACCCAATCGCCAGTCGCACTCAAACCACTGGCCACTTTTATTTCCCTGAAAGGCAACAGTGCGGTTGTTCGCACGCGGACCGAGTAGTTCGGCGCCGGCAACGCGTTATCTGAGTTGAATGAAGTCGGGAATAGGAAGGAGCGAGTTATTTTTAACTGGTAGGATTGTTTCTCACAAGTATTTTCTTTGGACTGCCGACTCGATAGTCTTTCACTCTGACACTTATTACCTTGAGATTAGCTAGTTCAGCTCGGGAATAAAGGGTATACGGAAGTGCTCGCGTGAACCGATTGTTTACCGGCATTAACAATTCCTTTTTGGTCCAGAACTCAATGTGGCTTCGGTGCACACCAAGCAAGTGACCGGCCTCCGCTCTAGAAACAACGCTTGACAAAAAAGATGCGATCTCTTCGACCTGAGCTTTGCGCAAGAACCGCTTTTTGCCGTCCTTCGAAACTTCGTATTTCACAAAGCCTTTCTTGAGCCAATGTTTACGTAAATTCCACGCCCCAAGAATTCGTCCAGCCTTGCGTCGCGAAATCAACGCAGCCAAATCCTTGAACTGCCCTTTGAATCCTTCTATGTAGCTGCGACTGAATCGGTAACTGAATTCTGAATCTACGGAGTCGCGATAAGGTCGCAGGACGTCGTTTTCCACCAAACCAAGAATTGTCTGCTCGCTTAACGAGAGTATCTTTGCCGCCTCGGCCACGACGACTGTAATGCTTGCCCTGATTTTTTGTTTTTGTCGCCGACAGCGAGTATTGAGCTTGCTAAGATCGAGCACTTCAATGTCGTGTCTACGAAAAACGTATTGGGGGCCGTAATCAATTGAGATCCCGGAAACCGGATTAATCTTGAGCCGATGTAACTCAGTCAGAAGCAACTTTGTTGTGGCACCAATCTCATTCGCAATCTCCGCCGCGAAGACATATTTGGATCTAAAAGAACGGATGGCATTGGGTGTTATCTTGTAGGTGTCGATGCCGGCGTCACGGTTTGTCCTAATCAAGCCCTTGGCGGCCAGGAAGTAAAGCACCTCTGGCTCCATTCCAAATTCTTTCAAGCGGGTGGGGGACCAGAAGACTTCCCTGCCATGACCTTGGAATTTTTTCTCCAGGTACTCTTTGACCTCGTTCCGAGAAAACCGCAAACGGGAAAGTCCGGTACCTTTCGGCAACTCGTGCGTAGTTAAAGACCCGTCGAGAATGTCTTTAACAACGGAGTGAATGCCTTCGCCAAAGCCAGAAAGCCTACGAGTTACGCTTTCAACCAATGTGTGAAATGTTGAAGTGCTAGCTTTGTTAAGAGGACGCTCAGACGTGGCTTTAGAAAGAACGCGCGCAAGGAAACTTTGGATCATAAGCTTGTCAAACTGCCAATGATTGTGATCGCCCATTGAGGGAGCCTGCACTGGAACTAACATGGAGCTCTCAATCAACCTGAGTGCATGGGACCGAGTTATGCCCAAAAGTCTCGAAACGCCCTCTAGTCGAAGGTACCCGGAGAATTCCCTTTTTGCTTCCTTGATGCTGGCAGCTTCAACCAGGAAAACTCTCATCTTGCCATTTTTCTTCACTACGGCCTTTACCCGGCCCTCGGCCACGAGACGGTCAAGCACTCGGGGATTTAAATTAAGCTCACGACAGGCGTTTATCCTGGTCAGGTATTTCTTGTTGACATTGGCTCCCCTAAACCATTTTGATCTCGTCAAGTATCCATCAACCCAGTGTTCAGATATATAGGCCTCAAACTCGTGTCGAATGAGTTTGACAACAGATGGAGAGGCTAGGCGCGTATACAGCGCTGGAAGAAAATTACCGAAGGTTTTGTTCAACCCTGACTTTGTTCGCGAGTCCGTCTTAGAACGTATCTGATCAAGGAATATGTGAAAATTACCTGGCCAGGCTTCAAAGACCGAAAAAGCTTTTAACAGACTCTTGTGGATTTCCGAGGTCACGTTTCGACGAAGTAGCCGGCTCCCCAATACGTCAACATACCCATATTGAGTACTGGCAATTAAAAAAAGGGCCTCCAAAACAGCGGCCAAGTCGAAGCCATGTAATGGATTGCCATTTGACTCGGCAGCCTCATGCTCGAGTACGCCGAGGGCTCGACATATGAGCCGAGAAACAACTGTCTCGCATTTGTCGATAGCTTTCGTTTTGACCTTTCGCCAGTCAGCACCACACGGGCAGATACTGACGCCGTTGCGGAACCATGTGATTGATTCCCCGCAAGTAGGACACTGCTCAAGCAGAATAACGCAGTGAACGGGGCATATGGTGACTACCACCAGGTCCCACTGGATGCGACAGTAATTTGATTCCCTGAGACACTCTGGGCACACCCGAGCTGTCGAAAGCTTGAATACGTATCGCGGCAGTTTGTGCTGCCTAACAACTACCCGGTAGGTGTCAACTTTGGTATGGGTCAGTGCTTCCAGATCTCTGACATTCACTCTGGAGAGTGTAGCCAAGCGTGTGAGGTTAAGCGCACTGGGCGTCAGAAGGTAACACTCTTTTGTCGTTTGTGAAGGTAGTCCTGCCGCGTTGAGTATATCCGTGGGAGTGTCGTAGAAATTAATTTCCCCTAGTCTCAGCAGAAAGCCGACTAAGTTTTCATCCGTCTCGGGCTTAGCTCGATTGACCAATGCTGACGAGGCAGCCGATGTAGCTGCAACGAGTTTAGTTAAAGGTTGACGAGTTAACGTTCCCAAGGCGCGTCGAGACTAAGTTCTATGTTTGATTCTTCGACCTTACTTTTAGGCGACCATGGCTATATCGCCGAACGGATTTCTCTTACTCGGGTCATTAGCGGCGAGTCTTTGCTCGTACGCCTGACTGAGAATATCCATAGTTAGCCTCTCGGAATTTGATTCGAGGGCAATCACGGTCGCGCGACGCACCAACTTCATTACGTGAGCAACGACCCCATTCGTCGCCTCGTAGATGCACAGCGCCGTCCCCGGGTCCGCCAGATCAGATTTTTCGGCCAGGGGAAGTTTGTCATCTATCACACTGAGAAAGCGTCGAAAATCCTGGCGTTCTCGGGATGTCTTATAGCCGAAGGGTTCAAGGTCAATTCTAATCGCAAATCGTCGCTGCAATTGTTCATTGCCGGCAGCGTCGAGAATTGTGTGTGAGTAGGGGAGGCCCGCTAACACAATCGGCACATTGGTTTGGTCCATTAGCACCTTGAGCCAATCAGAAACGGTCTTGAGTATCTTGTGCGAATCGCGGTCTTGAAAGTGTTGAAATTCATCGAGAATAAGTAGTTCCACTTTGCAGCCCTCCATGTAGCGCTTCAAGCGATGGGTTTGCGATACCTGCGTTCCTTTTTCTGCCGCCGGGTCACCGATGGCGCTAAGAAGTGTGGTGACAAGACTCTTGCAGGTCGCCGGTACCGGAACGGAAGCGCAAAGCACAGGTACGATGGTGCCATCGTCTGTGTAAGTACGCGGAAAAGTCTTTGCGTAGAGCCTGATTATCGTGGTCTTGCCTGCTCCTGTGTCGCCTTGAATAAGCAGGCCTTCCGCCTCGTTTGAAACTTTGGTGTGCGTGTGACATTCCTTAATCGCTTTCAAGGCGGTCTCGTTTCGCGGAAAATGTATGTAGAGCTTCTCTACCATTTGTACCCTATCTATGACAGGGATATTTTTGTATTTCCTGCGATCGCTATCGGTCTTCTTTTTAGACATTTCTCTTCTCCTATTTCGGTAAATTGTAGTCGCCGGTCCAACCGGTCATGTCGAGGTCTTCCTCAGTTTCTTCGGGTGACGGTAAGGTTGGTTTTGCTGCCTTGTCGAGTACATCCGCTGACGAGGCCGGAACGGTGTTAGACTTTTTCTTGTTCACCGAATCCTTTTTCGCCTTGCGATTCTTAATTCGGCCGTTTGACTCGGCTGGCTCTGTTGCTTCTGCGGGTTTCACCAGCTTCAGATTCGTAGCCGGTTGTTCACCTTCGTCTCCAGACGCGTTCCAGGGAGTTCCAACATCTGAGGTTCTTTCAATGAAAGTATTGCTGGTTGTTTCCGGTAATAAGAGGGGTTTGACAGGCCCACTGATGCGTGGAGTTATTGTGTCGTTTCCGTTTGGGAGCTCAAACCCCTCGCGATTGTTCTGTACGCCTTCGTTTCTATAACGGGCTAACTGCTTCCGGGTTTTGCTCTTTCGGCCGGCGGCGACCCACTCACGTTCGACAATTTCCTGAACCTCCTGCTTAGCACGAGCAAGTGAGACCGTGTTCACATTCCGCTTGAGTTCATCGCGAACGTACCGGCTGATGACCTTGTGCTGGTAGAGCGTCAGGCCTCTCGTGTAGTCCTGATCTATCGCTGGTACTGCGAGGTACTTGTCGTGCTTTTCGTCATAGACATGTATCAGAGAGAGATCGGATGGATTGCGCTTGATAATGACGGGCTTGCGCGCGTCAAGCGTGCGCCGGACCATTGCCAGATCCTCGTCGTTATAGAAGAGGTTATCCAGCTCGATTCCGCGGTTTGAGACGACTCGCTCCTCAGTGTATCCGAGCGCGACATCAAGGAAATCGCTATTTACCGGCAGAGCCGGTGGCCACTCCGCAATTCCCTTTTCCCAGCGCAGCGCCGGCACGTCTCGAATGCCTCTGTGTCCTGAGACCTGCTGGATGTCTGCGATCCACTTGTGAGTAACCTCATCAAGTATGTCAGGGGTAATAATGGCCGTCTTTCCGGGTTCATAGTCTGCTTTCTCAATAATGTTGGAGAACGTTGTTCCCGGCAGTTGGTGATGCAACTGCGTCGCGACCGAGCGATAGCTCCGCTCGACAGTTGATCTGAACCAGGGCTTACCTCGCTGACCAAATTGGAGCACAATGCCAAGTTGGTGGCAGGCGTCTTCAAGATTTCGCCCGTGAAACTCGCGAGCATTGTCGACTACGAGCACCTCAGGGATCCCGTAAGGATTCCAATCATTCCTCACGTTCGGATATTTTCTCCTAAGGTACGTCTTCGGTCTGATGGCATGCTTCAAACATTCCATCACCGTGAGGTAACTAGGTGGGTTAAAGCTGATGTAGAACCCAAGGATCATCTTTGTGTAAACACAAATCATCCACGTGAGACAGGCTCGGCCAATTGGCAACATTCTGATCGGATCAACCACGAACAGATCCGTCACGGTGTGATCGCATTCGACTCTCTCAAGCGGGCGAGTTGGTCGCGGTCCCTGGCCGATCGCACGGTACTTCTCGTCGGCGATCTTTTTGCCGTAGCGCGCTTCAACGACATCGTAGTCGTCAAGTTTATTTACTGTGTGATAGACACTGCTCTTGTCCGGCAGTGGGAGTTGATCGTCCGCATCTCTGAAGCTGTTAGCATCATCAATCTTAACGATCAAAGCATCGTGAACAGCCTGAACGGTGAAGCGTTGGTCTTTCAAGTAGACCTCGTCTATCGCTTCGTCGAGTAACTCGCTGACTTTTACAGCCCTCTCATTTGCCTTGGCATTGTTCTTGAGGTCGCCCTTCTTGGCGCGGCGACCCAGAAAACGTCGCTTGCGATTTCCGCGCGCTCTAGTCGCCGGCACTAGCGACCTCGCGTCCCGGCCCGAGCTTTCGTAAAAGCGCAACCATCTCAAGAGTGTTGGTATCGACGGAGATTTCTTATCATCTATGGCCTCAGCAACCCTCTTGATAATCGGCTTGAGCGTGTCTGGTGTTCGTTTCTCGAGCCGCGCCGCCTCAACTGCTTCAACATAGTAAAGGCGCCGGTTAAATTCCTTCCTCCTGGGATCGTCTTCGCTGAGGCAGGCGATATCGGAGACCGCAGTCTTTTTCAAACGCGCTTTGAGTGCGTCTTGATTGCGGTCGTGCCCGTGGAGTTCAGCTTCCTTCTCAAATACCGCCTCAACCAGTTCCTGTTCAGGGATGGCTTTGCGCTCGTCGGTGACGACATCCCGGATCCGAATCTTCTTATCCGCAAGCCGCTTTTCGATTACATACTCTCTACCTCGGAGAGTAAGGTGCATATTTCTGCTTAGTCTGTGTTGTGCCATTTTAAGACGCCTTTCTTTTGACATTTGCTGATGCTGTCGCCGAGGACAGTCTGATTAAAGTGACGCTATCGAGTGGTTGCTTTAGATCGAAATCCAAGGCTCCCCAAAAAAGTAGCGCGTAGAGGGCTTGCACAGGAGCATGTTTCGTTTTGAAGAAACGCTGAAGATCACCGAGCGTGATCTCCGCAACCTGTCGCTGTTGGAAATAGTCGGCACATAAAACCTGTTCACGCGAGCCGACCGGTGTGCGAGCGTATTTCCACAACTTCTTTACGTTATTAAGTTTCGGTTGCTCTCTGATCTGTTCGTCAGTGACGACGATGAACTCATAACCTTCCGGCTCACAGATACACGCCGCCGTGCGGAACAAGAAGTCCCACTCTCCGCTTTCAACCTTGTCTTTAGGTTTGACCTCCACTATCTGCTTTTTAGAAGTCCTATGAACCTCTAAGTCAGGCGTGTAGCGGTGGGTCTTCCCATCATGGCTGTATCGCATCTGGAGCGGTTGTTCCCACCAAGAGACGACGGCGGGATCGAAGTCAAGGAGATACATGAAATCCCTCTCAGTTAGTGCCTCGTACCAGGCCACCCGACCTGTCTTAACACTAAAGAACTTACCGATATTTTTCTGCGCGCCGTAACGCGGAATTTTTCTTACTGGCATCGTCAGATCACCTCATTCGGTTGGTTTCATTCTCCCTTAGGAGCTTGCCGCACATTTTCGAACATGGCCGCTTACTCCGAATTCGACTCTTGGTGCGACGTTTGAGAAACAGAACGAGTTGACCCCAACCTTCAGGGATTCGGCCTAAGGGATGTGACATTTTTGGTGACGCTGGAACCAACAACCTATTAGAAATATACGAGGTTAAGAGAAGTTATTGATTTTTCTGGATTGGAGGATGCATTGGTTATGGCAAGAAGGGAACAAACAAATCTCAAACACGAGTTCATGTACGGCAGATGGAGCATCTTTGGGGAATGGATAACGCACCAAAGACTTTTGGTGGGCTTTACACAGGAGCAGGCGGCGACAGCGGTCGGCGTCTCCCGCCGCCAGTGGATACGATACGAACTGGGAGCTAAAGTTCCGGTGAAACGAATGGAACGAATGTCACTTGTGCTCCATATTAACCCCGATAAGATGCTGGACAGGGCGGGGTACAGGACCTCTTTCAAACGTAATGCTTCGAGAGAACAACTCGGCCGGATTCTCGACTTAATGTGTGCTGACAGATTAGAGTTCGCAATGCTCCAACTGCTAAAACTTAACGATAGGATAAAGGGAATCAAGGCTGCCACTGGGCCCAGATCGGGCGGTTTGGTGGCGACAGATTATTCAAATGCCGTGGTGTTGCTAAATCGGTTACCTCTCTCGTGGGTAGAAAGTCTTCAGACACTCATGCAGGAGCGAGTGAAGGATAAGGTAGACGAACGTGAAGAGAGCTATCTCAAGGGAAGCAATCTCATCCGAAAGAAACATAAGGATACAATGATCTGGGCCTAGGTAGGCATATGTTTCACCGGGACGATTTAGTACTATCCAGTGCTTAAAGAGTTTCGAATGGAAGTTGAAAACTGGCTCAACTAGGTGTCCGACAAGCACTAAGAGCCAACAATTAATGACAAGGAAAATTAAGTGCCTCGGTCATGCTGATGTCGGTACCAAAGAAGGGAGTGAGTTAAACTCGGTTTCAGGCTCATCATGGGCTCGATGGTGGTATATGTCAATTAGGATCGCTTGTATATATTACTGCCTTTGTTGCTATTGACACTAACTCCGGTATTGCAGTAGTTTACGCACAGGGATGACCGCCGAAGCTGCGAAGCATCCCCGAAATACTAACATCAGCGGAGAAACTTCCATGGCTACGCTGCTTGTGATCGATGACGATCCAACCGTTCGAGAAACACTTCAAAAGGTTTTCTCCCAATCGTATGAATGTGATACTGCTGATCGCGCCGAGCAAGCCTTAGAGTGCCTTGAGTTCCAAGACTACGACGCTATCATTACAGACATTTCAATGCCGGGCGTTGGCGGCGTTCAGATCTTAAAACACATTCAAGCGCGCCACTCAAAGACTCCGGTCATCGTGATCTCTGGAAACGGAAGTGAGTTTGAAGATCTCTTTATGGCGATGGGCGCGTTCGCTTATTTCACTAAACCTTTCCGCCTGGAGAAACTCGAGCTAGCAGTTACTCAAGCCATTGCGCGGCACCAGCAGCGGGTTGATTAGGTGCGCAACTTCCGTCGCCACGGTATTGTCAGGTTAACGGAGGAAGATGTACTCAGGTTGTTCATGCGCCATAATCCGTGATGCGCATCTCTGTCTCTTTCAAGCCGAGGATTTCGAACCTCCGACCTCTCGGTCCCGAACGGATTTCAAGTCCGTTCACGGCCATCTTACCTGATCTCACCAAATGAGATGAAACAATACTTACCGGACTGGCAGCCGTCAAAGTCACGCTTCGTCCGGTGACGTCTCGCAACAGAATGTCGTCATCTTAGCGTCATCGGCTTTTCGTGGTCATGTGCAGCCCTTAGATCCGTCGCTAGATCGAATCGTGCAATTGATCGCGAATCACTCATTGCTCAACTTATCAGTTCGCTTACGCGACGCTACGAAATGCTTCATACTGAAGCAGGCGGCGAACAAACGATTCGTGACTGGTGCGCTAATTCGTCGTATGCGTTTCACCGTCATGTGCGAGAGACACTGCACGATGAGTCATTCGAGGGAGTTACGCGCGGCATGGAACCGGACGGCGCCCTGCGCGTGGAAACGCCAGAGGGCGTAATGAAAATCGTGCGGGCCGGCGACGTGACGACGTTGCGCGCCACGAGTGTTGGTGATGGTGATCGATGAGCAGTAAACGCATAGTGCTATCAACTTTTGGCTCGTTCGGCGACGTACATCCCTACATCGCGATCGCGCTGGAGTTGAAGGCGCGCGGCCATCATCCCGTTTTCGCGACTTCGGAAGTCTATCGCGAGAAAATGGACTCCGCCGGCATCGATTTCCATCCCGTACGACCGATAGTGCCCTCATACGATCAACCTGAAGTTCTAGCAGACTTCATCGGCCGCGCGATGGATCCAAAAACCGGTAGTGAGGTCGTCGCTGACATGCTCATGCCTCACGTGCGGGACATCTACGACGACCTCGATGCAGCAACCGAAGGCGCGGACTTATTGCTCACCCACCCGCTTCCGCTCGTTGGGCCAATTATCGCGCAGAAGAAACGACTGAATTGGATCTCAAGCGTCCTGGCGCCGGCCTCGTTTCTTTCTATCTACGATCCGATAGTGCCGCCGCAGTGGCCGTCGTTGCATCGCGCTCTGCGCCTGAGCCCGTGGATTGGCCGAGGTGTGTTGGCGTTGGCGAAAATCAAAATCGATAAAATTCTGCTACCCGTTTATGAGTTGCGCGCTGAATTGGGAATGCCGCGCGGAGAGCAACCGATACTTAACGGTCAGCACTCGCCGACGAGGGTACTCGCGCTGTTTTCGAAGCTTCTGGCAACGCCACAGCCCGACTGGCCTGCGAATACCGTCGTAACTGGCTTCCCGTTTTATGACCGCCGCGATTTCTTTGGTGAAACGGAAATCCCGAATGGCTTGATCGATTTTCTCGAGAGCGGCCCACCGCCGATCGTTTTCACTCTTGGTTCCTCGGCGATTTGGGTGGCGCACAATTTCTATCGCGATTCGATCGAGGCGGCGCGAGTCCTCGGACGACGAGCGTTGGTGCTCATTGGCCATGCGCGGAACATGCCCCCGCTGCCTCTGCCCGAAGGAGTTGCGGCGTTTGAGTACGCGCCGTACAGTGAAGTGCTGCCACGCGCTTGTGCGATTGTGCATCACGGTGGCGTAGGCACGACGGGACACGGGATGAGATCGGGCAAGCCGGTTTTGATTGTGCCGCATGCGCACGATCAATTCGACAACGCCGCGCGCGTCGAACGCCTTGGCTGCGGGCGAGGTTTGCCCCGGCCACGTTACAATGTCGAATCAGCGATTCGCGAACTAAGAAAGCTGTTGGAAAATCAACGCTACTCGGACGCTGCAACACGAGTTGGTGAGATCGTTCGCGAAGAGGACGGCGCGGGCATCGCCGCCACCGAGATTGAAAATGTCTTGAATATCAGATAACCGAGGG
>CAAGKR010423172.1_pt1 | contig 15619 bp, 11 predicted proteins | sample 2556971 | NCBI WGS metagenome assembly CAAGKR01 (sample SAMEA5207829, study PRJEB30636) | soil metagenome | biome: forest; feature: boreal; material: soil | place: USA | collected 2011-09 | depth 1 m | reverse complement strand
GCACATCGACCACGCGATCCGCTTCATCCTTCCCAACGACATCATCACGAAAGATACCTACGTGCATCCGGCGACCCACGCGACGAGCTCGTCCGGCGGCGCGACCGCCGTGCCGTATGGCGCGCGCCTGCGCATCCGCGGTGATCGCATCGCCGCGGTTCTGGCGGCGCTCCCCAACGATGCGGCGCGCGTGGTCGCGCAAGCGATGCACGATTACGGCATCATCCTCTCCGACGGTGGCAACATCGCGCTCACGTCAGAAGACGACGAGAACACCACGGCGAAGTGGGAAACGGTGCTCGGCACCGGTCTCGGGGCGCGTGATCTGCAAACGATCCTGCCAAGCGATTTCGAGATGGTCGACGGCGGAATGCGCTACGACACCTCGACGATTGACTGCGCGCACGTGCCGATTACCCAGTGAGGGGGGCGGGCCGGGCGGGCCCTCAGAAAGCGATTCCGACACTGAGCGCCAGGAAGGGCCGCACGCGCCAGGGGGTCCACAGGGGCCGTGTCTCCGGCACCGTTTGAATGACGTATGCTGAGCCGATTGGATCGATATCGAGTCCCGCCGTTGCCCCGATCATGAGCTTGCCGATTCGGCGCTCGATTTCCATGGATGGCCGGACGACGACATCCGTCGAAAAGAACTCAGCGGCCGGCGCCACGTCGAGCTGCGTCGATACCGATCGAACGCGCGTCACGTCAAGGCCGGCGCCCAAGGCCACGATCAAGGCAGTCCTGGAGCGAACGAGGAAGATGCGACCGGCGGACAGACGGAGAGCCTGTGACATGAGATGAATCGTCGCACCACCCCCGGCGACTTCGAACGGCAAATAGCCGCTCCAGCCGACGCCAATCCAAATCCGACCTCGCCGCGCATCGATGCGCAATCCGGGTCCGTCGGCGGGCATCGTTGGCCCGACCAATGACCCTTCGTAGGAGGCCGCTGCCGTAAAGGCGATCGACGGTCCGGTTTTTGGCGAGGGTGGCTGCGTCGCGACGTGAACCTCGGGCCTCCCGGCGGGTGTGGGTTCTAGCGAACGAGTAAATTCCTCCCGGGTGATTCCCAACGGACGTCCGGCCAGGATGGTTTCGACCGAGCTCGACACGACGACGTCCAGGAGGTCCAAGGCCACGGAATCGAGGGGCCGACCAAGATCAAACCGCCGTGCGAACACGTTCGTTCCCGCGGTGACGTAAACGGTCGCCGCTTTGAGCGTGCCGAGATCGATCCAAACCGTGACCGCCACCGTCGGTTTTTGGGAGGTGGCGACCTCGCGGGCGCTCATGGTCGCAACTTCTCTGAAGGCGACATCCGCACCGAGACGTTCCAACGAGCGACTTAATGTCGTTCTCAGCGCCGAGCCAGATAGCTCGTCAGCACCTGCGAGGACGACGTCCACCGCGGGACGTGCGGCGTCATCGCCGATAGCCGTGGCGGACGCGAAGACCTCTTCCGAGGTCATCGCCCCCCAGAAAATCGCTAGCCATAAAACGATGAATCGACAGCGCACGGAGCGCACTCAGGCCCTAGACGCGCCGCGATGCCCTTCCCCAGCATTCACGGATGGCCTGCGCCGGAACCGAGAGCGCCGGGCGCGCCCGCCAGCTCATTGAGCCGGGTGCGAGCGCGGTTCGCATAGACGGAGCTCGGGTCCAACGACAGCAGCTTTCTCCAGTCGCCCACTTCATCGGCGGCACGACCCATCCGGGCAAACGCCGTCGCGCGGCCCACCAGAGCCTCCTCGGAAGCGCTTCCTTCGGTATCGAGATAGCGCGAGAACTGGGTCGCGGCGAGATCGGGGAGGTCGCGCTCGAGCCACATGCGGCCCACGACCAGGTAAGACAGGCGGCCCTCGCGCGAGTCGGCGTAGTCTCGCTGGAGGCGCCGATAGATCGAAAGGGCGCCCGCGGGGTTCCCACCCAAACGCAGGGTTCGCGCGCGTGCGAACAGCTCGGCAGGGGAAGCTCGACCGAGGCGGCTCTTTATGCCAAACGTCGGCGTCCCGGCGGGCGCCGATTCGGCCAAGAGGTTCCTTCCGATCGGGGGTGAATCCTCGGCCGGGGGTGAATCCTCGGCGTCCTGGGACTGGCCGGAACGAATCCTTGACCCGGCTGCCGCCCGGGCGCGCACGTGGGCGGATGGCGAAACGGCCGACGGCGTTTCGCTATGGTGGCTGGCGGACCACCACGTCGCCGCCAGGGCCGCGCTAGACACCAGGAGAGCTCCGACGCCCATCGGTATCAGTTTCTGTACGAACGACGGGCGCAGCATCGCGCGTGACGACCGAAAGCGCTCGACCGCCTGGTACGCGGCGAGCCGATCGCGGTAGATATCCGACGACTTGACGTCCTGCTCGACCACATTGCGGGCGGACATTCGGAGCTGTGTCGCGCACGGGAAACACGCCGCGAGGTGCGGGCGCAGCTCTTGCCATTGCGCATCGCTGATCGATCCGCTGCATGCGAGGTCCAGGAGATCCTCGGGATGATCGGCGGACGTCTGTACCCCATCCATCACGGACGTTTCTCCCAGAGCCGCCGCAAGAGGGAAGACTTGTGGAGGTCTCTTCGTAGCGCGTCCTTTCCCAGACGGAGTCGCGTCATTACCGTGTTTTGCGAGACACCCGTCAACGTCGCGATCTCCTCGACGGAGGACCCCAACACGATCCGCATCAGCACCGCCTCACTCTGCACTCCGGACAAACGGTCGAGAACACGGCGAATCAGGTCAACTTCCTGGCGAGACCATTCCTGTGCAACGGGCTCGCCTTCTTGCCAATTCGGTTCGGTCTTGAGCAAGTCTTGATTCCGCCATCTCGTTATGTTGGTCCGCCTGGCCGCGATCGCGACCCTCAAGGTTGCCTTTGTCACGTAGTGACGAATGTCGCCGTCGAATCGATAGTTTCGCAGAGCCCTCACGGCCGCGAACAAACACTCTTGAATCGTTTCGTCCAGGTCAGAATGTCCCGCGCCAAGCACGCCCCTGCAGGTCCTTCGCACCCAAGGTGCAATCGCCACCAAAAAGCGTTGAACACCGTTCGCTTGCCCGGCCTTGGCATCCCAAACCGCCGCCCAGAGCGGATCGCGCTCGTCGGACCACGAGCGAGGGCTCGTGCTCGACGCAGCCGCTATCGAGCTCGACTTGGCGCCTGGCACTACCCGAGGGATTGTACGCCTTCGCAGAGCGATTGTGGAACCTCTGGGATAGCACCCTTACAAAAGACGCTAAACCGACATATCAGACATATCAATTGTACGGGGGCATCAGATACGGCGTCGTCGGGGACGAATCGTCCGCGCGGTGCATCTGCAGCACCATCGGCTCGGCCAGCCAGGCCTGCAGCGCCGCGATCTGGCACGTCGTGAGCGGTGTCCCCATGCCTGCCGGAGGCATGATCCCGGATTTGGAGCAGGAGGGCGGATTGGCGGCAGCGATGACCGCCAGGACGACCTCGAAACGCATCGGATTTGGGGTCTCGGGGCAAGAGGAAGCATGGGAGCCGGCGGTGATCCAGTCGTAGGCGTGGTCCCAACCCCCGGAAGCTTTGGTCGATGCGGTGTCGACCACATGACAGCCGCTGCCGTTTGCTTTCCCACAAGAGGGAGTGAGGAAGGGCTCTATATCCTTCGTGAAGCTCACCGTCGCGGGCAGGTTGCAGTTGTTCGGTACCGTTCCGCCGGTGCCCGGGTTTCCGGTGCCGCCGCTGCCCGACCCTCCAGCTGCGCTGCCACCCGCTCCCGTGCCGGAACCGCCCGCCCCGGTCGTTCCCCCACTGCCGCCGCTCGAGCCACCGGCCCCACTCGCGCTTGAGCCACCCGACCCGGACGCCCCACCGCTGCCGTGTGCCTCCTCGCCGCCGGTGCCCGGCGCGCCACCCGCGGTGGTGCCCCCGGTGCTTGGCGCTCCACCCGTCGAAACCGTGCCGCCATATCCCGCGCTGCCAGTTGCCGAGCTTCCGCCGGACGAGCCAGATTCTCCCCCGAGGGCGCTGCCCGAGCCACCGGACGCAGCTTCTCCAGCGCCGCCGGAGCCGCCTTCAGGCTGGTCGGTCACGGTCGGTGTTGCGCTACAGGCGGCGATGGTCCCGGCAAGGAGCAAGAGCAATGAAAGGGACGGTGTTTGGATCAAGCGAAGATTGGCGCTCATGAATCTGACCCGTTAGGGCCCACATCCGACCACGATGAAGCCGGTGATATCCCGAGAAGCGGCCCGCTCAACCAGAAGCTTTTTCGTGGGTTCATATTGGTCTCTCTTAGTTGGTTTCTAACAGCGCTTTTCCCAGGCCCAACACACAGTCTACGGTGATCCGGGAAAGCCTGCGTCCGCTTCTAGACACTCGAGGTGAGCTCGCCTCGACCACAGCGCCCGAAATTCAAACGTACGGGTCAATATATTATGCCTCGCTTCCCCGAAACCGTTTCGCGCAGACGCCGTTAGCTCAGAATTAAGGCCCGTGCGCCGTACGCTCAGCGCGACGCGTCCAGGTACCTGATCCGCGTTCGGTCCCCGACAGGATAAGTTTCCCGCGCGTCAGCCAGGCGGGGACTTGCCGGTCGGTGCGCTGAAGGCTCCGCGCTTCGCCTCGGGCATGCCGTGGCCGGGGCCGAGCACCTCCTTCAGCGCCGCCGCGAAGTCGAAGGGCCCGAGGTTCTGATCCGGCGTATGGCAGCCCAAGCACACCATCGCGTCCACCTTGCGGGACGTTCCAATGCGTTTATCCAAGGCGCGCACGTGCTCCACGCTGGGTCCGTGGCAGCTTTCGCACCCGACGTTCGGGAAGAACGTCTTGACCGTTTTGAGGTTGCGCGTGCCGCCGGGCGCCAGAAAGCCGGTCATGTGGCAACCGAGGCACCCCGGCTCGCGATCGTGCCCCTTGGTCGTGAGCGTCTCCAAGGCGTGGGCGTGGTCGGTGGTCTGCCATTGCGCCTCTTGCCGTTGGTGGCACGCCGCGCAAGCCGACGTGCTTCCGAAGGTCCAATTCTCGAAGGCCTCGCGCCGCTCCTGGTCGGTGGCACCCGGCGGCATCTCATTGGCCAGTCGCCCATTGTCCACGACATGCGTGGTGACCACGCGCCCGATCAGCGCGACGCCCCACTGCTCAGGGACGTCACCGCTAACCTCCAATCGGCGATCGTCCATTCGCGGTGGTGCGCCCGCCGCTGGCCAGCGGACGTCTAGCCGTCCGAGCGTCGTGCCGAGGGCGCCCGCGTGCAGGAGCACCGGTCGCGAGACCTTCGTGGCGAGCGCCGTTGCAGACGGCGCGGCCGGCAGGGACTGACCTTCGCCGCCACCCACCACCAGCACGTCGACATCGGCCGCGCCCCCGATCAGGCCGGCCGCCTTTAAAATCTCCTGCGCTCGGGCGCCGCCGCGATCGGCGTGAATCACAGCGATCAGAAACTGCGAGCCCCGCGCGCGCAATGCGGCCGCCGCCGCGCGCGACGCCTGCCCGGCGTCGCTGATCACGAAACCCCACCGTGGTAAGCTCGCCGCCGCGTCACCGGAGAGATCGACGACACCGAAAATGCCAACCCGGTGTCCGCCGGCTTCGATGACGCGGTCGCCGTCAAACAAGCGCTCGCCATCGCTGGCGACGACGTTGGCGGCGAGCATGTGCAGCTTGGTCTCAGCCAGCACCGCCTTGAGCGCACCGACACCGAGCGCGAGCTCCCGCTGGCCGGGGACCACGGCATCCACCCCCATGCGCCGGTACGCCGTCAGGATCATATGAGCGCGCAAGCTCAGGCTGGCCGGCACGGCAACTTCGGCGTCGCTGGCCGCCGGCAGCAGGTTGCCGCCATCAACCTGCACCACGGTGTCGGCTTGCAGGCGTGCCTGGTCGACCAGCGTGGCGCGGCGGGCGAGGCCACCGCGTGCGGCCGCTCCCGTGCCTGTTCCGGCGTATCGGCCGCGCACGTCCGCGCTGTAAAGCACCGACAGGTTCGGTCGGGTCACCGCGTCCATAGGGCCGCCGGCGTCGCGATCCCGCGTGCAGCCGGCGGGCAGTGTTGCGGCCAGACCTATTGCAGTTGCCACCGCCAACGGCGCCGCCGAAAAACTCATCATCAACCCGAAATCCTACAGACAAGATGCATCAAGACACGGGAAAAAGAGCGACACGCGCGAGACAGCGAGGGAGGATCGCTCGGCGCAAACGCGGTAAGGCGGCGGAGCACCGGCCAAAGTTATCGTTCGCTCATGGCCTTTAGGCGAAGTCTTATCCTGATTCCTGTGTTCTTTCTGGCGCTCTGCGCTTTCGGACCGGGCCCCGCGCGTGCCGGCTACGTCGGCAACCACTACGTCGAGCCGGGAACGGGGTTGGTGCTGGACTACAACGTCTACGTTCCGGATGGCTACGACCCGACGAGCACGACCAAGAAATATCCGATAATGCTGGTTCTTCATGCCGCCAACACGAATCAAATTCCCCCACCGAGAACGCTGGCCAGCGACGGCGTAGGCTGGTCCGCGACCTTCGTCAATACCCCGCACCAGATGACCGACCCCTCGTTCTTCATGGTGCCGATCTCTCAGACGAACGCCAGCGGCTGGGGTGAAGCCACCGACCCCATCACGGCTCCGGAGAAATTCGAAGGCCGCCTGGCCGTCTTGGTCCTTCAGCAAGAAGTGATGACCAAATACCCCATCGATCCTACCCGGCTCTACATCACCGGACCGTCGATGGGCGGACGCGGGACGTGGGACATCCTGCGACGATATCCCGGTGTGTTCGCGGCCGCAGCGCCGGCGGCGGCGCCGGCGCTGCCCACCGACGCTGCGCTCTACGTCAATAACAATATCTGGGCGATCTGCGGAGAGGTGGACCCCATCGTTCAGGGAGAGCGGGATACGATCACGGCCATCCGCGCGCTCGGCGGAAATCCGATCTACACCGAGCTCGCAGGTCACGGACACGACAGCTGGCGATGGATTTATCCCGACCCCCAGTTCGTGCCGTGGATGTATGCCCAGCGTCTTGGCGTGCCTTGGTGGACGGTCAGCCAGCCGCCGATGGGGCCGTTCAGCGCGGACACGCCGCCGGCGACGCTCACGCCGGGCTGGCCCGTCGTGGTCACGCCGCCTAACCTCGGAACGAGCTTCGGCGGTGCCTCCGGAACCAGCGGGGGGGCGGCGGGCGCTGGCGGGCAGCCCAGCACCGGCGGATCGGGCACGGGTGGCGCGGCTGGAGCTTCAAACACCGGAGCCGCTGGGACAACCGGTGCCTCCGGCACTGGCAGCGGCGGCAACCTTGGCGGGGCCGGCAGTGGCGGGGGCGGCAACGTAGGTCAGGGCAGCGGGGCTGGCGTTCCGGGGGGAACCTCGGGCTCGAACGCTACCGGAGGCGCGACGGCCTCCGGCCAGCCAGGTTCCGGTGGAAGCGCTTCTGGCGTCCCTGGATCTGGAGCAGGGTCCGGGGCCGCCAGCCAGGGTAGCGCTGGCATCAGCGGCAGCCAGGTCTCGGGCGGGCAAAGCGGCGGTTGTAACCTGGCGGGTCGGAGGACCTCTTCGTCTCTGGCAGGCGCTCTGGTCTTCCTGGTCTTCCTCGCGTTCCGCCGTCGCGCTTGACGCGACCACCGGTTCCCTGGCCCGCTCAGGCTGCCGTGACTTCAGTGAACGTGGTGTCCTCGATCCGGTATGCGACGCGCCGGCCGTCTCGTTCGATCGTGCAGGCGCCCTCGGCGACCAGCTGCTGAAGCACGGCCTGCACCGTGCGCAGCGGCATGCGGAGGGACTCGGCGGCCGCGCTCGCGCTCGTCGCCCCCATCGTGGCGAGCGCGCGCAACACGCGATCGGCGGTTGGCAACACGCAGCGCATGTCCGGCACGATGATCGCTTCCTGCAGGACCAGCGCCAATGATGGTCCCGCTCCTGCGCTGGCTGGAACCTCGGCCCCGGATCCGTTCGTCGCGCCAGCGTCGCCACCCTCGCGGCGAATCTCTCCCGCGTCGCCGAGCATGCCTCTCATCCGGTGGCAGAGCACGTCAAGCACCGCGCGGTGGCGATAGGCGACGAAGGGAAACCCGTAAACGCTGCGAAAGAACCCATCCCGCGAGATTCCGCCCTCGCCGGCGAGAGCCAGCGCGGCGATTCCGGTCTCCGTGCGGGCGCCGGAGCTCACCGAGTCGCGCGCGAGCATGCGCGCGTGCGGCGCCAGCGGGAGCCCCGGGAACAGGAATCGGCGGCCCTGTTCTCGAGGTTGCGCAAGGACGTAAGCGGTCGTGGTCTCGGTCTGGGGCTCGGCGTCTTGTGGAATGCCGACGCCGTGCAGCCCGTAGGGAATGGTGGCGTTTTCGCCGCGACACCACGCGGCCATCGAATCCGGGATCGTCGCTCGCGTGGGATCGAGCGCGGCAAGCAACGCCGCGACCTCTCCGGCCAGGTGCGGCCAGATTTTCGCGGCGCGCTCCAGATTGTCGGTGGCCGCGGCGAACACCTTTCGGTCGCCGCCGCGCGCCGCTTCGAGAAAGTCCCGGAGCCCTCGCTCCGCGATCGCGGACGGAAGATCGACGGTGTTCGATTCGGCTTCGGCGGCCGCCGTGGAGGCTTTTCCGCCCGCCAGTAGGGTCTCCCAGCCTATCCAGCCCGACCAGATCCGAGGCGCAACGCGACGGAGCGCTGCCAGGATGTGGAGCGCCAGGTGCGGTCGCCCGCTGTAACGCCTGACTCGCGCGAGGGTGATGTTCGCCAGGTACTCCTGCTGAGACAAGGCCTCCGACTGCGCCATTCGCGACGCCCGGCGACCAAGGTCGATGGCATCGGTCAAGGAGCCGGCCGAAAGCGCCAGGAGCGATCGGATGACGGTGCTCTCGATGACTTCCGCGCCGGCGCTCTGTTGGGATGCGGCGTCGAACACGTCTTTGGCGACAGTGTCGAGACCCGAGGTTTCGCCGACCAGGAGCCGCTCCAGGAGACGCGCGGCCGAGAGGGTGATGTTTTCCGGACCCCGCGTCACCGCTCCGCGGTCCGCCAGCGTCGAATGCAACTCGATCCAAGCCGACAAGCGCGGGCGGTCGAAGGTGCAAAAAGCGACGCGCTCCATCACCGCGCAAGCACGGGCGACGATCGCCGCGGCCGGAGGGGTCGTTTCGGCGGCGCGTTGGGCGCTCTTGAGCGACGGCTCGCCGTCGCGATCGGGCTCGAATGACCACCGGATCGTCCCGAGGACGAGGCACCAGGCTTGGGCCTCGGGGCCTCGGCTCTGCGCAAGGCGAGGCATGAGCTGATCAAAGCCCCTGAAGTCGCCATGCCCGGCGGCTTGGAAGCTCATTCGCGCAGCTGCGGATAGCAGGTCGTCAGCGTTCGGCATGATCTCGCTCCGCCGCAAAGCGGGTTATAGTTGTCAGGTGACTGTGGGCTTCCCCGCCTCGGCCCCCCCGCAGGCAGTACCATACACCTTGGTCACCACCATCGCGCAAGGTGGGATGGGGTATGTCGAGCTCTGCTTTCGCAGAGAGGGGAGATTCTTGCGCTGGTGCGCGCGCAAACGCCTACATGAGAGCTTTCGGAACGACGCGACGTTTCGTTCGATGTTCATGGACGAGGCACGCCTGGCTGGGCTCGTGCGCCATCCCAACGCGGTCGGGGTCCTGGATGTCGGAGAAGATCAGGACGGACCCTTCCTCATCATGGATTTCGTCGAGGGCGTTTCCCTTTCGCGGGTCATCGCGGAAGCGGCGAGCGCGAGACGCCCGTTCCCGATCCAGGTGGCGGTGCGTATTGGCCTCGATGCGGCGATGGGCTTGCACGCGGCACACGAGGTGAGGTCGGAGGACGGGACGGTCCTGCGTCTCGTCCATCGCGACGTATCACCGCAGAATATCTTGATCGGCTTCGACGGCACGGTTCGGGTCACCGACTTTGGAATCGCCAAGGCGCTCGGGAACACGAGCCGCACCAGCGCGGGCGTGCTCAAGGGGAACATGGGCTACTTGTCCCCAGAACAGCTCCGATTCGAGGAGCCCGACCGCCGTTCGGATTTCTTCTCGCTCGGTGTGACGCTTTACGAGTTGCTGAGCGGGGAGCGGCTCTACACCAACAAAGACGGCTTCGACGGGACGCGCCGGATCTTGGTCGAGCCGCCGCCCGATATCGGTGAGGTGCGCAGCGACGTCCCGCCGGAGCTGGTCGAGCTGCTCTTCGAGCTGCTGGCGAAGGACAGAGAGAGTCGCCCCGCGACCGCGGCAGACATCGCCGGGAGGCTCGAGGGGATTTTGGCGGCGCTCATAGCCGAGGAAGGGTCGGTGACGGTCGCCGACTACATGGATCAGCACTTCGCGGGCCAGCGTCAGGAGCGTCGCGAGTTCTTGGTCGAGCAGATGAAGCGCCTCGACGCCGAATCGCCCGTGACGTTGCGCTCGATGCCGGCGGTCTCCTCGCTCCCCGAGGCCGCACCGCCCGTCAAGCTCACGTCGGCGATCCACCCCGGTTTGAAGTTGCTGCTGGCGGGATCGGTGATGGCGGCCGCGGGAGCGGTCGCGGCCTTCGGGCTCCCGGCCGTGGTCAAAGACTCCGCGAGGGCGGTGGTGGGTGCGGTGGTGGGCTTCGGCCACCCGAGCCCCGCTCCGATCAGCGGATCGCGAGGAGCAGGGGCGGCCGCGGCCCGGCTGCCGCCGACGGCTCCTTCGTCGACGCCGCTTCCTGCGCCGGTCGTCGCAGCGCCGACGGCGGTGCCGGTAGGAGCGCCCGCGGCCCCGGTCGCGAGGCTCGCGCTCGAAGCCAAGAAAAAAAGTATTGCGACGAGCGCCCGGCGGAAGCTAACCAGACGAATGGCGATTCGTCGCGCGGCGATCACCCCGGTCCACATGGAATCGAAGGAGCCGACGGAGTCCAACGATAGAAGTCATCTTGCCGTACCGCTCTTCACACACTGGCAGTGATCCGAGCGATGTCCGCGACGCCAGATGGCAATGACGCTGAGGCAATGACGCCGATATGAGGACGGGTTCATCAAGATGAGGCTCGGGCTCCGGGCGAGGGTATTGATCGGAGCGCTGTGGCTGCTGTCGGGCAGTGTTGCGTTGCCCGCCGTCGCCGCCGGCTCGGACGACGTCGCCCAGCAGCTATTTCGCGAGGGGGTCGAGGCCGCTCGCCAAGAGCGATGGACCGACGCCTTCGAGGCGTTCGAAAAGGCGTACGCTCTTTCGGGGCGCCCCGTGGTGCTCATCAATCTCGCGGGTGCTCAGGCCCGGACGGGTCGTCTCGAGGAGGCGGCGCGCAACTACCGCCGGATCCTCGATGATGCCACCTCGGTCGAGACGGCCCCGTTCCGGAAGGCGGCCGCCGATGTCTTGCCGACTTTGGAGGCGCGCATTCCGCGGATTCGACTGCACATGTCGGAGCTGGACTCGACCGACCTCGTCGAGATCGACGGCCAGCAGATTCCCCCCGAGCACATTGCGGACTGGCAGGCGCTGGATCCGGGGTCACATACGCTGGTGGTCAAGCGCTCCGGGGTCGAACGCGCGCGGGTCGCGTTCTCGCTCGCGGAGCGCGAGTCACACGAAATCTCCTTGCCGGAGACCTTGACGCCGCCGGTGTTGATTCCTCCGCGCGTTGCCCCTGTGTCGACGCCTGCGATTTCCCTGATCGCCGCCGAGCCGAGGTCCGGCGAGCAACCGCCCCGCGCCTGGTGGAAGTCGCCTCGGATCTGGATCGCGGTGGCGGCCGTGGCGATAGCGACGACGGCCGTGACGTTCTTCGTTGTCGAAAAGCGGGATCAGCTCTTTTCGGGTAACGTTCCACCCGGAATCGTCACGGTGGAGTGACTCGCCGAAAATGCGCCTGCGAACCAACACGTGCCGGTGGAACGCGCGGGCCGCGATTCGCATTGCCCTCGGCGCGGTCACGATCGGGGCTTCGGCCTCCGCCTGTCGCAGCCCAACCGAGATCGTGCTCGTGATCGATACGAATCTCACGGCGCCGTATGACATCGATCGGGTCGACATTTCGGTTTCGGGATCCGACATGCAACCCGCGCCGTCCATCGGGGTCGATCTGACGATGGGGGCGACGTTTCCGCTGACGCTGGGCCTGACGCCCGCCGGCGCGCCCGGTCCCGTCACCGTCTCGGTGGTAGGCTCTCTGCAAGGCAGTCCCGTCGTCGAGCAGGACGCGGCCACCGCGTTCGTCGAAGGGTCGACGCGCATGCTGCGGATTCTCCTGCTCAGCTCGTGTGTCGGCACGACCTGCGTCGCCGGTAGCACGTGCGGCTCCGACGGTTGCGTGCCCGAGACCATCGAGGGAAACGCGCTGCCGACATGGACGGGCGCCACGCCGGGCCCCCCGCCGCCACCGATCGCCACGCCGATCGGTGGGCGAACGGTTTGGGCCAACGGCTGGCACTCGTGCGCCAACGAAGGGAGCATTCTTTATTGCTGGGGACAGAATAACGACGGCGAGATCGGCGACGGATCGACCATCGTCGCCAAGAGCCGCCAACCGGTCATGAACGTCAAGGATCCGGCGGCCGTCGGGCTGGGGCAGTTCGTGACCTGCATCTGCGACAGGTCCGGGCAGGCGTGGTGCTGGGGCCAGAATTCCTTCGGAGAGTTGGGGATTGGAAAGATATCTACGCCCGGCGCGTTGGTGCCGACGCAGGTACCCGGCGTCACAGATTGCGTTCAGATCGCGGGCGGCGCGCAGCACACCTGCGTGGTTCGAACCGACGGAACCGTTTCCTGCTGGGGGAGCAACGACAGCGGGCAGGTCGGGCAGCCGAAGAGCATGCCGATTGTCACGTCGGCGACCACGGTCGCCGGCCTCACCGCCGCCGCGGAAGTCCAGGGAGGAGAAAAATACACCTGCGCGCGCAACACGGACATGACGGTCGCGTGCTGGGGCGACAACAGCTTGGGGCAGCTCGGCGACGGAACGAACGTCTCTCGTGCCGCGCCGATGCCGGTAACGGGGCTCGCGGCCGACGTCCTCGAGATCGCGGTGGGTCGCTTCTCCGTCTGTGCGCGGCACTCGAGTGGCGCCGTATCTTGCTGGGGCAGCAACTCGAACGGTCAGCTCGGAAACGGAAACCACGAGGACAGCAACGTGCCGGTGGACGTCGTCGGGATTCCAGACGCCACGCAGTTGGCGGTTGGCCTTCAACACGCCTGCGCGGCCAGGAGCACGGGCATCGTATCTTGCTGGGGCAGCAACTCCGAAGGCCAGCTGGGCGACGGAGAGATCTCAAAAGTTGATTCCTTGATGCCAGTCGACGTGCAGGGCATCGCGCAAGTCAGCTCGATCGCTGCGGGCTCCGTGCACACCTGCGCGCGTGACTCTGCGGGCCTCGCCTGCTGGGGAGAAAACCTCGTCAATCAGCTCGGAGACGGCACCACCACGAATCGCTCTCTACCGGTTTCGGTCGCCGGATTCCTTTAAAGATCTTCCGGAAATGTGCCGAAAATCCGCAGGATATGCTCCCTGACCCGACTCGGAAGCCAGGACCCTACGCGCGCAGACACAGATAGATCGGGTTCCGGAGACTTGAACTAGATTGCTCCACAGAGATCATGACCTGATCTCGATAGCGCACTCAGGCCTTGATGCGCGACGCCATGGCCTGAGTGCGATGTTTCGGCGCGGATCGACGTACCCGCAATTGACCCCGTAGCCTTGAGGGCATCCATTGAAATCAAGACTCGCTTTTCTATCGATCGGGTTACTGGCGGCCAGTGCGGCCGTTGGTGGGGGCTGCGCGAATAACTCCGGCGGCGGAGATAACGTGACCGGCCAGGGCGGGACAAGCCCCAGCGGGCAAGGGGGTCAGACCGCGTCGGGTTCCGGCGGAACGTCGACCAGCACCGGGACGGGCGGATCCAGCACGCTTACCGGGGCGGGGGGATCGGGCACGCTTACCGGGACGGGCGGCTTCGGGACCGGCGGCCTAGGCGGGACGTCCGCCTCGGGCAGCGGGGGCTCGACCGGGGGAAGCTCCATTACCGGGGCTTCTGGCTCCGGGGGATCTGGAACGGGAGGTGTAACCACCGGCGCCAGCGGGACGACCGGCGGGGGTGGCAACGGAACTGGCGGGGTCGCCGGAACGACGGGCGGCGGCGGAACGGGCCCCGTCACCATCAAGGCGGGCGGTGCTTCGAATTGCGCGGCCATTATGGGCCCACCCATCAGCGCGACTCTATGCGACGGATTCGAGACTGCGACGACAACGCCGGACGCCACCGTCTGGAAGGTTTCGGGGACAACGACGGTCGACACGGCAACGTCCTATCGCGGGACCAAGTCCATAAAGGTTTCTTCTACCGGCGCCCAGACGGGAATCACCGAGTCCACGACATTCACAGGTACCACCAAGGCGACGAACAACGAATTCTGGGGTCGCTATTTCTACTTGAGCAACGTGCCGCTGACATCGTATCCCGCGGGGCACTCCGTCTTTGCAGCCTTGAACGGAGGTCCCACGGATACAGCGGGCGATCAATTCCATTTTATCGGAGGCTCCCGGACGCAGCTGATGGCGCAGATCAGCGTCGGTGGCGGGGACAAATATACGGATCCAGGCGGGAAGAATGCTGGCGGTACGGAGCCGCATTTCCCGGTTGCGACGGACGGCTGGCAGTGCTGGGAGTGGCACGTCACCGCGACCGATTCGTACAATTTTTTCATCAACGGCACCGAGGTGACGGAAATGGCGATCGTCAATGGAAAATCAACCTATAGCAACATGGACCTCTCGCCGTTTCCGATTTTTGCGAGCATGTTTCTAGGCTGGCAGTTTTTCGGCACGGGAACGGCCGTTTCTGGATGGATCGACGAGGTGGCGGTTGGTCCAAACCGGATCGGATGCGGCAACTGACGTTGCCAGCGTTTTCGCGAAGCTTCGGAAAGACACCTCGCTGATTTGCGCCCGCTGAAGAACGGAACCCCGGGGTTTCGGGTCGTTCACTCAGCTCCCGAGTCAAGAGTTTGAGTTCGGGGCCGCCCGTTTGCCGGGAAGCGCACAATAACGAATCAGGACGGTCTGTTCACGCTGAAGGATCTGGAGGATGGCGCACTTTGCACGGTCCGCGCAGAGCAGCCCTTCGGCCCGGTTGGCATGACGTACGACGTGTCGCCGGGGGCCAGCGATGTGGTCGTTGCCTTGGCGCCAGTTGATGACACGGGTGAGAGCGAGTCGCTCACCAGTGGGCCAACTGGAGGTCCAGCCACAGGTCCTTGAGACGAATCCTCTGGATAGGCCGCGATGCGCTCTGGGTATAGGTTGGACCGCACCCGCGTCTGGAGGTCCCTTGTCGCCGTGTCTCATTGAGCCGCGCCGACGTCCAGTGTGCCTGCGTCTGGCGGCGGGCCCGCATCCGGGGCGCTCACGCCCGCCGGGCTCGCGCAGCGGAAGCAGCGCCAGCCACATGGCGAACGGAATGAGCGGGCCGGCCAACTCGGCCCGCGTCGCCGGCGAACGCCCAGCCATTCCGGTGCCGACGCCGCGACCACCAACCCGACCGATCCCCAGAGCCGCAGCCGCCCCGTAGAGTGCCCCGGCGCGCACGCGCACGACGGCCAGAGCGTCCGCGAGGCCGCCCATGCCAACGCTGAAGATCGCGTAGCCGACGTAGCCGGCCAGGATTACGGAGAAGCTTCGGGCCGCGGCGCCGCGCGCCAGCG
>CAAGKR010187442.1_pt1 | contig 15628 bp, 19 predicted proteins | sample 2556971 | NCBI WGS metagenome assembly CAAGKR01 (sample SAMEA5207829, study PRJEB30636) | soil metagenome | biome: forest; feature: boreal; material: soil | place: USA | collected 2011-09 | depth 1 m | reverse complement strand
TCGGCGAGGGCGAGAAGGACGAAGCCCCGATGCTCTTCAACGGCGAGGAGATCGGCGCGGGCGGCCCCCCGTGCGACATCGCCGTCGATCCGATCGACGGCACCACGCTCGCCTCGCTCGGGCGGGACAACGCCATCTCGGTGATCGCGCTCTCGGAGCGCGGCACGATGTTCGACCCTGGGCCATGCGTCTACATGGACAAGATCGCGGTCGGGCCGGCCGCCGCCGACGTGGTCGATCTCGACGCGCCGGTGAAGGCCAACCTCGAAGCCGTCGCGAAGGCGCTCGGCGAGGACGTCGACGACATCACCGCGGTCGTGCTCGACCGCGACCGCCACGCCGACATCATCCGGGAGTGCCGCGAAGCCGGCGCCCGCATCCGCCTCATCCCCGATGGCGACGTCGCGGGCGCGATCGCGGTGGCCTGGCCCGAGAGCGGCTCCGACATCCTGTTCGGTATCGGCGGCACCCCGGAGGGCGTGATCGCCGCGTGCGCGTTGAAGTGCCTCGGCGGCGCGATCTTCGGGCGCATGTGGCCCCGCGACGACGCCGAACGTACGGCCGCGCTCGACGCCGGTTACGACCTCGACCACGTGCTCACCACCGACGAACTCGTCTCGGGCGACGACGTGTTCTTCTCGGCCACCGGCATCACCAACGGCGACCTACTCCGTGGCGTGCGCTACTGGGGTAACGGCGCCCGCACGCACTCACTCGTGATGCGCTCCAAGTCGGGCACGATCCGCACGATCGAGTCCACGCACAAGTGGCAGAAGCTGATGCGGTACGCCGCCTTCAAATTCGACTGAGAGCGGCCGCCGAGAGCGGAAAGCTGGCGCGCAGGCTCGACTGACAGGAAAACTGGCGAGGGTTACCCCTGCCGAAGGTACGTCCACGCGGCAGATGACGTCGTGCGGAAGTCGTACATCGAGTAGCCGACGGCCTTCGTGCGGCGTGCCGCCTTGAGAAACGCCGCGTAGTCCTCGGGGGTCGCGTGATCGGCGATCCCACCGATCACGTGCACGGGCGCGGCGTTGTCACGCAGGTGCGCGCGCAGCAAGGCGACGCTGTCCTCGGTGAAGCGCAGCGGATCGCGGTAGCCCGACTCCACGTCGCGGAACGTGAAGTACGCCATCGGCATCCAGACATCGACCGATGACTGCAAGCGGCGGTACGGGAAGGTCGGCCACAACGCAGGGTTGATCAGGTCGGTCTGCACCGCCGGATACACGATCGCGCCGAGCGCCCGGCTCTTGCCCAGGAGCTTGCGGGTGCGCTTCGTGAGATCGACGATGCGGTCGTTCCGAACGGCGACGTCGGGAACGCCCTGCGTGTCCTCGAGATCGAGAGCGACGCCGTCGAAACCCTTCCCGTCGACACGGAACGCGGCGATCCGTTGGATCATCGTGTAGTCAGCGTCGACGTCGACGACCGAGGGAAGGAACCAGGCCACAACCTGGATCCCGGCCTTGTGCGCGTGCGAAACGAACTCGCCGAGCAACTCCGCGTCGAAGAGCACGTTGGGTGAGGCGCCGTCGGGATTCACCACTTGGAGATAGAGCGTGCGCGCGCCGAGCGCGGCCATGTCGTCGACCGATGCTGGCGTGACCGGTGGTGGCGAGCCTTCCGGCTGTGCCCGCTGCGCGTAGTCGAACACGTCGACCCAGGAGCCGAGCCCGCGGTACGCGTCGAGATCGACGGCCGCGTGGGCGGGAACGACCGGAACGAGCAGGACAATCAGCGCGACGAGCAGAGGGACAACGCGCCGCATCACGCCACCCTAGATCTGGTCGCGGTCAGCCCCCGGTCGCGACCTCGATCCGCGTCTCGGCGCGCTCGAGCGCCGCTTGCGCTTCGGTGTTCTCCGGGTCGCGGGCGAGCGATTGCTCGGCATCTGCCTTCGCCCGCTGGGCTCGGGGCACGTCGATCTGATCCTTCAGCTCGGCGAGGTCGGACAGCACGACGAGGTGATCACCGGTCATCTGGACGAAGCCGCCGTGCACCGCCGCTTCCTGCCCACCGGACCCCGGGAAGATGATGCGCAACGACGCGTCGTCGAGCGCGCCCAGATACGGCACGTGTCCGTAGAGGAAGGCGATCGAGCCGGAGACGGCGCGGCACACCACCATCTCCGCTTCGCCTTCGAAGAGAATGGCTTCGGGCGAGACGAGCTGCACGGGAAAGGCGGTGGGCACTCAGCTCTCCCGGATTTCTTTGGCCTTCGCGAGCACGCTCTCGACGCCGCCCACGTTGAAGAACGCCTGCTCGGGCGCGTCGTCGAGATCGCCGTTGATCAAGGCCTCGAACGACTCCACCGTCTCCTCGATCGGCACGTAGATGCCGTCGAGTCCGGTGAACACCTTGCCGACGAAGAACGGCTGGGACAGGAACCGCTGGATCTTCCGGGCGCGGGACACGATCACCTTGTCTTCCTCGGAGAGCTCGTCGAGACCGAGGATGGCGATGATGTCCTGGAGCTCCTGGTAGCGCTGGAGCACCTCAGTGACCCGGAGCGCGCAGTTGTAGTGACGTTCACCGACCACCTCGGGGGCGAGGATGTTCGACGTTGACGCCAACGGGTCGACCGCCGGGTAGATGCCGAGCGCCGCGATCTCGCGCGCGAGGTTGGTCGTCGCATCGAGATGCGTGAACGTGGTGAACGGCGCGGGGTCGGTGTAGTCGTCGGCCGGCACGTACACCGCCTGCAGCGACGTGATCGAGTGACCCTTCGTCGACGTGATCCGCTCCTGGAGCTCGCCCATCTCGTCGGCGAGCGTCGGTTGGTACCCCACCGCGGACGGCATGCGCCCGAGCAGCGTCGACACTTCCGATCCCGCCTGCACGAAACGGAAGATGTTGTCGACGAAGAGCAGCACGTCTTGGTTCTTGACGTCGCGGAAGTACTCCGCGACCGTGAGCGCGGAGAGCGCGACCCGAAGCCGCACGCCCGGCGGCTCGTCCATCTGGCCGTAGATGAGCGCGGCTTTCTCGATGACGCCCGTCTCCTGCATCTCCAACCAGAGGTCGGTGCCTTCGCGCGTGCGTTCGCCCACGCCCGCGAACACGGACACGCCACCGTGCTGGGTCGCGACCCGGTTGATCATCTCCATGATGAGGATGGTCTTGCCCACCCCGGCACCACCGAAGAGGCCGATCTTGCCGCCCTCCACGTAGGGCTCGAGCAGATCGATCACTTTGATGCCGGTCTCGAACATCGTCGCCCTTGGCTCGAGCTGGTCGAACGGAGGCGGATCGCGGTGGATCTCCCACCGGTCTTCGATGTCGGTGAGCTCGCTCTCGGCGACGTCGAGCGGCTCGCCGATGACGTTGAACACATGGCCGAGCACACCGTTGCCCACCGGCATCGTGATGCCATGGCCGAGGTTCCGCACCGCCGCACCGCGGCGGAGGCCGTCGGTGGGCTTGAGGCAGATGGCACGCACGCGGCTGTCACCGATCTGCTGGGCGACCTCGGCAGTGATCGTGATCTTTTCGCCCTCGAGCTCGGCGACCATCTCGACGGCCATGTCGATCTCCGGCAGACCGTCGGGAGGGAACTCGACGTCGACGACGGGGCCGGCGATCGCGACGACGCGGCCGTCTTTCAGGTCTTTCGCACCGGGGGGATCGGCGGTCAAGGTCATGAATGCTCTCTCTCTTGTTTTCTCAGCGATCCGCCGCGCGCGCGGCGAACAAGTCGGAATCACGGCCTTCGATGGTGTCGGCCAGGAGATCTTCGTGTCGCACCCCGCCCCGCAGGGCTTCGGCACCGCCCACGATCTCCATGATCTCGGTGGTGATCGCGTCCTGCCGTGCGCGGTTCATCCCTCGAGTGAGGTTGGTGATGAGGTCTTCAGCGTTGTCGGTCGCCGACTTCATCGCCCGCTGCCGGGCCGCGTGCTCGGACGCCGCGGCATTGAGGAGCGCGGCATACACACGGGCGTCGACATAACGCGGGAGCAGGAGATCGAGGATGCCCTCCGGCGACGGCTCGAACTCGTACGACGCCTGTACCGTCGCGTCCTCACCGTGTGCAACGTCGGCAACGAGCTCGTCGCGCGTGAGCGGCATCAGCGTGTGTAGCTCGACAACCTGCGTTCCCGCGGACACGAATCGCGTGTAGACGATCTCCACGACGTCGGTGTCCCCCGAAAGGAACAGCTGGGTTGCCGCCGCACCGACTCGGCGGGCGTCCTCATACGTCGGGCGCTCGGAGAAGCCGTTGAACGCGGCGTCGATGCGGTACTCGCGGTAGCGAAAGTAACCCTCGGCCTTTCGTCCGACGAGGACGAGCGAATAGTCGATCCCGCGTGCGCTCTGCTCTTGGATCGCGCGCTCGGCGGCGCGGATCACCGACGAGTTGTAGGCACCGCACAACCCTCGGTCGGCCGAGATGACGATGTACGCCACCTTGCGAACGTCGGGCCGAGGTGTGAGCAGGAGGCTGTCGCTCGTTCCACCCCCAGCCGCGAGGTCGTGCACGACCTGCGTGATCGATTCGCTGTATGGCTGCGCGGCCGCGACGTGCGCCTGGGCGCGGGAGATCCGACTCGCAGCGATCAACTCCTGCGCGCGCGTGATCTTTTGCGTCGACTGGATGCTCTTGATCCGTCGCCGCAGGATCCGCTCGCGCCCTCCTGCCATCTCTATTCGCTCTCTCGCTGCGGCTCGGGATACCGGAGCCGCGGACGCTCGTTCCTATACATGGGTCGCTCACTACGAGCCGGGCTACCCGGCTCGCGGCCGTTCGCTCCTGGCGAGCGGAGTCGGTGGGTCGTCGGGTTGATCACCCTCTACTCCGTGGGCTTCGGGGCTTCGGAGGCGGCGGCGTCGGCCTCGAGCGAGGCGACGAAGGCGTCGTGGAACTCACGCACCGCGAACTCGAGTGCGTCGTCTTCGGGAATCCGCCCGGTCTCGCGGATCTCGGCAAGGAGGCCGGAGTACCGCGTCATGAAATAGTCGTGCAGCTCCCGCTCGAACCGCTTCACCTCTTCGACCGGGATGTCGTCGAGAACGCCCGCCGTCCCCGCGTAGACGGAGATCACCTGCAGCTCGACGGGCATCGGCGAGTTCAACGGCTGCTTCAGCAGCTCGACCAGCCGGTACCCGCGCTCGAGCTGTGCCTTCGAAACCGCGTCGAGGTCGGATGCGAACGTGGCGAACGCTTCGAGGTCGCGGAACTGCGCGAGGTCGACCTTGAGCGTCCCGGCAACCGCTCGCATCGCACGGATCTGCGCCGCGCCACCCACCCGGGACACCGAGATACCCACGTCCACCGCGGGCCGGACACCCGAGCGGAAGAGGTTCTCCAGGAGGTAGATTTGACCGTCGGTGATCGAGATCACGTTGGTGGGGATATAGGCGGACACGTCGCCGGCCTTGGTCTCGATGATGGGCAACGCGGTGAGCGAGCCCCCGCCGAGGCGCTCGTTGAGCTTCGCGGCGCGTTCCAGCAGGCGGCTGTGGAGGTAGAAGACGTCGCCCGGGTAGGCCTCACGACCAGGTGGGCGGCGCAGCAGGAGTGAGAGCTGCCGGTACGCCTCGGCCTGCTTCGACAGGTCGTCGTACACGACGAGCGCGGCTTCGCCGTTGTCCATCCAGTGCTGGCCGATGGCGCAACCTGCGTACGGAGCGAGGTACTTGAACACCGCTTCGTCAGCCGCGGGCGCGTTCACGACGACCGTGTACTCCATGGCACCGTGGTGCTCGAGCGTGGCGACGGTCTGCGCGACGGTCGACCCTTTCTGGCCGATCGCGACGTAGATGCACTTCACGCCCTCGCCTTTCTGGGCGAGGATCGTGTCGATCGCGACGGTCGTTTTGCCGGTCTTGCGGTCACCGATGATGAGCTCGCGTTGACCACGACCGATCGGCGTCATGGCGTCGATCGCCTTGATCCCGGTTTGGAGCGGCTCGTGCACCGGCTCGCGCCCGATGATGCCCGGCGCCTGCACTTCGAGGCGGCGCTGATGCTGCGTGTTGATTGGACCCTTGCCGTCGATCGCCTGACCGAGCCCGTCGACGACGCGTCCGATGAGGGCGTCGCCGACCGGGATCGACAAAATCCGACCGGTGCCCTTTACCGCGCCGCCCTCCTCGATGTGGCTGGCACTCCCGAGGACCACCGCGCCGATCGAGTCCTCGTCGAGGTTCAGCGCGAGGCCGAGCATGCCGCCCTCGAACTCGAGGACCTCGTTGACGGACGTGCTGGGAAGACCGGCGACCCGCGCGATGCCGTCACCGACCTCGAGCACTCGGCCGACCTGCGCTTGCTCGAGCGACGGCGAGAACGACTCGACGTGGCGGCGCAACGCCGCTGCGATGTCGTCGGAATTGATGGTGAGCTCGGGCATCTCTGGCTCTTCTTCTTTCTCGCCGGATTCGTCGGCCATCAGATCTGTTCTTTGAGCTGGTCCAAACGACGGCGAACGGAGCCGTCGATGACCACGTCACCCACTCGTGAGACGACGCCGCCGAGCACGCTGGGGTCGATCACAACCTTCACTTCGACTTCCTTGCCGGTGGCGTGGTTGAGCGCGTCGCGCAGGCGCTCGGTCTGCTCGGGCGTGAGCGCCATCGCAGTGCGGACCTCGGCAACCGCGCGCCGATGCTCCGCCGCCGCGAGCGCGACGAACCGATCGACGATCTCGGGCAACTCGCCGGCGCGGCCGGCGGAAACGATGAACACCGCGAGCGCGACGCTCACGCGCAGCGCCTTGCGCGTGAGCAGGTCTTCGACTACTGCCACCCGCCGCTCGGCGGGCACGCTCGCGTCGCTGAGCACCATGCGGAGCTCGTCGGACGACTCGAATGCGCGCGCGAATCGGAACAGCTCGTCCTCGACGTCGGCGAGCCTTCCCTCGGCCCGGGCGACTTCGAGCATGGCATGCGCGTATGCCTCTACGCGCTCACTCGAGGCCACAGTCAGTTGCTCCCTACCTGGTTGATGTAGTTCTCGATGAGACGGATCTGCGTGTCGCGATCGAGGTTGTGCTCGACGACCTTCTCGGCCAGCTCGATCGACAGCTCGGCGACCCTGCCCTGCAGCTCGCTCATCGCACGTTCGGTGGCGAGACGGATGTCTTCGGCCGCGCGAGCCCGATGCTCGGCGATCTCGCCGTCGATCGCGGCGATGCGCTCCTGGCGCACCTGCTCCGCGGCGAGACGCGCCTCCTCGATGATCTTGGTCGCCTCGGCGCGTGCCTCGGCGAGCTGCTTGCGATACTCCTCGAGCGACGTCTCGGCCTCGATGCGCGCGTGCTCGGCCCGTTCGAGGTCGCCGCGTATGCGGTCCTCACGGTCCTTGAGCGCCTTCTTGATCGCAGGCCACGCCTTCCACGCGAGCAGTCCGAAGACAATTGCGAAGGCGATGACGGCCCAGAAGATCTCCTTCCCTTCGGGAAGGATCGGGTTCTTGGCCTTGACGTCCTCAACCGAGAGGATCAATGCAGCAAGCACGGAGCCTCCCTAGCTCTTGGCGAGGAAGAAGAGGACGAAACCGAACAGAGCAAGCGCCTCGGTGAACGCGATACCGAGGAACATCGTTGTTCGGATCGTGCCTTGCATCTCAGGCTGGCGGGCCATGGCCTGGATCGCATTGCCGACCACGAGACCGATACCGATACCGGGACCGATCGCCGCGGCGCCGTACGCGATACCGGCACCGATCGACTGCAAGCCCGCCTTGAGCTCGCCCGCCTGTTGGACGGCGAGCAGGAGCATGTGAAGCATTGCTGGTTTCTCCTAGTGCTCGGGATGTAGGGAATCGCCGATGTAGACAGCGGTGAGAAGGGTGAAGATGTACGCCTGCAGGAACCCCACGAGGATCTCGAAGCCAGTCACGCCGATGTTGAGCAGGAACGGGCCGATCGAGATGATTGGCGCGTTCTTGAGCGAGTACGCGGTGAGCAGCGCAAGTGCGGTGAGCAGGATGTGACCCGCCATCATGTTGGCGAGAAGTCGGACTGCCAGCGAGAACGGCCGCACCAGGAACAGCTGCACGAACTCGATGGGCGTCACGAGGATGTAGAGGGCCTTCGGCACACCCTGAGGGAACAGGTGCCCGGTGAGGTACTTGAAGCCGTGGTTCTTGAACCCCACCACCAGGTAGATCACGTAGGTCTGGATCGCGAGGTAGAAGGGCACCGCGAAGCGCGCGGTGGGCGGGAACTGGATGAACGGGATGACTTCCCAGAAGTTGCAGAACAGGATGAACAGGAACAGCGACCCGAGGAACGGCGTGTAGCGAGTGGCGTCTTGGCCGACTACGTCACGCGTGATGCCGCCGTCGACGAACTCATACGTGATCTCGAGCACGTTCTGCGTGCCGGTGGGCACCATCTTCATGCGCCGGCTGCCGCCCACGAAGATCACGACGATCAAGAACGCGGAGACGAGCAGGAGGATCGCGGTCTTATTGATCGCGACCGGGCTGTCGTTGAAGACGACGTCTTTCCACCGGAACAGCTCGTCGATCGGTGGGAACGTGAAGGCCCCGAGTACAAACACCTGGTCTTCGCTCCTAGTTGCTGGGCTTGTCCGTGCGACCCGGCTTGAGCCCGGGCGCACCCAACGAGAGGCTCACGTGGCGGGTCTCCCACGCGAGTAACGCAAGATGGACCACGGCAATCGTGATCACGAGCACCGGCAGGTCGATGAAGGAAAGCTGGCCGAGTGCGAGGGCAATGCCGAACAGCACTGCCATACGCACGAGATAGCCACCCATCACCACACCCATGACGGCACCGGGCGAGCGCTGGGCCGTCCACGAGACGACGCGTGCCGCAACGATGAAGTTCGCCGCTACCAACACGAGGCCGACGGCTGCGCTCACCGCGCCGTCCACCCCTCCGAATACCGCACCGACGACGATGGGCAGCGGCGCCACGATGAGCGCCCGGCGCGCGAGGTCTTTGGCGACCTCCCCTTCGTACGCGGTGACGTCTACTGCTTGGGCCGTGCCCACGGCTTCCCCTCGTCGTGGCGCGCAATCCGCGCCTCGTACTCGAAATAGGCGGTCAAACAGGTGGCGAGGATGCCGACGAACCCGAGCACGAGCAGGAACAAGGGGCTCGTCCGGAGCAGGCTGTCGATGAACGCACCGAGGAGGCCGAACAGCACCGGCGCCACGACGAGCGTGAGTGCCTGAGTGAGGCCGTCGCCATAGCCGTTTTTCTCTCTGACGGACTGGTCAGCTGCTTCCACCCCGGAGGCCCTCCACTCGCCTCCGACGCGACGCTGCGTCCAGAGGCGCTTGTGAATCTTTTCTCAAGCTACCTGACGCGTCCACGAAATGCAACTCGAAAGCGGGCCGCGACGGGTGCTTTCTAGTTGTCCGAGGGCCTCAGCCGCTAGCCCGCTTCCGACGGTGCCGGTCGAGCTCGACGACGGATTCGGAGTTCGCGGCCTCCGTGAGCGCCGCCTCTTGCCGTGCGCTGCGGACGCCGGGATGGAAGTAGATGTAGAGGAGCAGCCCGAGCGCGACGACTGCGGGCGCGACCAGGGTGTTGCCGCGGTCGGTGAACGTCGGCAGCAAAACCACTGCAGACAGCAGCGCGGTCCAGATCCACAGGATCGCGACGGCGCGGCGAGGACCGTGGCCCATCCGTACGAGGCGATGGTGCAGATGCTCGCGGTCGGCTTCTGCGAAGTGCTGGCGCCGAACCACGCGTCGCAAGAACGCGAACGCGGCGTCGACGATGGGAACACCGAGAATCACGAGTGGGATGAGCAACGGCGCGAAGTAGAAGTAGGTCTGACCACTGAACGGGTCGGTCGTCCTTCCACCGATGGTGATGGTCATCGTGGCCAAGAAGAGGCCGAGCAACATCGCACCGGCGTCACCCATGATGATGCGCGCCGGGCTGAAGTTGTGGGGAAGGAACCCTGCGCACACGCCGACGGTGATTGCCGCGATCAGCGGAGCGATGTTCGAGCCTTCTAGCAACCCGGCTTTGAACAGCCGGTCGGCGTAGAGGAAGATCGCCGCTGCTGCGATGAGCACGATGCCCGCAGCGAGACCGTCGATCCCGTCGATGAGGTTCACTGCATTTGCGAGCACGACGACGGTGATCACCGTGACCAAGGGCGCGAGGTCGGTCGAAAGCACGACGTACTCGTAACTGGCGAACGGGACCCGGAAGTAGAGCATCGTGACGCCGAACAGCGAGAGCACGCTGCCGCTCAGCACCTGACCGGCGATCTTCGCAGGCGGTGACACGTCGCGGAAGTCGTCGATCACGAACACCACGAACATGACCGCGGCCGCGAGGAGCAGGCCCAGGGCTTCCGAGTTGCCGACGAACATCTCGTGGAACTGCGTGATCCTCGAGGCCACCGCCATCGCGATGAGAAAGCCCACGAACATCGCCGCCCCACCCAGGTACGGAATCGGCTGCGCGTGCATGCTGCGCGGTCCGGGCATCGCCATCGCCCCGACACGTGGCGCGAGCCACCGCATCGCGAACGTCAACAGGAACGTGATGCCCGCCGCAACGCCGCCGACAATGAGGTACCCGCCCAACTTACGGACATCCCTGCGTCATTCGGACTCGATCTCGGTGATCTCGTCGATGCGCCGCTGGTGACGGCCACCTTCGAACTCGGTGACGAGCCAGATCCGCAAGATCTCGTCGGCCAGACCCTCGGCCACGATGCGGGCGCCGATCGACAACACGTTGGCGTCGTTGTGACGCCGCGAGTACTCCGCTGTGTACAGGTCGTTGCAGAGCGCGGCGCGCACGCCGCGCACCTTGTTCGCCGAGATCTGCTCGCCTTGCCCGCTGCCGCCGAGCACGATCCCCCGCTCGGCGCGGCCCGCGGCCACCTCCTTGCCGACACCGGCACAGATGGGCGGGTAGTCGACCGGTTCCTCCGAATCGGTGCCGAGATCGATGACCTCGTGGCCGCCGTCCTTCAGCACCCCCTTGAGGTGCTCCTTGAGTCGAAAGCCGGCGTGATCAGACCCGATAGCGATGCGCATGGGCGCTCCCGTGTGGAGGATCGAGCCAGTCTACGAGTGGGTCCCAATGCGCGGCGGCTCAGAATGGCGGTCCTTCCCTCCGCCTCGGTTGCGTCCCTACGCTCCACCGACGGTCCCCGTGACCAGGAGGGGATTGATGAGTACCGGTGGTGGGATGGGAAACTGCATCGCCGGCGGCGTGATCGCCGCCATCGGGGCCCTGTCCGCAGCGTCGCGCCGATAACGCGCCGCGCGAGCACGCGCGCCGTAGCCTCCGCTCGGTGGAGTCGGTTGCGCTGCCCAAAGTCACGCCGTACCTGCTGCGTCGTGCCGACACCATGTGCGCACGGCGGTTGGCGGAGGAGGTCGACGGCGGCACCCGCTCCGACGACCCGGTGAACCGGGCGCGGCTGCGAGAGGTGTTCCTCGAAGCGGTGCGGAACATCCACGCGGAGATGCGCGCGCCGGTGATCAGCGACTTCGCCGTGATCGGTCACGAGCTCGAGCCCGAGGAACAGCTAGTGCTCGCGCAGGCGGCACGCTGGTATGTCCAGCTGTTCGGCACACGTCCGGTAATGCTCCACGAACACGGGCTCGATCAACCCACGGAGTCACCGCGTCGGGGGTTGCGGATCGGTGGCTGGATCGACCTCGCCGTCGTCGATTCGGCCGGAGGTAAGGAACTCCGTCAGTTCGACCTCTGGTGCGGCCGCACCCCGGCGGAGCCGACCGACCTCGAGTCGGTCCGCCTCGCGGTGCTGCGCCTCTCACGTTGGATCGGTGCTGATCCGCTGCGCGTCGTCTGGACCGACCTCGTACGAGGCGACCAGCGCGAGGCTGTCGTCGGCGCGCGGGACATCGACACGCTGCGTAGCTGGTTCGAGGAGCGCGTCGACGTGGTTCGCCAGTCGATCGCACGTCCTGACGCCGTCAATGGTCCCGATTGCGGCCAGTGCAACTTCGTCGCCGGCTGCCCCGAGCACGGCTCGTGGCACGGTCGCGCTCGCGGGCGGTGGAACGACTTTCGTCCGCCGATCCTCCGCTTGAGCCCAACCTCTCTCGCCTCGTGGCACCGCTGCCCGCGCGAGTGGCGCAATGCACTGCTCGTAGTCCCCGCGAGCGACGCGCCGGGCCCGACCTACTACGGCGACGAGATGCACGCGCTGCTGAAACTCGTACACGAAGAGGGTTCCTGCCAGGACGATGCGCTCGTGTCTGACGTCCTCGTGCGTCACGGTGCCGACGACAACGAGCAGATTCGCGCCGGTCTCTCGCGCCACGCAACGCATTGCCCGCAGGGTGCCGTTGCGCTCGGCCACGAGATGACGCGCGCGCGGTTCCAGTTCCGCCCCGGGCCTCCGTTCATGGCAAGCGCGCGCATCGACGCGCTCTGGAAGTACGACGACGTCCTCGATGCCCACGACTACAAGACGGGTCGCGCGTGGGACCACAAACTGAGCGACGACACCCAGGCGCGAGTGCAGGCGTGGGTCCTCGCCCCGATGGCGCGCGCGCTCGGTCTCCGGCTTCGCATCTCGTTCGAGTACCTCTCGGCGGAGGTCACGATGCAGCCTGCTCCGTTCGAACCCGAACCCGAAGACCTCGACGGCATCGAGCAAGAGCTGCGTTCGACCGTCGCGGCCATGCGCGCGGAGACCGAGTTCGCAGGAGTCGCCGACCCCGAAGTGTGCGGGTACTGCCGATACCGGTCGATCTGCCCCGACTCTGCCGCGCGCAGTGAGCCGGTCTGGCCCGTGGTGGAGCCGGACGACGAAGCAGCCGTCGCCGAGGCATAGCTTCGGACCCGATGCCCAAGACCACCACCACGCCCACCAAGGCGCGCATGTTCTGGTGGGGATTCACCAAGCGCTGCCCGCGGTGTGGGAGCGGCCACCTGTTTCGCGGCTGGTTCACGATCGTCGACGAGTGCCCGCGCTGCGGTTTGCACTTCGAACGAGAACCCGGCTACTGGACCGGCGCCCTCGCGATCAACGTCGGCGTGACTGCCGCCGTGTTCGTGCTGTTCTTCGTCGTCGCGCTCGCGATCACGATTCCCGAGGTTCCCGTCGCACCGCTGCTCGCGATACTCATACCCCTCATGATCATCGTGCCGATCGCGTACTACCCGTTCTCGAAGACGGTCTGGATGGCGGTCGACCGCGCCGTGCTCCAACACCTCGACCCCAACGAACGCCTCGACCAGCAGCACTGACGCTGCCCTCAACTCGTTGCGTGACCCGCGGTCTCCTCCAGCCGGCGGCGGAGGTACCGGCGCTCGGCGTCGGTGGCGGCGAGGTCGAGCGCTTCGCGATAAGCGGCGGCTGCCTCGGCGTTGCGTTCGAGACGACGAAGAAGGTCGGCACGCGTTGCGGGCAGCAGGTGATAGCCGTCGAGCGCACCCGAAGCAACGAGGGACTCCACGATGCGCAACCCCGCATCGGGACCGTCGGCCATCGCGACCGCGACGGCGCGGTTCAACTCCACGACCGGCGACGGCACCATTCGCACCAACTCGCGGTAGAGCGTGGCGATCTCTACCCAGTCGGTCGCGCTCGCGTCGCGGGCGGTCGCGTGACACGCGGCGATGGCCGCCTGCACCTGATACGGCCCCGGCTCGCGTCGCCGCAGTGCCCCGTCGAGCAACACGATCCCCTCGTCGATGCCGTCCTGATCCCACATCGTGCGGTCTTGTTCCTCGAGAGACACCAGAGCACCCGCGTCATCCACGCGCCCGGCGCGGCGGGCGTCGTGCAGGAGCATGAGCGCGAGCAGGCCGAGCACCTCGGGTTCGTCGGGCATCAGCCCGGCGAGGGTGCGGGCGAGGCGGATGGCGTCGGCGCAGAGGCCCTGGCGCACGAGATCGGCGCCGCTCGTCGCCGCGTACCCCTCGTTGAACAGCAGGTACAGCACCGCCAACGCGGCGCCCAGGCGTTCGGGCAAAAGGTGGGCCGGCGGCACGCGGTACGGGATGCCGGCATTGCGGATCTTGCGCTTCGCGCGCACCAGGCGCTGCGCCATCGTGGGTTCGGGAACGAGAAACGCTCGTGCGATCTCGGCCGTGGTCAGACCGGCAAGGGTCCGCAGCGTGAGCGCAACCTGGGCTTCTCGCGCGAGCGCAGGGTGGCAGCAGGTGAAGATCAGGCGCAACCGATCGTCCGCGACGCCGCTGTCGTCGCTCGGTTCGTCGGGAATCGACATCACGCCGACCTCCTGCAGCTTGGCGGCCCCGGTCGCGGCGCGGCGCAGCCGGTCGAGCGCGCGATTGCGGGCGGTGGTGGTGAGCCACGCGCCGGGGTTGCGCGGGACGCCGTCGCGCCTCCACCGCTCGAGCGCCAGCGTGAAGGCATCCTGCGCGCACTCCTCGGCGAGATCCCAGTCGCCGGTGAACCGGATCAGGGTCGCGACGACCCGACCCCACTCCTCGCGGAAGGCACCGGCTACCGCCGCCTCGACGTCGGCGGCTACATCTCCCAGATCGGCCGCACCTCGATCGACCCGGCCCGCGCACCCGGGATCTTCGACGCGATCTCGATGGCTTCGTCGAGGTTGGTGCAGTCGACGAGGTAGAAGCCCCCCATCTGCTCTTTCGTCTCCGCGAAGGGACCGTCGGAGGTGAGGACCTCGCCGTCACGTAGGCGCACGGTGGTGGCATCCGTGGTGGGCCGCAGGCGCTCGCCGCCCTGCAGGACGCCCCGGCTCCCCATTTCCTCACCGAAGGCGTTGTAGTCGGCCATCATCGCCGACGCCTCGTCCGGGCCCATCGCTGCATCAGCGGCCTCTTCTGTGCAGATCATCAGCGCGTATCGCATAGCTGCTCCTCTTCCCATTGGCTCGTCGGGCAGGTCACACCTACGACGAATGAGATCTCGCCACATCGACAGGTCCGCGTGATTTCCGGGGCGGCTTTCAGTCGGGCGATCCCAGATCGATGCGCAGCGTGAGGACACCGTCGGCGAACTCCCAAGTGGCGTCGCCGAGCATGGCGAAATCCTGGAAGTCGTGCTGGGCCTGGTCGACGAACTTCTGCCGCTCCGGGCCGGCGACCGGCGGCAGCGGACGGCCGCGCACTGCCGCGGCGCGTTCACGGAACCGGGCGAGCATCGCGTCGACGTCGAGCTCGTCTGCCACGAGAGAGACGCTACCCAACAAAGCGGGCGACCAGCACCCGATCGCGACCGGTGAGGTCCGGGCGGACGGACACGTCCACGAATCCCCGTGCGCTCGCGGAAGCCGTCATCGCCTCGGCCTGGTGCGGAGCGAGCTCGCACACGAGCACGCTGCCCAGCGGATCGAGCCACACGGGAGCGTCGCTGACGATCTGCTCGATCGCCTCGACGCCGGTGGGGCCGCTCACCAGCGCGAGCCGCGGCTCCCAGTCGACGACCTCGCGCGGCATCGTGGCGATCTCGTCGGCGGCGACATACGGAGGGTTCGAGACGACGAGGCGCAGACGTCCTCTGAGCTGATCAGGAAGCGCGTCGAACCACGAGCCCGACGCCGCTCGCAGGCGCGCCGCGAGCGACCCTGCTCCGGCAAAGTTGGCGCGCGCGACCGCGAGCGCGTCGTCGCTCACGTCGGTTGCCCACACCTCGGCATCCGGAAGCTCCGACGCCAATGCGAGCGCGAGCGCACCCGAACCGGTGCCCAAGTCGGCGACGGCGTACGCGG
>CAAGKR010182339.1_pt1 | contig 15630 bp, 14 predicted proteins | sample 2556971 | NCBI WGS metagenome assembly CAAGKR01 (sample SAMEA5207829, study PRJEB30636) | soil metagenome | biome: forest; feature: boreal; material: soil | place: USA | collected 2011-09 | depth 1 m | reverse complement strand
TAATTGCCGCTTTGGGACAGTTTAGCGGCATAGAGATACTCATTGATCTCAGTACTACGGTTATGGTTGATGGCGAAGCTTCGAATTAAATTTGAAAATGGCGAGCCCGAGCAGGTGATCGAGTTCGACCCGGCCAAGGCCCCGTTTCATCATGACGGCAAGCCGGGCTCGATTCTGGACGTGATGCTCGGTCACAAGCTGCATCTGGAGCACGCGTGCGGCGGCAATTGCGCGTGCACGACTTGTCACGTGATCGTCAAGCAGGGCTTCAATAAACTTGGCGAGGCGAGCGAGCAGGAGGAAGACCTGCTCGACAAGGCGCCGGGGCTGACGCCGACCTCGCGGCTGGGATGCCAGGCGGTGATCGAAGATCCGGCGGCGGAGATCACGGTGGTGATCCCGCGCTACACGATCAACCAGGTCAGTGAGGGGTCGGAGGAATGAGCGGCGGCGCGAAATCGCCAGCGGGGAGCCCGGCTCGCACTACTGCAAGGGCGCGGATCGAGAAGATCATCGATCATGCGGCGGATACGCGCCGGCTATTTCTGTCGCTCGCGAATGGCAAGCGCGTCCGCTTCGTACCCGGCCAGTTTATTTCGATAACGATGCCGCTCGGCGACGAGACGCGGTCGCGTCCATACACGATCGCGTCGGGGCCTGACGAGAGCGGTCCTTTCGAGATTTGTTTCAACCGGGTACCGAACGGACGCGGAGTTGGGTGGCTCTACGATCGCAAGATCGGCGACGAGATCGAATTTGTCGGACCGTTCGGGACCTTCACGATGGAGCGTGCGCCGGAAGTCGAGGCGGGGTTGATAGCCGAGGGGACGGCGATAGCGCCGATTCGCTCGATGCTCAAGCGCGCTCTTGCTTCGTCGCCGCCGGCGAAGATGCATCTGATATATGCGGCCGCGGATCGCGAGCACATCTTGTACAGATCGGAACTCGAGGAATTCGCGCGAACGCGTCCGAAGTTCACCATGGAGACGGTGATCGCGCCGCCGGAAACGGTATACGAGCGGCTGCACAAGATTGCTGAGACCCGATGGGTCAAGGCGGACGCGAATCGTACGCGGCAGTTCTATGTTTGCGGCGTCGGCAAGGGCGTCATCCGAATTCGCGACCTGTTGCGCGGCTCTGGCTACGAACGGCGCGCGGTGCACTACGAACAGTGGTGACGGCGCGGCTTCGCGCGGCGCCGGAGACTCAGCGCGCGAACGCCTTTTTCAACGCCGCGGCGGAATCGTCGATAGCCTGACGGCCCTTATCGAGCATCGCGAACATCGAGTAGAAGCCGTGGATCATTCCGTCGTAGCGCTTGACGGTCGCGTCGACGCCGGCCTCGCGCAGTTTCATTCCGTACGCCTCACCTTCGTCGCGCAGCGGATCGAATTCCGCGGTGACGATGAACGCGGGCGGCAGACCCGCCAGACTTTTCGCGAGCGCGGGCGCGACGCGGGGATCTTTGCGGTCGGCGGGACTTCTCAAGTATTGGCCCCAGAACCAGACGATGTCCTCCTTGGTCAGAAAATAGTCGGTGAAGGTCTTGTGCGAGGAGGTGTCGAGTTCGGCCTCGGTCGCCGGATAGATCAAAAGCTGGAAAATAATTTTCGGTCCGCCCGCATCGCGCGCGAGTTGCGCGACCACCGCGGACAGGTTTCCACCCGCGCTGTCGCCGCCAATCGCAAGGCGGTTCGCGTCCACGTTTAGTTCCCTGGCGTGTTCGGCGACCCATTTGGTCGCGGCAAAACAATCCTCGACGCCGGCGGGAAACTTGTGCTCGGGCGCGAGACGGTAATCGATCGACACGGTCACGCATCCGACCTTGTTGGTAAGCACGCGGCACGGCGCGTCGTGCGTGTCGAGGTCGCAGATCACCCAGCCCCCGCCGTGAAAGAAAACTAATACGGGAAACGGTCCCGAACCACCCGGCGTGTAAACTCGAATTGGAATTTCGCCGCCGGGTCCCGGGATCTTACGATCTACAATCTTGTGAACCTTTTCGACTTTGTCGGGAGGCAGCTTGAAAGTGCCAGCGGTCACGCGGCGCGCGTCGGCGGGCGTGAGTGAACTGAGCTTGGGTCCGCCCAGTGCGGCGAGCTGATCCATCAGGGCTTTGGCTTGAGGGTCGAGCGGCATGGTTTGCTCCTTTCTTTAGACGACGCGCGGTCAGGCGAGGTTGAGTACAGGCTTCTGTTTAGATCGAAAAGTGCGAGCGGACAAACGCGAAGATAAACGCATAGATTCACGATCAGAATTCGGAGAGCATGCTGACCGCGCCAGGATGCCCGTCGAGTCGCACGCCGCGCACGATGACGCGTTCACGCTCGAGGCGCCGCACCGCACTCTCGACCATCGCAGGATCGATGAACAACATGCGCGTGAGCGAGCGTTCAGCGCCGAACGCGGCGACCTGGAAATATTTGCGCACGATCAGATAGGCAGCCTGGTTGGGCGTAAGAGCGCGCGCTTCGGCGATCGCGTCGGGCCATCGCTTCGCCATCGTATTCCACACGTAGCTGAACGGATCGCTTCGCTCTTCGACTTTGAGGGCGAGAAATTTTTCCTGCAACTCGCGCATCGCGCGATCGAAATGAGCGCGGCGCGAAGGTTGCGCGTATCCGCTGGAAAGTTTGAGCACCCGAGTTTCGCATGCGCCGCGTTTGGACAGGGTGTCCATCACGAGTTTGGCGCAATGTGAGAGCAGACCGCGCGCGTAAAGGCGCCGGTAGCCGCCCGGTTCGACGCGGAGGCGCAGAAACGCGCCGAGCAAATCGCGCGCGATAAAGCTCGGGCGTCCCGCGATCACTTTGCCGTAGTAAACGAGGCGTTGCTCGGGCAGCGAGTCCTTGATTCGCCAGGTCATGCCGATCGCGTAGTCGTGTTGAATGTGCTCGGGGAGTTCGGGTTCGCGCATACCGGCGATCGCCTCGCGCAGGCATGGCACGCCGATACCGGCGGTGAAGCCGGTGCAGAATCCGACTTCGTTGATAAACTTGAGCGCGCTTTTCTCGCCGGTGACGCGGCGCGAAGGAAGGCGGCGAAAATGGTGATCGCGATGACGTTCGAGCGCGTCGAGCACGGCGGACGGGCAACTCTTTTGAGAGGTTCGCGGTTTCATGCCGGAATGCGTTCGACGACATCTTTGAAGATTCGGCGGTAGTTGGTCTTCACGGCGAGGCCGCGGGTGATTCCTTCGAGGCCAATCAACGCGCGAATCAGAAACACGCCGTGCGCGGGTGATTTGTAGAGCTTATTGCGGAGGGCAAGCTCGCCAACCTTCGACGCGTTGGCGACGGCATCGTACTCGAGCGGATCGAAAACGCGATCGACCATCATCGGCTCGAACAGGATGTGAATGATTTTCACCATCGGGGCCGCGTCTTGATCGCGATCGAGATAACCGAGGCGCGCCATCGCGATCGCGAGCGACTGGTCGTCGCCGCTCAATATCGCGCGCGCGACTTGCAAATTCGCCTTGCGCACGGATTCGGGGAAGCGCCGAATCGATCCGAAATCGAGCACGCCGAGGCGAGGATGATGGCTGACGAGAAAATTTCCGGGATGAAAATCAGTGTGCAGGATGCCGAACTCGAGAATCTGACGCCAGGCAAAATTGTGCACCTTGCGCACAACCCATTCGCGCAGTTCGAGATCGACCTCGGGGCTCATCACGTCGCTCAGCGGGTAGCCGTCCACGTAGGTCATGACGAGGACGCGGCGCGAACTCAATTCCTTGAGATAGCGGGGAATCATGATTTCGTCGTCGTGGGCGAAGCGCTTGCCGAACTCAACGAGGTTACGCGCCTCGTTTACGTAGTCGAGTTCTTCACGCAGGCGATTCTCGAGTTCTCGGTACACCGCGGTGGTATCGATCTGCTGGCGCATCACGTCGTGGCCGAGCGCCTGCAGCGTGCGCAAGAGCAACTTCAGATTCTGGAGATCCTGCTCGACGGTATCCTCGACGCCGGGGTACTGAATTTTCACCGCAACGTCGGTTCCGTCGCGAGTGACGGCGCGATGCACCTGTCCGAGCGAGGCGGCGGCGAATGCGTTCTGGTCGAAGCTTTTGAAGATCGCCTCGGGACGTTTGCCGATCTCTTTGCGAATCTGCTCGGAGATGGTGGCGTAGTTCATTGGCGGCACGCTCGATTGCGTCGCACGGAGGACGTCGAGCGCTTCGCCCGGGAGCAGGTCCTGGCGCATCGAGAGCATCTGGATGAGTTTCATGAAGGCGCCGCGAAGCTGCTTGGAGCTTTCAACGATGCGCTGCGCGTTGCGGATGTGGGTATCGAGCAGTTCGCGATCGCGCGCGGGGGCGCTGAGGAATGGCCGGCGCAACTGGTTCCACAGGTAGCTGGAGCCGACCTGCGAGGCGAGTTCGCCCATCTTGATCGCGCGGCGCGCGCGGCCGCTGGTGAGTGAGGTGCGCTTGGGCATCAGGCAATGTCCCGGTTGAGACCGACGCGATTGATCAGCGTCGCCGCGAGTGCGGCGCCGAAGCCGTTGTCGATGTTGACGACGGTCATGCCACTCGAGCACGAATTGAGCATCCCGAGCAGCGCGGCCAATCCGCCCATCGCAGTTCCGTAGCCGACGCTGGTCGGCACGGCGATGACCGGGATGTCGACGAGGCCGGAGACCACCGATGGCAGCGCGCCCTCCATTCCGGCGACGACGATCAGCACGCTGGACGCGCGAATCGCGTCGAGGTTTGCGGTCAAGCGATGAATTCCGGCGACGCCGACGTCGTACAGTCGCGCGACGGAGTTGCCGAACAACTCCGCGCAGAGCGCCGCTTCCTCGGCGACTGGCAGGTCGGAAGTGCCGGCGCTGACGATCGTCACGATGCCGTGTCCGACTGGTTTGATGCGCTCCTTGACGATGACCCCGACGCGCGCGCTCGGATGATAAGTCAGGCGACGCAGCTTGCGGCGGACGGCGCGCGCCTTGCCGTCGTCAAGCCGCGTGATGATCAGATTGATTCCCGAAGCGAGCACACGCTTGCCGATTTCGACCAGCTGATCGGAGGACTTGCCCTCGCCATAAACGACTTCGGGCACGCCGCGGCGGAGGCTGCGGTGATGGTCGAGCTTCGCGAAACCGAGATCCTCGAACGGTAGATCGCGCAGGCTCCTGAAAGCCGACTCCGGCGACGTGCGCCCCGCGGCAACATGGCCCAGTAATTCACGGATTCGCTTTTCGGTCATGGTCCGCTTCAGTCACGGTCCGGTTCAGTCATGTTCCGCTTGGGTCATGGTCGCTTCAGGAGTTCGGGACGGATGGGATGCGCCAACGTCAGCATCAACTCGCGCACGGCGCGCGCGTCGCTACGGGTGACCGTGATGGTCAGGTCACCGTCGCTCAATTTTTCTCCCGGCTTCGGAATATGACCGAGGCGTTCGACCACCAATCCGCCGATGGTAGCATACTCGTCCGCTTCCGAAAGCTTGAGGCCGAAGCGCTCGTTGAGTTCAGCGATGGTCGCGCGACCGATCACGGAAAGCACGCGCGGGCTTACGATGCGGGCGAGGTCTTCGCCGAGATCGTGCTCGTCTTCGATGTCGCCAACGATTTCCTCAATGAGATCTTCGAGCGTGAGAATTCCCGACGAGCCGCCGTATTCGTCCACGATGACGGCGAGATTTTCGCCGGTACGTTGCATCGCGACCAGCGCGTCGTCGAGCGGCATCGATTCCGGAAAGTAACTGACCGGGCGCATCAACTCGGAGACCGGACGGGTGAGATCGGGCGCCTGCAGCAAATCGAAAACGTGAACCACGCCGACGATGTTGGTGATGCGCTTGCGGAAAACCGGAATGCGGCTGAAACTCTCGCGCCGAACGGTTTCGATCGCGCCTTCGAGGGTAGTTTCCTCTGGGATCGCGTCAACCCGCACCAGCGGTACCATGGCCTTGCGCGCCTCGGCGCGTGAGAAACGGAAGATGCGGCTGATCATCTGCTGCTCGACGGGCAGGATCGCGTCGTGGGAAGGCGCGGCGGCCGCGTCGGTGGGCCGCCGGTGCATCACGCGGGCCAAATCGTCGCGGCTTAGGAACACGCTCTCCGTATCCGGGGGCAGACCGGCCAGCCGGCGCATCAGGCGGCTGATAACGGTCTCAGCCACGAGCAGCGGAGCGAGCGCCGACGACAGCACTCGAAGCGGCCCGGACGCGAACAGCGCATACGCATGCGGGCCTCTGAGTGCCAGCAGTTTGGGGATCGCTTCCCCGAGCAGAAGCGATACCGGAGTCAGAATGAACGGCGCGAGGTATTCCATGTGTGGTCCGATTTCGTGCAGAAAGCTGGTGAGCAGAACGGCGGCGATGACAGTCGCGAGGTTGGCGCCGGTCAGCGCGAGCGCAAGCAGGCGGTCGCGATGGAGCAGCAGCCTCTCCAATACCCGCGACCGCTCGTGACCACCTTCGCTTTCAGCGCGAACTCTAAAATCGTCGGCGGAGACGAGCGCAATTTCTGAGGCGGCGAAAAATGCCTGCACCACGATGCAAACGATCAGCAGAATAATCAGCAGTGCCAGGTTCATCGCTTGAGCCTTACGACTTCAACCGCGGCGCCGCGTACACGCTCGATGGTGACCTCGAACTCGCCGAGTTTCAGCTTCTCGCCCACGCGGGGCACGCGGCCGAGGCTCCGCAAGATGAGGCTGCTGAGGGTTTTGCCACCGCCATAAGCGTCGATGATTCGCGCGGGCGCGAGCAGGTCGGCGAGTTTGCCGAGTGCGACGGCCCCCGACGCTTCCCATTCGTTGTCCGCGACGGGGGTGAGCTCGGGAATTTCGGTATCGAACTCGTCGCGAATTTCGCCGAACAGTTCTTCAAGCAAATCCTCGAGTGTCACGAGGCCGAGCAGACGGCCGTATTCGTTGACCACCAGCGCCATCTGGAAATGCCCACGGCGCATCTCATCGAACAGTTCGCCAAGAGCCTTCCCCGGCGGAATGAAATATGCGGGACGGACGAGCCGCTCGACGCGAGGGGGCGAAGCCTGCAGGCGGCGAGCCGCAAGATCTTTGGCATGCAAGATTCCGACGATATTCTCGGGGTTCTTGCGGTAAACTGGCACCCGCGAAAAACTCTCCTGCGCAATGTCGGCAATCAGTTGCGACACCGGCATATCGATATCGAGTAGAAAAATACGGTCGCGGGGCGTCATCATTTCGGCGGCGCGACGGGTACCAAAATCGAACACGCGATGGATCAACTCGCGCTCGGCGGGTTCGACTTCGCCCTGGGTCTCGCTGAGCTTCAACAGGGCCTTGAACTCCGCCTCGGAAACCGGCTCGGGGCGCGGAGCCTGCTCGAGCGGGGTGAAATAGCGCGCGATCGGATGAAGCAAATCGGCGAGCACGGAAAGCGGCGCCGCAGTAAGCCACGCGATGGCGGCGGGAAAGGCGAGCGCGAAGGTTTTGGGCGTGATGTCGCAAAACATCAGCACGATGATGAGCATCGCGGGCGCGGCGACGTAGGGGCCGAGGTCGTCGCCCAGCCATGCGATCACCACGATGGTCGCGAGGCAGTCGGCAAAAATGTTGCAGGCCTCGTTGAGGCCGATGATGACGATCAGCGACTCGAGCGGCCGGCGCATCAAGCGCTCGAGCGAATGGCGCACGGGCGCGCTCAACTGTTCGCGGGTATGCTCCATGCGGGCGAGCGAGAACAGGGCGGTTTCCGACGCGGCGAGCAACGCGCTCATCAGAATGAGAATGATCACGGCGAGGGGAAGCAGGGTCATCATGAGTTCAAATCACGCGCGCGAAGCTGATCCCATCCTGAGATTTTCGGCGCGTCAGCGCCAACGATCTTCAAGCGACGTCCGCGAACGATTCTACCGATCCGGCGGACCGGGACTTTGAGCCGCCGCGCGAGTTCGGCCTCGGAGTAGCCTGGACCGGCGCAAAACAACAGTTCGTAATCTTCGCCGCCGCCGAGCGCGTAAGATAAATCGTCGCGCATGATCGCGCGATACGCCGCGGATACCGGAATCCTAGTCGCATCGAGTTCGGCGCCGACGCGACTGCGCTCGAGGATATGGCCAAGATCCTGTAGCAAGCCGTCGCTGATATCGATCGCGGCGGGCGTAGGACGAAGAGCGGAGAGCCGTTTTCCAGCCGCGACGCGAAGCGGCGGGCGACGGAATCGATCGATCAGGTAAGCCCGCGATTTTCCACGCGCGCGAAGCTTCCCCGCCAGCAGCCGCCATCCGAGTGTCGCGTCGCCGAGCGTGCCGGTGACGAAGATCTGGTCGCCGATACGGGCCGAGTCACGACGCATCGCGGCGCCGCGCGCCTCACCGAGCATCGCAATCGTGATCGAGAGTTGTTTGGCGTTGGTGATGTTGCCGCCTACGATATCAACGCCGGCCGCGCGCGCGATCTCGCGCAAGCCTGCGTAAATTCGTTCGAGCGTTCGCGTACCGAGACCGTCGCGGACCGCTAGATTCACCACGCAGGCAGTCGGCGTGCCACCCATCGCGGCGATGTCGCTCAGATTCACCAGCAGCGAGCGCGCGCCCCACACCTCCGGCGGACCCCATCGCAATTCGAAGTGAACGCCCTCGACCATCGAATCGACGGTGAACAAAAGCTTTCCGCGCGATGGCGCTAAGATCGCGCAATCGTCACCGGGCCCGAGCAGGGTACGCGGACCTGGGCGGATTCCCGCGCATAGTCGGGCGATCAACTTGAATTCGGGCGGCAGCTTGTCGATTTCGCGGGGCAGTTTGCTCAAAAGATGGCGCCAAACGCGACGAATGGCGGAGGCTTACGAAGCTGACTCGACGAACGATTCAATCAAGTCCAGATGACGCTAGACGAATCGCAATCGACGGGCAATAGCGGTGGTCACGGCGAGCTTGATTTCGGCTCCTGGGCTTCGAACGGCAATTCCGCGATTAAGGTTAGACCGCGCCCGCCTGAGTACCGCGCCTCGACCCGGCCGCCGACAGCTTCGGCCATTGCGCGCGCAATGTACAAGCCGAGTCCGCGAGCAGTACCGCTGGAACCGTCGCGATTAGGGCGGTCGAAGAGTGACTTCAGCTCGACCGGAGTCAGCGACGGTCCGTTGTCACTGACGTCGATTATGATCCAGCGGCTGCGCACCGCGGTGCGCAGCACGACCTCGCCGCTGACCATTCGGCCAACAGCGTATGCGAGCAGGTTTCTGACGATACGATCGAAATGCCGCGGATCGAGACGGCATTGGGGAAGGCGCGCGAATTCGATCCGGAGATTCAGGTTCCGGCGGCGCGCCTGCACCGCGCAATCTTCAGCGACCTCGGAAAGCAGGAGGTTGGGATCGAGTTCGACCGGCGCTGCAACGATGTCATTCTCCTGCACCTGGTAGAAATCGAGAACGTTGCTGACAACAAGATCCATGTTCCACGCGGTCGATCCGATTCGCGCGAGCAAGTCCGAGCGCTCCTTGGGGCTGAGATCGTCCTCGTCGAGCAGATTGATGTAGCCGCTCAGCGCGGCGACCGGACTTCTAATGTCATGCGCCATCGTCGCGATCTGGTTCTGACGAAACCGGGCGGCGTCTTCGAGGTCATTGACTTGTTTGTGCAGACGCCAGCGATAACGGTCGATAAATAGTGCGGTGTACTGCGCAAAGACGACCGCCGCAATCAAGCCCATCCAGCGGTACATGCGGTACGGACCTTCGATCGGGAGCAGGTAGCTGGCGCCGGAATAGCTCGCGAGCGACGCCGCCGCCATTCCAAGCTGCCAGCGGGTGCCCCAACTTACGAAAGCCGCGGTCGCCATCGGGCACAGCGTAATCGCGATAAAGCGCGATTCGGGATCGTGGGTAAATTTGCTGATGAGAATGAACATCCACATCACGTACAAATAGAAAACCAAGGTCCAGAATTTCCATCGGCGCTTGAACGACTTGGTCCACACCAGTCCGAAAAAAAGGCAGGTGCCGCCGAGCAGCATCCAGTGAAAACCGGACCCGGGCGCGGTCGGGCTGCGCACCTGGAAGTCGTACGCGACGTACGCCAGGAGCATGAAGATGCCCAGCGCGCCGCCAAGTTTGAGAACGCGGAGCGACTCCTCGTCGTCTTCGGTCCACTCGAGCGCTACGGTTTTTCGTTCGAGATCCGTGTGTGTCAGCCCGGCCCGGGCTTGCGAAGAGTCGAGATTCACAAGTCCTGAACTTCCGGCTGCACGTAATGGTTGGCCAGAACCCCTTTCATTGCGAATAAACTGCACTCACAGCCGGGTAGCCGCAAGCGCCCCCTTTATTACATTCAGTGCAAAATCGATCTCATCATGCTTGACAGTCAGCGGCGGCGCCAGACGTACAACATGGTCGGCGTTTAGCGCCCAGTTAACGATCACTCCACGCGAAACTGTCTCGGCCACAAACCGATGCGCGAACGACGCGTCGCGAAAATCAATTCCAATCAAGAGCCCGATTCCGCGCACCTGCTCTATTTCAGGACACTCGAGCGCTCGCAGACGCCGGACAATATCGTCGCCGAGGCTCGCTGCCCGCGCGGGCAATTTATCCCGCATGATCACCTCGAGCGCGGCAAGCCCGGCCGCACACGACAGTGGATGCCCGCCGAAGGTGGTTATATGACCGAGCGGCGGATCATGCGAAAGCGTGCCGATTATTTCGTCGCGCGCGCAGAATGCACCCAACGGCAAACCGCCTCCCAGAGCCTTCGCCAGCACAATGATATCCGGCACTACGCCGAAATGCTCCAGCGCGAATAGCTTGCCGGTGCGGCCAAAGCCGGTCAAAACCTCGTCGAAAATCAGCAACGCTCCCGCGCGATCGCATCGGCCGCGCAAAGCGCGCATGAAATCCGGAGTGCATATTCTGACGCCACCCTCGGCTTGGATCGGCTCGATAACGACGGCGGCAACGGTCGAGTCGATCGCGTCGAGCGCGGCTTCATCATCGAACGGTAGATGACGGACGGGGCCGGGCAGCGCACCAAACGGCGCGCGAAAACCAGGATTGCCGGCCAGCGCGAGCGCGCCCATCGTATCGCCGTGGTAAGCGCCGTCGAATGCCATGAAACCGCCGCGGCCAGTGAATTTGCGCGCACACTTCAGCGAACCTTCGATCGCTTCGGCGCCGCTGTTGGTAAAGTACACGCGAGCGAGCGATGGCGGCAGCACACCGGCGAGCCGATGCGCAAATCGCGCCTGGCTTTCGATGACGTACTCGCCATATACCATCACGTGCAGATGGCGTCTCGCTTGAGCCTCGATGGCGGCGAGCACTTCCGGATTTCCATGCCCAAGCGCGGAGACTCCGATGCCGGCTATAAAATCGAGGTAGCGGCGGCCGCCGCCGGCGATCAACCACGAACCTTCGGCGCTTGAGATTTCGAGACCGAGCGGCGCGTCAGAAGTCTGCGCAAGGTTACGCTGGAAAAAATCCTTCAGCTCGCTCATCGCGGCGAAACCATCGAATCGAGAAACGCGCCGCCACCATGGCGCCAATCCAGCGGCGGCGACTGGATTTCTCCCGGCGGCGAAATATAGGAAACTCCAAATCCGGCCGCGAATTGCGCGAGTTCGCGGCGCTCGCTTTCATTGCCGGCAAACGCGATAGCTTCGAGGCGTCCCGCGGCCGGTGACAAACGTTCGCGCAACTCATCAAAGTCGCGCACCGCGCTCACCGTGACCGTGCGGAATCCGGGCGAAACCGAAAATGAAGCGGCATTGTGGAGGACCACGGTCCATCCGAGGCGGAGGCCCTCCAAAAGTTCGATTGGTTCGCCCGCAATCGCGCGCCAGCGGGCATTTTCGCGCACACTCACGATCGCGGCCGCATCGCGAAGTGGAATGCCCGCGCGTGGCATCGCAGTCGCGAGGCGTTCGAGCGCGCACGCCAGACGTGTGGCAAAATCCCGCGCCACCGCTGTGTTCGTAGTCAAAACAAATATGTGATGAGGCGACAGGCATCCGAGCTGCTCGAACAAGCTGACATCGCGGGCGAGAGCTTCGGCCAGCGCGTCGAGATGGCCTGATTCGAGCGCACTAGGGGCAACCACTGCGCCACTGACGCGACTGCCGAAGCCGAATAGTTTTGCTCGAGGTCCAATCGACGCGACAGTGGCGTCATCGCCGTAAACGACGACGCGATCGCAATTTGCGGTCATCGCGGCGGTCAAATCGTCGCGAGTGCGACTCCAGGTGAGCACCGCGACGCGCGATCCGACCGCAGGATCTATCTCGGCCAACGTTCGCGCGAATTCCTCGAAGAAGACTGGTTCGGCTGAGGCGGTTTTCAATACCAAACCCGAGCCTGCGATCAGTGCGATCGTAATTTCGTGGAAGCCGGCGCCGACCACGTTGCCCGCCAGGATAAAGCCAATCGCGAGTGGTGAGCTGGAAGTTTTCATCGGGAGGCGCGCGCGCATTGATTCGAGCGCGGCGCGAGTGAACGGTTTGAGCAGCGCTTCTATCGATTCGTCGAGCAGCGGCGGCGAATATCCAGCGCCGTGCGCGATGCGAATGAGCGCCGCGCGGCGGCGCGCGTAATTTCGGTCACGCCATCGCTCGACGCATCGTGCTAACACATCCGTAATCCTTGACCGCGCGAGGCCGTCAGTGGCCGACGCGCGCACTCGAGCAATCGCTGCGATCACGTCTCCGGGCTTCGGCGTGGAGAGTTCGGCCGTGCTGACGTACTTCGCGTTCTCGCGGATGCTACTCGTTTTTTCGGCTGCGGATTCGAGACTCATCGTCAAGACTCTGCGCCGATACCTAGCGACATTTCCGAAGCCGCGAATTGACCGACTGACAGTGCGCATCCACGTGCCGCTCCGACGCCGGCGCGACCGATAACGCGTACCCGCCCGCATTCGACGGTCCCAACGTCCTCCGTCATCACCGCGGATACTGAGCCGACGTTGGCTAGATCGAAGAACGTGAGCAGGCCGGGGGCGCCGTCACGTACCGGCCTCATCGTAACCGGATCGCGCGCGGTGACGCGGAGCCAGGGCGGAGCGAGTTTGAACCGCTCGCCTGACAACGGCGCGCTTTTAGTGTTGAACGGAGTGGCGTCGTAAAGCTGCGAGCAGAGTTCGGTCATGCCGTATTCGTTAATGACCATCGCGGGAGCGACTCCAAGCCGCTCGCCAGCGCGTGCGACGACCTCGGACGGTTTGAGCGGGACCGCCTGACCCTTGGCGCCGCCGGTATCCATCATGCGCGAGGACGGGGCGAGGCGGATTTTTGCGCCGCGTTCGCCGAGTCCCGCGAACAATGCCGCGTATGACGCCGTGGTTCCCAGGATACACACCGGTTGGCCGCGCATCTCGGCGTCGAGCAGAAATCTGATTGCCGCAACGGTGTCCACGCCGTCGCGCGACGCCGCGGCAAGTCGCGGGCCCTCGCCAAATTCCTCGATGCACCATGAGATCATCGTAGAGAGCGACGACTCGGGCATGATGTCGGCGGTGGGATGCATCGCGAGCATCGCGGTTTTGCGACCGTCGGCAAAAAGCATGGCGCGCAGATGCGCGAGCGCCGACGCTCTATAGATGTCGGGTCGCGCGACCACATGACGCCCGCGACGCTCGCGTCCTTGGGTCGTGCCGCTGGTCAGAAAAATCATCGCGCCTGGCGATCGATCCGCCTGATCTCCCGCCGCCTGATCTCCCGCCAACTCCGCATATTTGAATGCGACGTTACTGACGGCTGGAATCTTGTCGATGTCATGCACTGTCGATGGATTCACTCCTCGAACAGCGCAGTAGTGTCGATAGCCTGCGACCGAATCGAATTGGTACCGAAACACGTCCAAGGCAAGTTGCTGGAAAGAATCCGGGTCGGGCCTGTGGATAAACGCGGTAACCTGCTCGAATATAGACATGAAAATTGCCCGGCGTGGGCAAGGTTTTGCTTGTCGATCATGGCATTTGGACCGGTCAACGTGTCAATCCCACAGGGCGGGATCGGCGCAAAATTCGCGGTATTTACGCAGCCTCAAAAATACTTTATGATTTCGGCAGGTTGTGGGTGGCAGAGCAGGTCCTGTAGTGGCGTCAGTCAGGTAGACAGGGCCTCCGGTAGGTTGAAAGCGCATCGATCGAAGCCAGTTAAATCACGTCGTCTGTTGGTTTGTAACCAATATTTTGCGCTGGCGTCGTAATTTTGGTACAGTTTTCACTGATCGAACCGGGAAAAAGGCGAACGAAGATGAAGAGATTTGGCGCCGGAGTGGTGGTTGGTGTCTTGGCGAGCTGGGCGATGGCCTTCGCTTCGCCGACTGTTAGTCACAATGGTGGGTTCTGGAACCGGCTCAACAATCCAGCCAAAGACGGCTACGTCAACGGCTATTCGGACGCGATGCGCGTCAGCGTCGGCAAGCTCGACGGTCTAAATATCGCCGCCGATCTATTCCACTGGAAGGGCGCACGCAAAATCATTCATCAGCTTTCAGGGCAGCTTGCTATGGGCGATAAGATGACTCCCGAGAAGGCCGTCAAGCGGCTCGACGAGTTGTATTCGAATCAACATTACAGTGAGCTCGATCTTGGGCAGGCGCTGCAGATGCTAACCATTCGCGCCAACGAAACCGCGCTGCCGGAAACCTCGAGCAAAGACGCAAAGTAATTTTCTCCGATGTTTTGCAAGGGGCGGTCTCCGGAAGGCCGCCTCTTTTTTTTCGCAATCAAATATTCGCGCTTGAAACCCAAACCGAGTGGTCCTAGCCTGAATCGCGGGAACCTTTGAAGTGAACGCACCTGTATTTCTGCTGGAAAAAGTTCTGCGCGCCACGGTCGGAGTGCATTCGCATATTCCGGAGACTCACGTGTCGACCGCGATTGGACTCGGCACCGACCGTCGCGGCACTGGAACCGTGGTCGGCAGCGACGGACTAATCCTGACCGTGCACTACCTGCTGCTCGGCGCGCAAAACGTAATCGTCACGCTACCCAACGGCGAACAGCACGAAGCAAAGATCGTCGGCAAGGATTACAGCACCGGGCTTGGCTTGTTGAAGATCGATCGCGACAAGATGCCTTTTGTCGAGGTCGTGTCGTCGGAGAAATGCGTGGTCGGGCAGGAAGCATTCACGGTCGCGAGCCTGGGCGGTGAAAAGCGATGCGCCGATTGCGGCGTGATCACGTTCCTCGGGCCGTTCGACGCGGTGTGGGAGTTCATGATCGACAAATGCGTATGCATGACGGCGTCGTCGCTGAATATCGGGCTGAGCGGCGGTCCAATCTGCAACAACTACGCGCAAGTGGTCGCGATCTCATACCTCAACTTCGCGGACTTGAGCCGTGCGATACTTGGCGTCCCCGGAGAAAACTATCTTGCGGTTCGCGACGAACTCATAACCCACGGCCGCCGCGTCACTGCGAAGCCAAGGGCATGGCTGGGTGTGCTGTCGTACACGTTGCGCGAGCACGTGGTGATCGCGGGCGTGATGCCGGGCGGTCCCGGAGAGAAGGCCGGCCTGCAGCAGGGCGACCTGGTGCTGGCGGTTGACGATCGCGACGTCAACGATCGGCGGGTCTTGTATGAAGCGCTGCACGATCGAGGTCCGGGTGAAAACGTCAATCTGAAAGTGTTGCGCAACAATCGCGTCTTCCAGATTGAAATTCCGGCGATTCGCGCTGAAGACTACTTTGCTT
>CAAGKR010195296.1_pt1 | contig 15634 bp, 11 predicted proteins | sample 2556971 | NCBI WGS metagenome assembly CAAGKR01 (sample SAMEA5207829, study PRJEB30636) | soil metagenome | biome: forest; feature: boreal; material: soil | place: USA | collected 2011-09 | depth 1 m | reverse complement strand
GATGCACATCTTCGACCGCGAGCACCGCTTCATGGGCGGCTACGGGATCGTCGGCGGCAACCTGCCGATTGCCGCCGGCCTCGCCCTCTCCTCCGAGTACAAGGGCGAGGACGCGGTCACCGTCTGCATGTTCGGCGACGGCGCCACCAACGCCGGCAACTTCGGCGAGACGATGAACCTGGCGGCGCTCTGGAGCCTGCCCGTCTTCTTCCTGGTCGAGAACAACCTCTACGGGATGGGGACCTCGGTGGAGCGCCACTCGGCCCAGACCGACCTCTCCAAGAAGGCGGAGGGATACGGCATCACCGGCAAGCGGATCGACGGCATGGACGTGATCGCGGTGCGCGAGGCCGTCGCCGAGGGGATCCGGCTGGCCCGCGAGGAGCGCCGCCCCACGCTGCTGGAGGCCTTCACCTACCGCTACCGCGGCCACTCCGCCGCCGACCCCGAGGTCTACCGCCGGCGCGAGGAGGTCGAGGAGTGGCAGCAGAAGGACCCGATCGAGACCTTCGCGCGGCGCTGCGTCGAGGCCGGCGTACTGGGCGAGCGCGAGGTGCAGGAGGTCCGCGACAAGGCCGAGGAGACGGTGACGAAGGCGGTCGAGTTCGCCGACGCCTCGCCCGAGCCGCCGCTCGACACACTCTACGAAAACCTCTACACGGTGACCGACACCGCGGGCTGGTACGCGGTCGACGAGCGCAGCCCGCATCCGCACCGGGGGGAGCGCGAGGACCGGATGCCCGACGCGGCTCGCGAGCTGGCCGAGGCCGGCGCCGCCTACGCGGGCCGGTCCGAGGGGCCGCGCCCCAACCCCGCCGTGCACGGCGACGCCCGGGAGGGCGCCGAGTCGTCGCTCGCCGAGGAGGCCGACGACCGATGAGCACGCTGCGGATGCGCGACGCGCTGCGCGACGCGATGGCCGAGGAGATGCGCCGCGACGAGGCTGTCTTCGTGATGGGCGAGGACGTCGGAGTCTTCCAGGGGGCGTTCAAGGTGACCGACGGGCTGCTCGACGAGTTCGGGGAGCGGCGGGTTCGCGACACGCCGATCTCCGAGAACACGATCGTCGGCGCCGGGGTCGGCGCGGCGATGGGCGGGCTGCGGCCGATCGTCGAGCTGATGACGGTCAACTTCTCCCTGCTGGCGCTCGACCAGATCGTCAACCACGCCGCCGCGATCCCCTACATGTTCAACGGCCAGGCGCGGGTGCCGATGGTGATCCGGATGCCGGGCGGCGGCGGGCACCAGCTCGGCCCCACCCACTCCCACAGCTTCGAGGCGCTCTTCCTCCAGGTGCCCGGCCTGCTGGTCGCCTGCCCTTCGACGCCCGCCGACGGCAAGGCGCTGCTGAAGGCGGCGATCCGCGACGAGAACCCGGTGATCTTCATCGAGCACGAGAGCCTCTACGGGACCCGCGGCGAGGTGCCCGACGGCGACGAGGAGGTGCTGCGCTTCGGCGAGGCCGCGGTGCGGCGCGAGGGCGGCGACGTGACGATCGTCGGCATCCTCAAGATGGCGCAGGTAGCCGAGGACGCGGCGAAGACCCTCTCCCACGAGCACGGTGCCGAGGCCGAGGTGATCGACCCGCGCACCCTGCGCCCGCTCGACCTCGACACGATCCTCGAGTCGGTGCGCAAGACGAACCGGGCGGTGATCGTCGAGGAGGGGTGGCCGCACGGCGGCGTCGGCGCCAACCTGGCGACCCTGATCACCGAGCAGGCCTTCGATGACCTCGACGCCCCGGTGCAGCGGGTGACCGGCGCCGACGTCCACATGCCGTATTCCAAGAGGCTGGAGCAAGCTGCGCTGCCGCACGAGGAGAACGTCGTGAAGGCTGCGATGGCGACGCTCGAGGGGTCGCTCTGATGGCGGACGTCGTCATGCCCCGCCTGTCTGACTCGATGGAGGAGGGGACGATCCTGCAGTGGCTGAAGCAGGTCGGGGACGAGATCGCCGTTGGGGACGAGATCGTGGAGATCGAAACCGACAAGGCGAATATGGCGTATGAGAGTGACGTGGCGGGGACGCTTACCGAGATCGTTGCTGGGGAGGGTGAGACGCTGCCGATCGGGAGCACGATTGCGCGGGTTGGAGACGGCCGAGGGACCGAGCGCTCGGCTGCGGGTCCTGTCACGGGGGAGGGGCCTGCGGGCGGTGCAGCGGCTCCGTTCTCGGCCCCTCCCCCGCGCCACCCGCAGAAGGAGCGGATCGAACCGCCCGATGACTCAGACGGAAGTGGGCGTCCGAAGGCGTCGCCGTTGGCTCGTCGAATCGCGAAGGAGCGTGGGCTCGACCTGGCGCAGCTGCAGGGGTCCGGGCCGGGCGGGCGGATCGTCAAGGCTGATGTCGAGGGGGCCGAGCCCGGTGCTCCGGCCGCTTCTCCCACCCCCCCACCCGCTGCTGTTCCTGAAGCTCCCGAGACCGCCAAGGGACAGACGACTCACCAGGAGCTATCGAAGCTGCAGTCGACCATCGCTCGGCGCATGGCGGAGTCGAAGGCGACTGCGCCGCACTTCTATCTCGAGGTCGAGATCGACATGAGCCGGGCGGTCGAGGCGCGGGGACGGATCAAGGCTTCGGCGGGCGAGGGTGAGGTCGTGCCGTCGTTCAACGACATGATCGTCAAGGCCTGCGCGCTCGCCCTGCGCGAGCATCCGCGGGCCAACGGGGCCTACCGGGACGGGCGCTTCGAGCTTTACTCGCGGGTCAACGTGGGGGTCGCGGTGGCCGCGCAGGACGGGCTCGTCGTCCCCACCGTCTTCGATGCCGACCGCAAGGGCCTGCGCCAGATCGCCTCGGAGTCGCGCGCCCTGGCCCAGCGGGTCCGCGACGGCCAGATCACCCCGCCCGAGCTCTCCGGCGCCACCTTCACCATCTCCAACCTGGGGATGTACGGGATCGACAGCTTCTCGGCCGTGATCAACCCGCCGCAGGCGGCGATCCTCGCCGTCGGCGCGATCAAGGAGCGCCCCGCGGTCCGCGATGGCGAGCTCGTCGCCGCCCACCTGATGTCCGTCACCCTCGCCTGCGACCACCGCATCCTCTACGGCGCCGACGGCGCAGAGTTCCTGGCCCGCATCCGCACCCTCCTGCAGGAGCCGCTCTCCCTAGCCCTCTAACCCAGGGCCGACGGGCCTAAAAGCGGCCTATGTCTCCACTTTTAGGCCCATCGACCGTCCTCAGCAGGTTTTGCGGGCGCCAGTCATCGCATTCCACGCGCGGCCGAGGGAGAAGTCGGCGGAGACTCGGAGGATGCCGGGGTGGGAGGCGCGGGCGAGGGTCCACTCGCCGCGGCGCAGGAGGCAGCCGGCGCCGCGGGCGATCGACCAGTACGGGGTGAAGTTGACGCGGACGAGGAAGTCGCCGGGGTGGGTGACGTCGAGGCCGAAGCTCTGCCGTCCCACCCAGAGCGTGTGGGCGCGGCTCGCGCCCATCGGGTCGACCAGCGGCTCGGGGTTGCGGACGGCGTAGACCCACCAGTGAGCTGAGCGCCAGACCGGCCTCAGGTAGGGAGGGTCGCTCAGGATCAGCCGCCGCTCGGCCGCCGAGGAGTAGTCGAGCGGCGCGTCGGGCAGCGCCACGTAGGAGATCGCGTTGCGGCGCAGCCATTCGCCGTAGGAGCGGCCGGTGAGCGGCGGCTCGTCGCTGTAGAAGATGCTGTCGCGGGTCGTGTCGAGCTGCCGCAGCCAGCCCCGCGCCAGCTCGAAGCTCGGCGCCAGGTAGGCGGACTCCCAGTGGTTCGCGGTCGGCGGCACCTCGACCCGCACGCCCTGGCCGCCGTGGTCGCGCAGCCACTTCGCCGCGGGGTGGAAGTAGGCCGCCGCGGTCGAGGGGTCTCCGACGCTGCGGGCGATCTGGCTGACGCTCGCCGTCACCTGCCAGAAGAGGCCGCCGGCCATGACCAGCGCCAGCGCCCAGGCCGAGACGCGCGGCCGCCGCACCAGCACCACCGCGGCCAGCACCGGCCCGCCGAACAGCGCCCCCAGCCGCACCGCGTTGCCGCCGACCGCGTTGGGGACGAGCAAGAGCAGCGTCGAGGCGAGCACGTAGCCGGCGAGCACCCAGCGCAACTGCCGCTCCTCGCGGGCGATGCCCCGCGTCACGTACAGCGCGCCGCCGCACCACAGCGGGATCGCGACATAGGAGGAGAGGGCGAAGGGGAACTGGCCGGGCTCGGGGAAAGCAAGGTTCGGGATGACGATCAGCCCGAGGGCGATGCCGGCGGCCCAGAGCGCCGCCCGGTTGACGGGGCGTCCCCGCTCCAGCGACCCGGCCAGGACCACTCCCGCCAGGAAGACCGCGGCGACGGGGCTGGCCAGGGCGCAGCCCGCGGCGGCGGCGAGCGCCGACTTCGAGCGTCCCGTCTGGAGGAGGCGCAACGTAGCCAGCCCGAAGGCCACCCCGAGGGCGAAGGTCAGCTGCCCGTCGGCGAGCAGCGTCACCACCCCGGCCGCGAACCACAGCGTCGCCGGCCGCGCCGCCGGGCCCCAGCGGTCGCGGACGATGCGATCGAAGAAGTAGGAGGAGGCGACGACCGACAGCGCCCCGGCGACCTGCGGCCCGAGCACCGACGCCAGCGGCGGGAAGAGGACGCTGTAGGTCAGCGTGTAGTGGCCTCCGTACCAGCTGCCGTTCCAGATCGCCATCCCCGTCCGCTGGAACAGCTCGGTGCGGAAGACCTGCGCGGCGAGGTCGCCGACCTGGGGGTTCCAGACCAGCATCGCGACGGCGAGCGCGGAGCTGAGCGCCACGGCCGGGAGCCATTCGGGTCGGAGAGCCTTGGACTGGACCATGAGCGGGGAGAGCAAGGATACGGCGGCAGCCTGCAACGATTTCGAGAGTGAGCGCCGAGATCCTGGTAGTCCGCTGCGGCACCGTCCCCTATGAGGAGGCCCGCAGCACCCAGCGCCGCCTCGAGGCGGAGCGCCAGAAGGACGCGATTCCCGACGTTCTGCTGCTGCTCGAGCACCCGCCCGTCTACACCCGTGGCCGCCGCTCGACGCCCGAGGAGCTGCCGATGGGCGCCGAGTGGTACGAGAGGCAGGGGATCGAGGTCCGCGACACCGATCGGGGCGGCCGCGTCACCTACCACGGCCCGGGCCAGCTGGTCGCCTACCCGATCGTCAGCCTCAAGCCCTACGGCGACGACGTGCACGAGTACGTGCGCAAGATGGAGCAGGTGGCGATCGCCTCGCTGGACGATTGGGGAGTCGAAGCGGGAGCGATCGAGGGATTGACCGGGGTCTGGGTCGATGAACGCAAGGTCGGCTCGATCGGAGTCCATGTGAGCCGTGGAGTCACGACTCATGGCCTCGCGATCAATGTGAACAACGATCTTCAGCCCTTCGAGTGGATCGTGCCGTGCGGGATAGAGGGAGCCCGGATGACGTCGCTCTCACGAGAGCGCGGCGCCGAGCAGGATCTGGATGCGTTCGCCGGCACCGTTGCTTCCCGATTCGGCCAGACCTTCGAACGCACGCTCGTCCGCGCCGATCCGACTACCCTCGAAGTGGCATGACCGAGCGCATCCACGTAACCCGCTCCCGCGCCAAGCCGGGCGGGACCGCCGCCGCGGCCGACGGCGCCGTCCCCTTCCGCCGCGGCCGCAAGCCACCGTGGCTGAAGGTCCCCGCCCCGGGCGGCCCCACCTACCGCCGTCTCAAGGCGACGATCGACTCCGACAACCTGCACACCGTCTGCGAGGAGGCCAACTGCCCCAACGTCGGCGAGTGCTGGGAGCACGGCACCGCGACCTTCATGATCCTCGGCGACGTCTGCACCCGCCGCTGCGGCTTCTGCAACGTGAAGACGGGGGTGCCGACCTGGAACGACCCGCTGGAGCCGCTGCGGGTCGCCAACCAGGTGAAGAAGATGGGGCTGCGGCACGCGGTCGTCACCTCGGTCGACCGCGACGACCTGCCCGACTACGGCGCCGGCGCCTTCGTCGGCGTGATCCGCTCGATCCGGATGATGGCGCCGGACTGCAAGGTGGAGATCCTCACCCCCGACTTCCGCGGCCAGGAGATGCCGCTCGCCAAGGTGATCCACGAGCGCCCCGACGTCTTCAACCACAACGTCGAGACGGTGCCGCGCCTCTACCCCAAGGCGCGCCGCGGCTCCCAGTTCCTGCGCTCGGCCCGCGTCCTGCGGCTGGCGAAGGAGATGGGCGGCGAGGAGGTCGTCACCAAGTCGGGGCTGATGGTCGGCCTCGGCGAGTCCTTCGAGGAGATGGTCGAGACCTTCGGCGTCCTGCGCGAGCACCGCGTCCAGGTGCTGACCGTCGGCCAGTACCTGCGCCCCACCGAGAACCACCTGCCGATCGACCGCTACTGGCACCCGGAGGAGTTCGCGGCGCTGGAGAAGGCCGCCTACGAGCTGGGATTCGAGTCGGTAGCCGCCGGGCCCCTGGTCCGCAGCAGCTACCACGCGGACCAGAACCTCCCCGAGCGCGCCCTGGCCGGTTAACAGTGGAGCCAGCCGGGATCGAACCGGCGACCTTTCGGATGCAAACCGAACGCTCTGCCAGCTGAGCTATGGCCCCGCGCCTGGAAGTCTAGGCGCGCCGGGCCTCAGCGGGTGACGGCGCGCTTGTAGCGGGCCGGCGGCGAGGTGGGCTAATCGTCGAAGTCGAAGTCCTTCGGCGGCTTCTGCTCGAACCAGAGCTGGTCGTCCTCGGGGGCGTCCTCAAGGAAGTCCGGGGTGTCCTCGAGCACGTCCTCCTCGCGATCGGGGTTGGAGGCGCCTCCTGGCTCCGAGCCGGACTCGCCTTCGTCCTCATCCTCCACCGCAAGATCCTCGACGACCTCTTCCTCATCGGCTTCGTCGGACTCCTCGACCTCGACCTCGACCTCCGCCTCCGGCTCAGGATCCTCGACCGGCGCCTCCAGCGCCTGGTTGAGCTCGTCGGAGAGTCGCTGCTCGTCGAAGAAGTCGTCGTCCCCTTCGTCCTCGTCCTCCTCCGCTGCGCTCACTTCGATCTCCGCCTCGGCCTCCGCCTCCTCCAAGCCGGCAAGCGGATCGACCGGAGCCAGTCGCGGCTCGACGATCTCCTCCTCGATCAGCTCCTCGTCGGAGGGGGCAGAGGAATCCGAAGCCGCGATCTCCTCCTCGATGTCGAACATCTCGGTCGGCTGCTCGGCGATCTCGTGCCGCTCTTCGGTCGAGTGCCCGTCGGCCGGCTCGGGCACGATCTCGTGCTCCATCGCCGGATGCTCCTCCTCCGCGGACTCGACCTCTGCCGGCGGCGGAGCCTCCTGGAGATCGGCGATCCCGGGGGACGCACGGCGCGACTGCGCCTCGGCCTCCGCCGGAGCCTGCTCCTCAGCCGTCTCCGGAGCCGCCATGAACTCGGTCGGCGCCTCGGCGAAGGGGTCTGGCGGGGCCTCGCCGCCACCGGGCCGCTCAGGCGGCCCGAACGCCTCGTCCTCGAGCTGTTTCAGCTCGGAGTCAGCGGCGCCGTGCTGGCGCTTCAGCTCCAGATGCTCCCGAATGGCGTCGTCGAGAATTCCCATGGACAAAATCCTTCGCGGGAACCTAAAGCCTATGCGGTTATCCTTGCGGGTGCGAGGGCATTGGGACGATCCTCCCACCCGCGCACGCGGGGCTATAGCTCAGCTGGAAGAGCGATTCAGGCACTCCTGAAGACGAGTGCCTGATCGGGCGCCGGATGTTCCGCAGGCCCGCTAGGGCGATCCTCCCGAGCGCTCTACTCCGGCACGGCTACGGCGACCACCTCGAGCGCGTCGCAGCGAGGCGGCGACTCGCCCGAAGGCGCGGGCGGCATCGGCGTCGAACGGCAGGGGATCGAAATCGGCCTCGGCCTGCTGGAGGTACGCCTGGCGCGCAGCCCGCTCGCTCTCCTCGTCGGCGACGAGGGGGCCGGCCGCAAGCTCGGCGAGGGTAACGGCCGTGATCAGCGGTTCGGCGGGCAGCGCCGCCAGGCGCTCGAGCAGCTCGGCTGCATCGACCACGTGACCAGGCCCGGCTAGACGACTCCCGGAGGTGCGCACGTTCGGCTACCTTCCACTCTGCGGCGGGCGGTTCAGCCTTCGCGCAGCAGCTCGGTGAGGACGACGGCGTTGTTGTGCTCTTCGTCGCGCGCGGCGTAGAGAACAGTCACCGCGCCGCTTGCGGCGCGGTGACGCAGCTCACCAAGGCGCTCTGAATGGGCGGCGAGCTCGCCGCGGTAGCGGGAGCGAAACTCGGCAAAGCGCGCCGGGTCGTGGTCGAACCACTTGCGCAGCTCGTCGCTGGGCGCAAGCTCCTTGGCCCACTCGTCGAGCCTCGCGTTCTCCTTGGATACCCCTCGCGGCCAGACATGGTCGACCAGCACGCGGTAGCCGTCGCCCTCCTCGGGCGGATCGTAGATGCGCTTGGCGCGCACGTCGGCCATCTCGTCAGTGCTCCGGGTAGGTGATCACGCGGCCCCACAGGCTCTTGTGCCCCAAATGCCGCGGCGCAGGCACTCTAACTTAGCCGCGGCGCTCGTCCCGGGCCGTGCCGGCGATACGCGTCGAGGCCCATAGACGAACGAGCGGCCTGAACGGCTACAAAGGATTCGGGGGTTTCTGCGAGTGACCGGTGGTGCCTCGTGGCTACCATCCGCTCAATGACCTGCAGGGCTCAGGTCGCAACCACAGCGCCCTGGACGACGAAGGAGGAGCGGTGAACAGCTGGGACCTCAAGGGATTGGATCTCAAGCCGCGACTGCCGGAGATCCTCTCGACAAGTGACGCAGCGAGGGCGATCGTCCTCGACCTAGCCGAGGGTGAGAGCCTCGCCGACCACGAGGTCCATGAGCGGGCCTGGGTGGTCGTCCTCGACGGCGAGATCGAGGTCAGCGCAGCATCCGGGCTAAACGTCAAGGGCGGCGTCGGGCTGCTCGTCGAGTTCGCGCCGGCGGAGCGGCATGAGGTCCTCGCGATCAGCAAAGCCCGCCTGCTTCTCTTGCTGACGCCATGGCCAGGCGACGGCCATCCCGGGACGATGACGATCCGCGAGAAGCTCTACGCGCGTCGCCACGCGGCCAAGCGCTCCTAAGAATCCGAGCGAATCACCCGAGGAGGTCACGGCCTGGCGGAACGACGTGGCCTCTCCCGTTGGGCGATGATCTGCTCGCGCTCGGCCAGGCGGGTGGCGCGCCGTAGCTGAGCCTCACGTTCACGGCGCTGCTCCGTCGCGGACTCCGCGACGAAGGGGGGAACCGTCACGGGGCGGCCCTGCTCGTCGATGGCGACCATAGTCAGGTAGGCGGAGCTGGTGTGGCGTGCGTCACCCGTGAACGGGTTCTCGGCCTCGACGCGAACCCCGACCTCCATCGACGTGCGCCAGACCGCGTTTACGCTCGCGCGGAGGGTCACCACCTCGCCGACCTCGACAGGGTGCAGAAACGTGAGGCGATCGACCGCGGCCGTGACGACCTGCTGGCGCGCGTGCCTGATCGCGGCAAGGCCGGCCGCCTCGTCGCAGAGCCTCATGATCGTGCCACCGTGGACGTGACCGGCGCTGTTGGCGTCAGTCACGCTCATCCATCTGGTGAGAATCGTGTGCGCTTCGCTCACTGCGTCAGCTCCTCGCGCACCATCCGAGCCGCCTCGACCATATTCCGAAGCGCCGGCTCCGCCTCCTCGTAGCGACGCGTCTTCAGCCCGCAGTCGGGGTCGACCCACAGCCGCTCCGCCGGCAGGATCTCCAGCGCCCGGCGCAGGAGGCCCGCCATCTCCTCGACCGACGGAACGCGCGGCGAGTGGATGTCGTAGACGCCGGGGCCGATCTCCTGACGGTAGCCGGTCCGGCGCCAGTCCTCGAGCAGCTCCATTCGCGAGCGCGCCGCCTCGATCAGCAGCACGTCGGCGTCCATCGCCTGGATCTGATCCATGATGTCGCCGAAGTCCGAGTAGCACATGTGGGTCTGCACCTGCGTCTCGTCGCGCGCGCCGCCGGTGGCGATGCCAAACGCGCCCACGGCCCAGCGCAGGTACTCATCGCGGTCCTCCCTCCGAAGCGGCAGGCCCTCGCGGATCGCCGGCTCGTCGACCTGGATCACCTTGATCCCGGCATCCTGGAGATCGGCGAGCTCCTCGCGGACGGCAAGCGCCAGCTGCGCTCCAGTCTGCTCGCGGGGCTGGTCGTCGCGCACGAACGACCATTGCAGCATCGTCACCGGGCCGGTGAGCATGCCCTTGATCGGCCTGTCGGTAAGCGATTGGGCGAAGAGCGTCCAGGCGACGGTCATCGGGTGCAGCCGGCGTACGTCGCCGAAGATGATCGGCGGCCGCACGCAGCGTGAGCCGTAGGACTGCACCCAGCCGCTCTCGGTGAAAGCGAACCCCTCGAGCTGCTCGGCGAAGTACTGGACCATGTCGTTGCGCTCGGGCTCGCCGTGGACGAGGACGTCGAGGCCGAGTCGCTCCTGCAGGCGGACGATCCGCTCGATCTCGTCGCGCATCCGCCGCTCGTACTCGGCCCCATCGATCTCCTCCCGGCGCAGCGCCGCCCGCGTCTCTCGCAGCTCCGCGGTCTGCGGAAAGGAGCCGATTGTCGTCGTCGGCAGAGGGGGAAGCGCGAGCAGCTCACGCTGCCTGGCACTGCGAACCTCGTACGGATTCGCACGGCGAGCATCGGCGGCGGTCAGCCGGGCCACGCGCTCACGCACGGCCTCGTTGCGGGTTCGCGGGGAAGCGCGACGGGCCGCCAGAGTGCGGCGATTGACCTCGAGCTCGGCCGCGATCGCCTCGGAGCCCTGGTCGAGGCCCCGCCTCAGCGTGGCGACCTCGAAGACCTTCTGGCGCGCGAAGGCCATCCACGACCGCAGCTCCGCGTCCAGGGCCGTCTCGGCATCGAGATCGAAGGGCACGTGAAGCAGCGAGCTCGACGTCGAGACCACCAGTTCCCCACACAACCCGCCGAGCTCCTCGAGCAGGCGGAGCGAGGCATCGAGGTCGTTGACCCATATGTTGCGCCCGTCGACGACGCCGGCGAACAGCACCTTCCCGGGAAGGCCCCCCGCGGCGCGCAGCAGCGCGAGGTTGCGCGGCCCGGAGGCGAAGTCGAGTCCGACGCCCTCGAGCGGCATGCCGGCCAGCACCGGCAGCGCCTCGCCGGCGTGATCGAAATAGGTCGAGACGCAGAGCTTGGGCCTACCCTCGAGATCCGCGAGCCGGTCGTAGGCTCGCGCCAGCGCCGCCAGCTCGGGATCGGTGCGGTCCTGCACGAAGCAGGGCTCGTCCAGCTGCACCCACCCGGCGCCCAGCTCGCCAAGACGTGTCAGCACCTCGGCGTAGACGTCGAGCAACGGCTCGAGCAGATCGAGCCGCTCGAAGCGCTCGGAGACACCGTCGCCGCGCTTGCCCAGCAGCAGAAAGCTGACCGGCCCGAGCAGCACCGGCTTGGTGACCAGGCCAAGCTCGCGCGCCTCGAGGAAGTGATCGAGCGGCTTGGAGTCCGAGAGAGCGAATTCGCTGTCGGGACCGAACTCCGGAACGATGTAGTGGTAGTTGGTGTCGAACCACTTGGTCATCTCCATCGCGGTCGCGTTGCCGCCGCGAGCCATCGCGAAGTAGAGATCGAGGCCGGCCGGTCCGGGATCCTGGCGGTGGCGGGAGGGAACGGCGCCGACCATGGCGGCGGTGTCGAGCACATGGTCGTAGAGCGTGAAGTCGTTGGAGGGGATCAGGTCGATGCCGGCCTCCCGCAGAAGGCTCCAGTTTGCCCGGCGCAGCGATCGGGCGGTGTCGGACAGCTCCTCGGCCGAGCGCTTCCCTGCCCAGTAGGCCTCGAGCGCGAGCTTCAGCTCGCGCCGAGGCCCGATTCGTGGGAGTCCGTGGATGCTCGAGCGAACCATCAGGCCGAGGGCAGGATGCCTGCGTCGCCGGGCGTCCCGGTCAACTCCGCGCCGAGCGGCAACGGAGCGCGCCGGTCGGTCAGCCAGCGATCGACCGCGCGGGCGCAACGCCGCCCCTCGGCTATCGCCCAGACGATCAGCGACTGGCCGCGGCGGGCGTCTCCCGCGGCGAACACCCCTTCCTGAGAGGTGGCGTAGGTCCCGGCCTTCACGTTGCCGCGGCTGTCCAGCTCGACGCCGAGCTGCTCGATCAGGCCCTCGTGCTGCGGATGTGAGAATCCGATCGCGACGAGCACAAGGTCGGCCGGGAGGCTGAACTCGGTTCCGGGAACCGGCTCGGCGTCGCTCGTCGAGGTGCCGCGCACCTCGCAGGCGTGGACCCGCGCGACGCGGCCGTCCTCGCCCTCGAGCCGAATGGCCTGGGTGCCCCAGCGGCGCTCGCCGCTCTCGTCGAGCGCATACGTGCTCGGGGTGCGTTTGGCCGAGAGCGGCCACGGGATGTGCTCGTAGCGGCCCGAGGGCGGGATCTCCTGGTAGGTGTCGAGGATCGTGACGCCGAGGGCGCCCTCGCGACGGGCGTTCGAGAGGCAGTCCATCCCGGTGTCGCCGCCGCCGATCACCACCAGGCGCTTGCCGGCCGCCGTGATCTCCTGCTCCGGCTCGGGGGCGCTCCGCTCCGGCTCCGTACCGGCGGCTCGCGCGACGGCCCGGTTGCGCCCGTAGAGGTAGTCCATCGCCGCGTGCACGCCGGCCAGATCGCTGCCGGGGATGGTCAGCCTGCGCTCGACACGCGACCCCGTGGCGATCACGACCGCGTCGAAATCCTCGCGCAGCTCGGCCACGCCGAGGTCGCGGCCGACCTCGACGTTGCAGGTGAAGACGACCCCCTCCTCTTCGAGCACGCTGGCGCGGCGGTCGATCACCCGCTTCTCGAGCTTCGAGTCCGGCACCCCGAAGCGCATCAGCCCGCCGACGCCCTCGTCGCGCTCGAAGACCGTGACGCGATGGCCGCGCTTGTTGAGCTCGGCGGCGGCCGCCATCCCGGCCGGCCCCGAGCCGACCACGGCGACGCTGCGGCCGGTTCGCATCGGCGGCGGCTGCGGCCTCACCCACCCTTCGCGGAAGGCGTGCTCGACGATCCCCAGCTCGAGCTGCTGGATCGTCACCGGGTCGTCGTTGATGTCGAGGACGCAGGCCGACTCGCAGGGGGCCGGGCAGATGCGCCCGGTGAACTCAGGGAAGTTGTTGGTGGCGTGGAGCTGGTCGATCGCCTCCTGCCAGCGCCCGCGGTAGACCTGGTCGTTCCAGTCGGGGATGAGGTTGCCGAGCGGGCAGCCGAGGTGGCAGAAGGGCACCCCGCAGTCCATGCAGCGGGCGCCCTGGCGCTGCAGCTCGGCGTCGGGCTGGGTCTCGAAGTAGTGCGCGTGGTCGCGAACCCGCTCGCTCGGGTCGCGCTTGTCGAAGCCGACCCGGTGGATGTGCAGGAAGCCGCCGATCTCACCCATGGATCCCCTCCTCGGCCGGCTGCGACGCCGTCGACTCGCCCTCCGGCGATACCAGCTCCGCCTGCTGGGCGACCTCCTCGAGGGCGCGCTTGTAGTCGCTCGGCATGACCTTGACGAAGCGTGGCAGGAAGTCGTCCCATCTGGCGAGCAGGCGCTCGGCGAGCCGCGACCCGGTGCGCGCCGCATGCTCGGCAATCAGCTCATGCAGCTCTTCGGCGTCGTCCCCCTCCACCTCCTCCAGCCCGACCAGCTCCAGGTTGCAGCGCGCCGCGAAGTCGCCCCGCTCGTCGAGGACGTAGGCGACGCCGCCGCTCATGCCAGCGGCGAAGTTGCGCCCGGTCGGCCCCAGCACGACGACGCGGCCGCCGGTCATGTACTCGCAGCCGTGGTCGCCGACGCCCTCGACGACGGCCAGCGCGCCGGAGTTGCGCACCGCGAAGCGCTCACCCGCGAGGCCGCGGAAGAACGCACGCCCGCTGGTGGCGCCGTAGAGCACCGTGTTGCCGACGATCACGTTGCGCTCCGCGACATAGGAGGCCGCCTCCGGCGGGCGAATCGCGATCACGCCGCCGGAGAGCCCCTTGCCGGAGTAGTCGTTGGCGTCCCCTTCCAGGCTGAGCAAGACGCCCGGCGCGAGCCAGGCCCCGAACGACTGGCCGGCCGAGCCTGTGAAGGCGATCTCGATCGTCCCCTCCGGCAGCCCGGCCGCCCCGTGGCGCTTGACGATCTCGCTCGACAGCAGCCCGCCGACGGCGCGGTCGGCGTTGCGGATCGGGTACCGAAGGCGGACGCTGCGGCCGTGGTCGAGCGCCGGCCGCGCCGCCTCGATCAGCTCCCAGCCGATCGCGCCGTCGAGCCCCGGCTCGGGGGCGTGCAGGCGCCGGCGCGGGGTTCCGTCGGGCAGCGCCGGAGCGGCGAGGAGGGACGAGAGATCCACGCGTCGCGCCTTCCAGTGGTCGACCGCCGCGGCGGTCTCCAGCAGGTCGCTGCGCCCGATCAGCTCCTCGAACCGCGCCACGCCGAGCGAGGCCATGATCTGGCGCGCCTCCTCGGCCACGAAGAAGAAGAACTCGACGACGTGCTCGGGCGTGCCCTGGAAGCGCCGCCGCAGCTCGGGATTCTGGGTGGCGATGCCGACCGGGCAGGTGTTGAGGTGGCAGACCCGCATCATGATGCAGCCCATCGCGATCAGCGGGGCGGTCGCGAAGCCGAACTCGTCGGCGCCCAGCAGCGCCCCGACCACCACGTCACGCCCCGTCTTCAGCTGCCCGTCGACCTGCACGGCGATCCGCGAGCGCAGGTCGTTGCGCAGCAGCGTCTGCTGGGTCTCGGCCAGTCCGATCTCCCAGGGCACGCCGACGTGCTGGATCGAGGACTGCGGCGAGGCGCCGGTGCCGCCGTCGTGGCCGGCGATCGTGACGTGGTCCGCGTTGGCCTTGGCGACGCCCGCGGCGACCGTGCCGACGCCCACCTCGGAGACCAGCTTCACGGACACGCTGGCGCTCGGGTTGGCGCAGCGCAGGTCGTAGATCAGCTGCTTGAGGTCCTCGATCGAGTAGATGTCGTGATGCGGGGGAGGCGAGATCAGCCCGACGCCGGGCGTCGAGTAGCGCAGCCTGGCGATCTCGCTCGACACCTTCTGGCCGGGCAGCTGGCCGCCCTCCCCGGGCTTTGCCCCCTGCGCGATCTTGATCTGCAGCTGGTCGGCGTTGACCAGGTAGTCGATCGTCACCCCGAAGCGCCCCGAGGCGACCTGCTTGATCGCCGAGCGGCGCTCGTCGTGGTAGCGGCGCGGGTCCTCGCCCCCCTCGCCGGTGTTCGACTTGGCGCCGATGCTGTTCATCGCGATCGCCAGCGCCTCGTGGGACTCCGGAGAGATCGAGCCGAGGCTCATCGCCCCGCTCGAGAAGCGCTTGACGATCTCCGCCTCGGGCTCGACCTCCTCGAGCGGGATTGGCTCGCGATCCGGGCGGAAGCGCAGCAGTCCGCGCAGGGCGCACTGGCGCGTGGCCTCCTCGTTGACGAGCCGCGCGTACTCGGCGTAGGCCTCGGGCCGACCGCCGTCGGAGCTTCCGTTGGAGTGCCCCTCGGGGAGCCCGACGGCCTGCTGGAGCTTGGCGACGGTCGCCGGGTTCCAGATGTGGCGCTCGCCCTGCCGCCGCCATTGGTAGACGCCGCCCACCGGCAGCAGGCCCAGCTCCGGCGGCGCGCCGTAGCCGCGCGCGAGGCGCTCGAGCGCCTCGCGCGCGGCTACGGCGCGCCGCCGGAGCTGGGCCTGCTGCCGGTG
>CAAGKR010293907.1_pt1 | contig 15651 bp, 14 predicted proteins | sample 2556971 | NCBI WGS metagenome assembly CAAGKR01 (sample SAMEA5207829, study PRJEB30636) | soil metagenome | biome: forest; feature: boreal; material: soil | place: USA | collected 2011-09 | depth 1 m | reverse complement strand
GAGGGAGCGTCCAAGCCGTTCGGCCGAGACCTTCATGCCCTGTGCCTGCAGGTCTATTCCGACGTGGACTTATGACGCTGTGTATAGTTCGTGTGGTCGGACAAATACCCTATGATCGTCGGGTCGCCGATGTAGATGCGCGCGTCGGGTACCCGAGTCCTGAGCAGCCCGTGACTGTCCTGACCGAAATAATCCGACGCGTATTTCGCCATCGCAGGGAGCGCAACCGTGAAATCATTGCCCTGTTCACGGACGCTGAAGCGCGACTCCCAGAGCAGCTTGTGCTGCTTGTGTTTCCACATCAGCTGGAAATCATAGGCCATGAGGACCACAAAATAGCGGCTGTACCCCACTTCATTGAGCAAGTCGCTCCTTTCGCGCCTCGCCTTGGAGCCCTGCTGGTTGAGCTCATCCATGTAGCCCAAAATCGAGGCGTTCCGGGTGTCGGTCATGGCCTCCAGCGTGCCGGCCGCACCAAACACACCCGTGGCGAGTCCCCAGGCACTTGAGGAAGAATCCAAATTGTATGACTGGAAGCCATTGCCCCGCATCCTGCGCCCACCTGCCGACGCCGAGGCCCGGAGGGCGCTGAAGTCCATCGCTCCATTGGTTGCTCCCCAGTAAACCATGATCAGCAGCTTTGTGCCGTTGGGATCCCTGCTCGTGACGAAATTCTTCGCCGCGAGCGAGTCCGCGATCGTGTGGGCGACGTCGGTAAAGGTGAGATTATCGATCGTGTCGTCGTGAATGGCGGCGCCGTAATAACCGCCGTTTCCAAACGCGTAGCTTTCGTTTTCAAATGAACCGCTTGGAAGCGTCGCGCGGCTGTAGTCGTCGCTCACCCTCGAATACACAGCGGTGATTCCCTCCGAGGCGCCTGCGGTCGGCACACCTGCCAAAAGGATTGCGATGCATCCAGTGGACCAGGCGCTCAATCTTAGCAAATGTGGGGCATTCATTGGTTTAAATTATATGCTCTTTATTGCTTACGTCATACCAAGTCTGCCAGTTGCGAGCCATTGTATTGATGGAAGCTGGATTAGGGGATTTTGAATCATCCCGGCCGACACTCGCAAATTCACATTTGGGTGAAGGCCGCAATTTCGGCAGGCATTTGCGGGGTTGATTGGGCCCTGACACCAAATCCCGTCAAAGGAGCCGGTTGCGGCCGGGCGTTTGGATGATGGACCTGGCCTTCGGATACGCCTACAAGCTTCCCCCGGGGAGTTTTGTGCACTCCGTGAAGATTAAGTTCCAGTTGGACAATGTACTCAACCGGAAGGTCCTTGTCCTGAACTCGGTAGGGCCACCCCGCGAGCAATGCCTACAACGTGCTTCCCACGACGAACTACTTCCTGGCGATCTCAACCGATTTCTAAATCTTCTGCGCGGCCTGCAGCGCCTTTATCATTTCAGCTCGAGTGCGCTCGTAGTTGGATTTGATAAGGTCAAATTGCTCCGCGTCCGCTGACTTGAGGGCCTTCACAAGTGTGTCGCACTCAGAAAGCTTGGCCTTTGCCTCACCCAACAACTGCTGGTTTTCAGGGCGACTGGCAGCGGTGATTTGCTGGCGATAGACATCGAGCTCCTTCGTCGCACCCTCGATGTACTGCGAAACCGCCTGCTGGCGGGGAGCATCACCGTCAGTCGTCTCAGCGCTGACGGCGACCGGTGCAAGGGGCAGGACGGCAATAAGGAACCCGAGGCCAATCGATTTAAAGCGCGGCAGGAAATGAGAAATTTGTTGATTCATTCTCTCTCGGAAAGCCGAAGCCGAAAAAGGTTCCGATATCCGCATTCGATACCCAGAAGCGTCGCTTGACTTCGGTGATTATGTGGCCCCATGTGGCCACATGAAAGTAAAACGCAGAGTTCGTTCGACGTACCCTGAGGCGATGGCGGAAGAATCATCCATTAAGGAGGCTGCGGCGTCCTATGGAGTGGAATGCGACGTGGTCAGCGTGCGTGAAGCGAAAGACCGCTTGTCGAGTCTCCTGGATCGGGCTGCCCGGGGAGAACAGATTGTCATCACCAGCGACGGGCGGCCCAAAGCGATGATCGTGCGCTATCGGCCCATGGTCCATGGAGCGAAGTGGACGTCGCAAAAGGAGCTTCGCAAGAAAACCTCAATCTCCGAGGATTCAACGCCGATCATTCGGGCCATGAGAGATAGCAGCTACTGAGGCCATGTATATCGACACTTCGGCGGTCGTTAAGCTCTACTTAAAGGAACCCGATTCCGACGACTGCGAGGCAACAGTGGCAGGAACGACACTCGTCTCATCCATGTTGCTCCATTGCGAGTTCCGTTCCGCGCTCATGGCCAAGGAATCGCGGGGAATGATTTCTCGGGAGCTCAGGGTTGAGATTTGGAGGGAATTCGAAAGCGCCATTGAAGACCGCAGGATTCGCTTGATTTCCATGAGCGATTTGCTTGTCCGGGAGGCCGGCGACCTGTTGAGCCACCTGCATCCTAACTTATCCATACGCACGCTCGACGCCCTTCACCTGGCGACCTACCTGAGCGTCGAATCAGGCCCTCTTTTCACTAAAGACCTAAGGATGCTCCAAGCGGCGAAAAAACTTGGGCTGCCCCTTGCCGGCTAGATCATTCTGGCACGGCTCCATGGGTCCGAGATACCTAGCCATTTCTCAGCGGATCTCCATGATGGGTAACTGGACTTCTGCCGTCCAAATTTCGCATTCGATGGCCGCTATCGGACGAAATTTCGGGATTTGGTTACGAAGAGTTGCCTATGCTTTGGCCAAGGCTAAAAAATCGCAACACGGTGCCATATGGAAAGCTGCCTTGTTGTTTTAGAGTTGCGGGGACAGCAACTAATTCAACGGAGCGCTCCAGCTAACCACCTCGGCAATGGAGCAACCTGGTCCACCCGCAATCCGTCCTTTACCTGAAGCACGTAGCGGAACGGATCTTCGGCGTTCGAGTTGTCGAACACCCGAACGAGTGGCACAAAGTCCAGGGCCGCTCTCAGGTTGATGAGGGACTGGGCATACCGCCTTGGCAATCGCTCGGAAGGTACGTCGTGGCCGCCGGATTCAGCCCGCTGGACTACCCGAGCCTCTGACAATTCCGAACTATCGAGCCCGATATAGATCAAGGTTATGTGGTAACCCTTGGCGATGGCATCGCTCATGAACCGCAGCTTAGCCCCGACAGGATCGGAAAAGACAGTCTCCGTAATGAAGGACTCCCCGGAATCAAGCAGTTCCGTGCGGACCGCGTCGGCCGTGCGCGCCGATTCACCGACCGGCAAGCCAAGCTTGGCCGCGATGTCGTCGGCGTTTAGGTACATGAGGCCTGATTTCTTCAAATAGGCCCTATAGTACGTAGATTTACCGGCACCATTCGGGCCGGCCAAGACCACCAATCGCGGGGCGCTCACCTAGCCACGGCGCCGGCGAATGGCATGAACCGGCGGTTCACAAAACGTCCTCGGCGTTGTGTGCCGTCGGCGGCCCGCTCGATGAGAACACCGGCTTTCCGCGGGTCTGAACTATAGGTTGGCCCCTTGTGGCGCCGAATTTCCGCGAGCGCTCGTTCCTTTCCTTCCGGACTCGTTGAAAGGTTCAGAAGCTCATCCAGCTTGTTCACCTTGGCCGCCTGCTTTAAGGCAACCACCCCGGTGTGGCTCATTACACTCTCCATCACCCGCCCAAGCTTGGCCCAAAACTCGATCTGCGCGGTCGGCGTGCGCTCCATGACCCCGCCGGTCTCCCGCGCGCGGTTGACGAGCTCTGAGTCGATTCTGAGGGGGATAGTGCTCATGACTCAAGCAATGTAGCACATTGCTACGATGTCAAGTTGTCAAAGCAAGATCCCACGGCTACAAGGAGTTAAACCGCAACAACCGGTGCGCGATGGCCGGCCCTGGTCGGCGCGACAATTGGCCGGCGAATCAGAGGGATTGTATCCGCCATCTGGATATTGATTTCGTATTTTATTCCCTGGTAATCTTTTTAGGTAATATTCCTACTGACACGCCTCGCACGTTCCGCCGTCGCGCATAGCCTCGATTGAGCAGGCGTTCTTCTCCTCCGCAGTGTACTCTTTGGCAGCCTTTGTCTCTTCGGCAAACGGCGCCGCTGATAGCAGCGTCGCCGCATCACGCGTGGCTGTCTCGGCCTTTGTCTCCCCGGCTGCCCCGCGCATCTCCTTCTTAACCTGCACAGTCGCCTTCTCGATGTTGGAGGCGCCAAGACCCCGGAGATAGTACGTGGTTTTCAGGCCTGCGTGCCACGCGTGGCGGTACATATGGGAGAGCGTCTTCAGGTCCGGAGTCTTGATCCAGAGATTAACGGACTGCGACTGGTCGATCCATTTTTGACGGCGCGCCGCCGCATCGACGACCCACTTAGGGTCGATGTCGAAAGCAGTTAGGTATTTCTGCTTTAGGTCGGCTGGGACGCGGTCGATGTCCTTCAGCTCGCCGTCGAAATACTTCAGGTTGTCCATCATGTCCTGATCCCAAAGCCCGCGGGCCTTGAGGTCCTTCACAAGGAATGGGTTCAGAACAATGAATTCCCCCGAGAGGTTCGATTTCACGAACAGGTTCTTGTAAGTCGGCTCGATGCAGGGGGAAGTGTTCGTGATGTTCGAAATCGTCGCCGTCGGCGCAATCGCGAGGACATTGCTGTTGCGCATGCCCTGAACACCGATCTTTGCTCGCAAGGGCGCCCAGTCCATCCGGGACCCCCGTGAGACTTGAATTGGTAGCCCGCGTTCCTTTTCAAGGAGATCCACGGTGTCCGGAGGCAGGAGGCCGCGGTCCCATTTGGAGCCCTTGTACGAGGAATACGTGCCCCGCTCGGCCGCGAGGTCCGAACTCGCCTCATAGGCATAGTAGGCGATCGCTTCCATCGCCTCATCGTTGAATTCCACGGCCTCTGTCGAGGCAAACGCTACTCCCTTCATGTAGAGAGAGTTTGCGAGCCCCATTACACCCAGGCCGATCGGACGGTGGCGCATGTTTGAGCGCTGGGCCGCCTCAGTCGGGTAAAAATTGATATCAATAACGTTATCAAGCGCTCTGACAGCCATTCGAATCGTCTCGCGGAGCTTCCGGTGGTCAAGCGAGCCGTCCGCCTTCAGGTGGGTCTCAAGAATCACTGAACCAAGATTGCACACGGCAGTCTCATCCTTGGATGTGTTTAAGGTGATCTCGGTGCAAAGATTCGACGAGTGCACAACGCCGATGTGGTCCTGCGGTGAACGGACATTGCACGGATCCTTGAAAGTGATCCATGGATGCCCTGTCTCGAAGATCATCGAGAGCATTTTTTTCCAGAGGTCCAGGGCGTCGATCTTGTGCCCATGGACCTTACCCTCTTCCGACAATTTCTCGTAGTTGAGGTAGAGCTCCTCGAATTTGCGTCCAAACGTATCGTGAAGATCGGGTACCTCGTTTGCGCGGAACAGAGTCCACGTCCCGCGCGCTTCCATCCGCTTCATGAACAAGTCGGGAATCCAGTTCGCCGTGTTCATGTCGTGGGTGCGGCGCCTGTCGTCGCCCGTATTCTTCCTCAGCTCGAGGAATTCGAAGATGTCATTGTGCCAACTCTCGAGGTAGGCGCAGCCGGACCCCTTTCGCTTGCCACCGTTGTGGACCAACGCCGCGTTGGTCATGTAGGTCTCATCGCCGTCCACCTTAAGGTCGAATACGAATGGAACCGGCTCCATACTGGAGACTTCGCGCACCCGTGAATAGACGCAGCCGTCGTGGGTGATCCAGTTCCTCTTCGTGAGCGGCGTGCAACCCACCAGTGCCGCAATTTCCATCACTGCAGGTATACGGAGGTGTTGAGCCTCATCCCCCTTGCGAAATTGTCCCTCAGTAGGAATTCCAAGGCGCAGGAGTTGGTACCGGAGCCCCTCGACGAGCGCCTGCGACCCGCTTGTATAGCTTATCTCCTTGCCCCTGGAAGCCGCACCCTCGGTTTCAAGAAGGCCCTGGATAAGGGCCCGGGTGTGACCATGCTGAAGATGCGAGAAACGACGCGAAATGCGCTTACTCCCATTCTTGTCATAGATATCGTCGTGGCTGTAAGGCATCGTTGAAGCGCCCGCGCCTGCGATTCGCCCCGTGGAGCCGTCCCTTACGACACTAACGTCGCAGGCCCAATGCACCTGCAGGTTCTCACCGCGGCCGGTCTCCCATGAGTGAATTCCCCTATCAGCAAGGTATTTCCGGACAAACTGGATATGTTCGTCGGATTTCGAATTCCCAGAAACGCACCACTGGCGACCCTCTTTTGAGAGTTGGCCATCACCCAAGAATATGCCGTACATGCGCGCATCATCTTCGGAAAGTCCCTCGACCGGGATCACCTGCGTGGGAATCGTCTGAGCAACAAGGTCGCCAGGCCTGAGCTCGCCCGCGTCGATCCATCGCGCTTTCACCTTGTCTTTCGCCAGCCATTGCATGGTCCGCTCACAGGCCTGCTCCATCGGCACGCCTGTAATCGCATAGAATGGATGCCCCGTGGTGACCCGAATGGGCGTAATGGAATGCTTTATCTTAATTGCCACCATTGGACCGTGCTGGTCATACGCGAATTTTTCGGTCACCTCGCGATAGGTGCCACTGTGGCCCAACACCAAGTCCCCTTTTGCCACGTCGCCAATGGATTTCGGACCATCCGCCGTGTAAACGACAGTTTCCGGCGCAAAACACTGGTTAACCGCAACGAGCTGGTCGTTGTGGAGCTTCAGGAACGGGATTACGCCCTGCGATTCTCCGTTTGTGCCGCCGATGTAGGCTCCGGTCCCACGCACTGCCGTCCACGAACCGCCCAGTCCGCCGGCCCATTTTGAGAGGTATGCATTCTCCGCAATGCCCCTTTGGAAAATTCCCTCAATCGAGTCATCAACGTAGTATAGAAAACAGCTCGACAGCTGAGAATGCATCGTTCCGCTGTTGAAAAGCGTTGGTGTCGACGAACAAAACCGACGGGTCTTATATAGGTCATACAATCCAATAATCTTGGATTCGCGGTCTCCCTTTTCGTCGAGGAAAAGTCCCATCGCGACACGCATCCAAAAGAACTGAGGGGTTTCTTTGCGCTTTGAGGGCTTCGACACTTTGTCGACAATCAGATAGCGATCATAGAGCGTCTGGACACCCAAGAAATCGAACTCCAAGTCCGAAGATGGATCGAGCGCACCTGCCAACCTCGCAAGATCGTAATCCAAAAGGCGCGGATTAAGCCGCTTGATGGCCGCGCCGTGCTCAACATATTTCTTAAATATCTTCTGGTGGCATTCCTTCAGCTTCGCGATGCCATCGCGGAGGATATCCCAACCTAGCGCCTCTTCGTAAATGTAGGTGAGCTGTATGCGGCCCGCGAACTTTGCGAAGTCGGCATCCTTTTCTATTAGCGTCTTCGAATTGAGGATGATCGTTGAATCCAGGTCCTTCTGGGAGATCTGGTCATAGATCGCCCTCCTGAGCTCAAATTCGATCTCGTCGCTGGTCATGCACAAATCGAGCCCCGTCATCGCGAACTCGATCCTCTTCCGCAGATCTGCCCCCTCCCACAGCACTGTTTCCCCATTCGCCTTTTTGACGACAACCAAGGTTTCCTGCGCACCCAGGTCTTTTGCGGGAATGACCTCTACCGTCTCTGTGGCCCCGTTCTCCCGCGCGACGGCACGCTCGGCCCGAAACAGGATATAGGCCTCGGCCACCTTGAAATGGCCCGCCTTCATCAGCTCCTCCTGGACGATGTCCTGGACCTCCTCGATTCGAACGAAGGCCTGGTTGGAGGCGATGATTCGCTCCGAGACCGATTTGGAGATTGCGACGGCCGGGGCCGAATCACGCGCCAGGGACAAAAATGTCTTCCTCACAGCAATCTCCACCTTGTGGTCATTCCACGGAACAATCTGGCCATTCCGACGAATGACGCGGACCGAACTTTGCGCGGCCGATTCACGGCTGACCGACAGCTTGCGCGAGCGGTTGAGAAGGAGGCTCTTCGCGACCATGTAGGCGTTGTTGTCGACCAGTGTCTTCTCGATCAGCTCATAGAGGGCGTTCAGCGTGAGCCGAATCGGGTTCTGCTTGCGCGCCATCTCAACAAGGTTTCCGGCCAATTCCCGGCAGATCTGTGCGACCCACGCCCGGTTCTTCTCGGTGAATATTTCCTTCTCGCCCTGCGAAATGCAGACATTCGTGAAGGCCTTGCCGAGCGTGTCGGCCACCTCGGTCATGTCGAAGCGCTCCTCGCCGTGTGGGCACAGCAGAACGATCGGCGGCAGGGGAATCTCGGAGGGTGCGATCACGTCACGCCAGGCGTACATGGGCTTCTGGTCGAGCGGCGCGTGGACCGTGGCCTTAAGGGCAAGATCGTGGGCCAGAGGATTGTTGTTCATTGTCTAGGTTCCTAAGTATAACAGAGTTGCAATAGTGAAAAAATGGGCGGAGCGATGGCGGGCCCGGGCGCCAGCGGCGGCGGAACACAGGGCCTCAACGGCATTAAAGGGGACAGTCGGCGCTTAGGTGCTCAATTCGTACGGCTCTTTGCTTAGAGCTCGTCGTCCGAGGCGACAGTCAATGAAGAGGATTTCTGGTACTCCGTGACCCTGCCCTCGAAGAAGTTTTGTTCCTTCGCGATGTCCATCATCTCGGCGAGCCAGGGTAAGGGGTTCTTGATGCCGCCAGAAAGCGGCGCCAGGCCGCAGCCTTCTAGGCGGCGATCGGCGATGTAGTCTATATAGGTTTGGAAATCTTCGAGCCGGAGCCCGACCGCGTTGACGGGCAGGCAATCCTTGATGAACTCCTTCTCAAGGGCGACAGCCTCGCGCATCAGGTTGCGAAGCTCCTCCTTGTACTCGGGGGTCCAAATCTCGCGGTTTTCCTCAACCAGGTCCATGAACAGGTTGCGGAAGACCTCGATGTGGTTCGACTCGTCCCGAAGCGTGTAGCGGAACATCTGGCCAATGCCCGGGAACTTGTTCTGCCGGTAGAGCGAAAGGATCATCCCAAAGAGGCCGTAGAACTGGGTCCCCTCCATGCACTGCCCAAAAACAAAGATATTCGAGGCCAGGAGCTTCTTATTCTCAATCTTGGTCAGGTCGATGTCTCTGCGTAACTCGCGTGAAATCCGGGTTACAAACTCGTTCTTGCGGACAATTGTCGGCACGTCCTCGAACATCGCCTCGCATTCGTGCGGGTTGATGCCGAGCGAGGCGATCATGTAGAGGAGCGAGTCGGCGTGGATATTCTCCTCATGGGCATGGCGCCCGAGCACCAACTTGAGCTCCGGCGCCGTGACCAGCTCCCGGACGACGTGCTGGATATTGTCGCCGACAATTCCTTCCGCGGCCGAGAAATACCCGATGCCCATCCGGATGATCCAGCGCTCGACGTCCGAAACCGCCCTCGTATCGCGCCACTGCTCGATGTCCTTGCCCATCGGGACGTCCTCCGGCTCCCAGTGGTTGGCCTTCATCGTGCGATAAAGGTCATAGGCCCACTGGTATTTGAGGGGCAGGAGGTTGAATGTCATCGTCTGTCGGCCATTGATCACGCGCTTGGCTGCGAACGCGGCTTCCGCCTTGGCCTGGTCGAGGACGAACGTCTTGGTGCCTACCTGAAAGATTTTTTGCATGGCTGCTAGCGGGAAAACGAGGGACTGCGGGGTATAACGGAGCTTTTTCCGACGCGAAATGAGACTAGGCGAACTAAAGTTGCTGGAACTTATTTACGCGTTGTTGACCACAACAGGATGTGGTCATTGCCCCGAACGGCCACAACCTATTGAGCTTTGGTATTAAGCCGTCAACAGGTTTGTGCGTCCCAAATGTTAATTTTCTCATATAATTCGGCTTCCATCCTCAAATAGCCCCCAACAGCTCAAATTAGCCGAATCCGGGCCCCGGGGAGGGCCGTTTCCCAAACGTTTCAAAATAGGCTCCGGAACACGCCAAATAGCGTATCCTATTTATCACTACGCGACGGGGCCTTCGGGAGCTGGTGCCCGTGGATGACAATCGAATCCCGGCCGCCGCTATTGAGCCTGTCGAGCACGCCCGCCAATTTCCGCCGTTTGTCGTCAGCCTGCGAAAACATCTCAAGCTGCGCCGAGCCGCCGTCGACTCCCGACAGCTTGACGCTCACGAGCCGCAGGGGCCGCTTCTTGCTCCAAGCCGCGCGAAGCAGGGGTTCCACCAGTGGATAAAAGGGCGCCTCTATGTCACTCGCCGCCTCCAGGCTTTTCCCGTGCGACTCCTGCGTGAAGTCGGCATACCGCACCTTGACCGTGATTGTTCGCACCTTTGCGCCGTCCGCGCGCACAGCGGGAAGGAGCTCGTCGATCATCCCTTTCGCGACCTGCTCCACCGCAGCGAAATCACCGATGTCGGCCCCGAACGTCTCCTGCTTCGAATAGCTCTTGGCGTCGTCCCGGTCCGTCTCGACCGGGCTGTCGTCCTCTCCCCTGCCCTGCGCGAGCACCCGTCGCCAGTCGCGTCCGAGCGCTGCGGCAAGCTCCTCCTCGCTGCGCTCAAACAGGTCGCTCACAAGCCGAAGCCCGACCCGGGCGAGCGCGGCCTCGGTCTTCGCCCCGATTCCGGGCAGGCGGCTCAATGCCAGCGGCTTCATGAAGGCCGCCTCCTCTCCCGGGAGCACGACCACGAAGCCTTTCGGCTTCCGCAGCTTTGACGCTATCTGCGCGACAAGCTTGTTGGAGGCGATCCCCATGGAGACCGGTATCTTGAGCTCGTCCCATATCCGCTGCTGAAGGCCGCGCACCGCGCGCGCTATCGCATCGGGCCCGTCGAGGCGGCAAGGGCCGAGATCCAAGTAGCCTTCGTCGATCGAGTTTCGCTGAACGTCCGGCGTCAGGCTCTCGCACAGGTCAAACATCCGCTTCGAAACGTCGCCGTAGAGGCCGGACGTGTGGCGGATCATTATGAGCCCGGGACACACGCGAAGCGCTTGAGCCGTCGGCATTGGGGTGTAGACGCCGCAGGCCCGCGCCTCATAGCTGGCCGACGAGATTATCCCCCGCTCGGCGCCGCCCACCGCGCATTTCTTTCCCACCAGTGAAGGGTCGCGCGCCTGTTCGCATGAGACAAAGAACGCATCGGCGTCCAGGTGCACGATTGTGGAGAGCGAAGGCACTTGCGTGTCCTAGGGGCCCGAGCCCGCAGCTGTGAATTCTGCCTCGGCCTCCGCAAATCGCCCAAGCTTTCGAAGGACCGTACCCAGCTGGAAATGGACGTCGGCGTCCCTTGGGTTGATGCTAAGCGAGGCCCGGTATTCCGCGACGGCCTCGGTGGGACGGCCGGATTCGTACAAGGCCACGCCATAGTAGGCATGCGCCTCGGCATAATCCGGCCGCAGACGAATTGCCTCGGCGATCTGGGCAAGCGCCTCCTGCGGTCGGCCCTCCCCAACAAGGGCCAGCCCCAGGTTTGCATGGGCCTCGGGAGAATCTGGCTGAACCCTGAGCGTCTCCCCATGCTCGGTGACCGCTTCCGGAAGGCGTCCCAAATTTGCCAGGGCATTCGCGAGTCCGTAGTGCGCCGTGGAATCGTCGCGACCCTGGCTGAGCACCTTCCTGAAATGTGCCTCCGCCTCCCGGAATTGGCCGGCATCGTTCATCGCATTTCCCCAGTTGATTTCGGCCCCGGCAAATGAAGGCCTCGCCCGGAGGGCCCATGCGTAAGCGTCCGCCGCCGCGACCCAATGCTTGGTCTGCGCCAGGACATTCCCGTAGTTGTTGTAGGCCTCAGGGTAGGTGGAGGAGCCTGTGGTTCTTTCTTGTGGAAAAGACGTCGCCGACTTCGGCGTCAGTCAAGCATCGATGCCGGCAGATTTGAGAACGACGCCCAAATGTAACCGCCTAAAAAAGCGTAAAGCCTTCATCGTGCCATTTTCCCATTTCGCATCGGTATTCCTCCGCAAAATGCATGAATTTGAGTGCGGTCAAAATGCATGAGAATGCCGAATTAATAGCTAAGATAAACAATCGAAGTAGCTTACAAATACAGCACATTTTCTGGCACGAAGAAAGGTAAGGGTAGGCAGTATGAACACTGAAGCTGTACACGACGCCGACCTTGTTCGGCGCTTCAACTCAGGGGATGAATCGGCCTTTGGGGAAATCATGACCCGCCACAAGACGCGGATATTCGCCGCTGCGATGTCCCTTCTCCGAAACTATGCCGACGCAGAGGAGATTACCCAGGACACATTTGTGCGCGCGCACAGGGGACTCTCGAAGTTCCGCGGCGACTCATCGGTGGCCACATGGCTCCACAGGATCGCCGTGAACCTCGCCAGGAACCGGTACTGGTACTTCTTCCGCCGCCGCAGGCACGCGACGCTCTCGCTCGACGCCGCCCTGGGCGACGAGGGTGATTCGACCTTTTCGGACCTTCTGTCGACTCCCGACCCGGATCCGGCGCAGGAAAGCTCGCGCACCGAGTTTGTCGAGGCCGTCGAGTCCTGCATGGAAAAACTGGAACCCTCCCACCGCAAGATCCTGACAATGCGCAGCGTTCTCGACCAGTCATATGAGGAGATCGCTGCAGACCTCCGGATCAACGTTGGGACGGTGAAGAGCCGGATTGCCCGGGCCCGCGAGCGTCTTCGCAACAAATTGGCGGAAGACTGCCCTGAGTTTGCGAAGGATAGCGATCCTTCCCAATGGTTCGAGCCCGCACGGGGCGAGGGCCAGATGGCGGTCGGGGCCTTCTGAGCTACCGGCCTCTGAGCCCGAGAAATCGGGCAAGCTGCTTGATCGCGGGTGCCGCCCCGTGGCCCCGGCGCACTTTGCGGGAGACTACTCCCAGCTTTCTCGCCTCTCGGTCGACCTTCATGTCGACATGGCCCACGAGCTCGGTTCCCGAAAGCACCGGCAGCGCGTAATAGCCCCGCTTTCGCTTCGAGGCCGGCGTATAGGCCTCCCATGCATAGTCAAAGTTCCAAAGGTGGCGCGTGACTCGGCGGTCGTAGATGATCGGGTCGAGGGGCGCGAGCAGCAGCAGATCACCGCCTGACGCCGGGCCCGGCTCGAACAAGTGGAGGTCCTCAGTGAGGCAATAGAGCTTGGGGGATCCGCTGATCTCAACGGCATGAATGAGGTCCTCGACCAGGGAGAGCTCAGCCTTTGTGAGAAGGACGAGGCGGTGCTGGCGCAGGCGCATCAAGGCAAGCCAGCGTGCGTCCTCGGCCGGGCTCGATTCGGGCGCCGCGAATACCGCGGCCGGGAGCACCCTCTTGGGAAGGTCGTAGAGCCGACGGTTGCTCTGGCGCCCCGAGATGAGAATCTTCCCGTGGAAAAAGAGCTTTTGCAGCGTGGACTTGGCCAAGGTCGCGGCCCCCCACACCTTCTTACCCTTGCGGTTGTCGTCAAACGCCTCGGGACCGAGGCCGCCCTCGACCTCGAACCTCTCCATGATGCGGCCGGCGAACTCCTTCTCTCGGGGCGTGAGGCGGCCCATCCAGCGGCTTGGCTGCTTGGTCCTCGCCCGCATCGCGGCCTGCAGGTGCGGCCACGCATCGAGCGGGAATGCCACCAGATTGTCCGACGAGGGCATGTGGTGCTCGAAGGCGGTCCGTTTTTCCGCTGGAAGGCGCCCCTCGGCTCCTCCGTGAAGGTGCCGCATGAGGCCTTCCTCGGTGTAGCCGCGCACACGGTTGCGCAGGATGTGGTCATGCATCCGGCCGCAGATATTGATGGGGTCGATCTGGATGTAGCCGTGATGCGCAATCACCGTCCCGATGTCGGGAGCCATCGAATCCATAAGGTGCGCCCGCCTGAGGAAGCTGCGGGCCACCAGCGGGGTGACCTTTCGAGCCTGCTTCACGGGACGGCGTTGGGACGGGTTGGCTGGGAATGCGACGCGGGACCAGGCGCAGGGACGGTTGCCGGCGCAGCGCCCGGCGGGGTCGCGACCTGCGCGGGGTGCAGGCGGCGAATAGTGTCGGAGTAGTCCTGGATCCCCGCGAGGATCGCGGAGGCGATCGTGTCGCGGTAGGAAGGCGTCGCCAGGCGCTGCGCCTCGGCATCGCTCGAAAGGAAAGCCGACTCAACCAGCACGCCGGGACACTTGAGGCCACGCAGAACGCGGAGGTGCTCAAATTTTTCCCCGCGGTCGCCGGTTTTCAGCGCGTCGACGAGGCGCCGGTGCAGTCCGCCGGCAAGGACCGTGTTCCAGGCGTTGAAGCTGTTCACCGGCGCGGACGCGTCCTCCGCGTCGCTCTTTTTCCCTGGACTCCAGGAATCGGCCGAGCGCTGCGTCCTCGGCGGAAACAGCATTATCTCAACACCCCCGGTCTTTGTGTTGGGGTAAAGCGAATTGAAATGGATGCTGACCAGGAGGTCCGCGTTCGCCTTGTTCGCGATCTCGGAGCGAATCTCCTTGGGCACGTCGACGTCCGTCTCGCGCGTCATCACCACCGAATAGCCCGCCGCGGTGAGAAGCTTCTTGAGCCTTTCCGACACGTCGAGCGTGTACGTCTTCTCCATGGAGTGGTACGTTCTATTCTCGGCGCCGTCGTCCGGTCCGCCGTGCCCCGGGTCTATGGCGATCACATGGGGCTGGCGGGGCAGCGGCGCGCAAAGGTCGGGACGCAGGCGCGGGACGAGGCGGTAGTCGTAGTCGAGGCGGCTGATGTAGAACTTGCCGCCGTGCTCGAGCACGGGGTCCCCGAGGAAAACCCGCAGCCCTTTAAAGTCGGCGTCGCGGCTGTGGTCGCCCAGGCGCGCGACCGGCTGCGCGCCGTCCTTCAGCATCACGGTCGTCTGCGGAATTGACCGCTCTATTCGGAGACCGAGGCGGGCCGCGCCCTCGTCCAGGCTCACATAGTCTGTGCCGCTGATTCGAACCGCGGAAAGGTCCGCCTCCGCGCGCAAGCATGGGGCCGCCGCCGACAGGAGCAGGGCGAATGCCGCCAGGCGCATGGGCCGTGGCCGACTCAGGCTTCCGCGGCCTCGGGGCCGGGTTCATCCGCGCCGTCCTCGCCCTTCACGTGAAACTTTGCCTTGCGCTTGTTCGCGGGGAGCGGCGTCAGCATGACATGGATGTTTCGCCCGATGAGCTTTGGATCGGCGTCGGGGTGGCCCATCCCGGCGAGGTCGACCACGGCCTTCTTCATCACCTCGAACCCGAGCTCCGTGTGCGCCATCTCGCGGCCGCGAAACTTGAGGCGCAGCTTGACCTTGTTCCCGTGGTCTAGGAATTCCTCGGCGTGACGCAGCTTCGTGTTGAAGTCATTCGGCGCGATGCGCGCGGTGAACTCGATCTCCTTGATCTTGCTCGCCGTCGACTTCACGTGGGAGGTCTTCTTCGACTCCTCGTAGACGTACTTGCCGAAGTCCATTATGCGGCAGACCGGAGGCGTCGCGTTGGGCGCCACTTCCACCAAGTCGAAGCCGACCTCGAGCGCAAGGTTGACCGCCTTGGGCGTGTCCAGTATGCCGAGCTGCTTTCCCTCCGGCGAGATCACGCGTACCTGCGGGACCTTGATGCGGTGGTTGCGGCGAATGTTCGCGAAAGGGTCGTTATTGCGGCGCTGATATTGTCCGCTGGGACGATTGCCGCCTGGGGCGGCCGAAGGAGTCGGTATGGCCATCAATAATTACGCTGCTGGGTGTGTAGAGTCAGGGGACGGTCGT